>JACKQG010000650.1_pt1 | contig 49914 bp, 43 predicted proteins | sample 8237621 | NCBI WGS metagenome assembly JACKQG01 (sample SAMN15677084, study PRJNA649215) | marine metagenome | biome: marine; feature: Black Sea; material: saline water; isolation source: suspended particulate matter (SPM) from the Black Sea western gyre | collected 2013-06-09/2013-06-10 | depth... | reverse complement strand
TTTAAAAACTGGTTTTTCAATGAAATTGATTAAAATCTAATTTTTAGAGGTTCCCTTTATACTATCGACTTGGCATTTAAATTTAACAGGATTATCTTACTTTTAGTGTTAAGGTCTGATAATCTCATGCTGAAAGGGCACTCTGGGCAACTAAATACTACTAAAGTTTATTAATGAACAATTGAATGGTATACCAGATGTTATAAAGCTATAAGATAATTATACATGTAAAAAACCAATCTAACTCATTATTGAAAAATGTCAGAAACAAAAATAGGGAGTTGCCACTGTGGTGCAGTAGAATTTGAGGTACTTTTACGAAGAGGCTTGGAAGACATCAGAAGATGTAATTGTACTTTATGTAGTCGCAAAGGAGCAATAATGGTGAGCGTTCTGTTAAATGATCTGAAGGTTTTGAAAGGCAAAAAAAAACTCAGTCTTTATCAATGGAACACCAAAACAGCAAAACATTACTTTTGCAGAATATGTGGTATATACACTCACCATCAAAGGCGTAGTGTCCCGACTGAGTTCGGTGTAAACATAGCTTGTCTTGAGGGTGTAGATACATTTGCTTTTACCAATGTAATTATTGGTAATGGTGCGGCACAATAAATGTAGAAAATTATCAGATATAACTCAAAATTTGTTTGCTGCATTGCGTGTTACCGCAACACGCTTGAATTGAGCATTTAATCCTCTGCCAAAATCTAAACGGAGTTAATAAAATGACAATAGCATTGTGTTGTCTATTTCTGGCAGGTTCTCTTAATGTCTTTTCAAATGGTCCACAGTCATATGCACAAATAAAGAGCCCCGACGGCTATGATCATAAGAATTCGCGGGAACAACAGTCAACACTAGTTGGCTGGGGGAAACAAGCCTTGTCAGCTCATCTAAATCAGATTGAAAGTTTCCTGATTTTTGCGGCAGGTGTACTTGTGGTAACAGCAACCGGAATAGTATTCAGTGTTACTGATTACCTGATTGTTGCATATCTTATCGCAAGGATAGCATATATTTAATGCTATTTAAAAGAATGGGCTATTTGCGTTCAACTGTCTGGTCGATCGGTTTCTTTAGCTTTTTAGCCCTGATCTGCAGCCCTGTGTGGGTTTAGCTGCTAAATTTTATTTAGCATAAATTAAACAAAATATGTTTTTTTAAGTGTTTTATTTTTAATCGAAATGGCTGTTGGATGGGCCCGTGAAGGGGCAGTACAGGAACAAATTGAAGCAACTGTTAAAGATGCAGTTGAGTTGGCAAGGAGTCGGTTGCCTGCAGGGGATAGTTTTATAAATTGCGAAGAATGTGATTCCCGGATTCCGGATGCGCGAAGGAATGCAGTTCCAGGTGTAAGATTATGTATTCAATGTCAGTCTGAGCTTGAAAAACAGCAGACCGCAATCAGTTACTTCAACCGCAGCGGTAGCAAGGACAGTCAATTGAAGTAATTATTACAACATGAAATATACATCATTTCTAAGCTCTTATTTTGCCCCATGGTGTTCCTTTAAGCCTTTGCCCTGCCAGCCACAAGCCCAGAATGCCACAGACTGCTGCCGTAGTAATTGGAGCGATCAGCCAGAGTGTCGGATCAATACTCAGAGGTAGATTTGCTTCTACTGCAGGTGCTACGTACTTGCTTCCTAAAAATGCTGCTGGGTCATTACTTTTTTGTAAACCGTTTGGAAGTGAAAATTTAAGTGTAGAGAGAGCTTGTGCTGCGAGCCATGTTAAAAGCACACCCACACTTCCACCGATTAAGCCTTGAAAAGCCGCCTCTGCAGAAAGTTGTTTCCGGACTTGTTTTCTGTTCCAGCCAATAGCCCTCAGGATAGCCGCTTCGCGCTGCCTTTCCCCGATAGCACCACGTAAAAATACAATTAACAGCAACATTGCTAAAATTCCGGCTACTATAGTTGTGACCTGCTGAAACTGTCCGGTTAAACGGGACAACGTACCGAGCAGAGATAGAAATGAATCGGCGCTCACAACACTTGAGTTAGGTAATATGTTTTGGATGGCATCTTTTGCAGCATCAGCTTTAGAGGGATCAGAAACCCGCAGAAATAGTTGGTTGACTTGTCCGGGGTCCATTTTAACCAACTGTCGTGCTTCAGAGATATCCAAATAAAAATTTGCTGAAGCTATTTGACTACCCTTTTGAATGTCCACTACTCCAGTAATTGTGAAAATTTCTCCTCCGATTTCCAAAGTTTTGCCAGGCTTTAATTTATAAAAAGCACCATAATGCCGCTCAACTAGAGCTTCATGTTTATCTGATTCAGGCATACGCCCCTTAATCAGCCACTCCTTGACTCTGCCTGGACCAATCAGGTTTTCTTGATCTTCATTGTTTCCGGACTCAACCGCAACGTCAGGGGCAAGTGGGATTCCGCTGACGCTGAAAAATTTTCCAGGTGCAAAATTCCATAGTAAGACCGTACCCATAACCTGCGTTACACCTTCAATATTACGCAGTGAACTCCATTTTTTTTCAGCAACCGGTTGTGCGGAATAGGGAATCATCAAGCCCATTGTTTCGGGCAACGCAGACTCAGTCTTGCTCTGTTGAACAACCAGGTCTGCATCCAGATTTTTGAAAGGCAACTGTGCCAAAGATTGAAATCCCTGACCCAGCACAGGCAATAAAATAACCATTGAAACTGCCAGTCCAACTCCACCGATGACAAATAAAGAGCGTCCCCAACGGTAGAGTAATTCCTTCAGCAAATATGAACTGTAGAATTGGCGGGACTGAAATTCCGCCTTGTCGTTTTGATTATTTACGGACACTTTAGTTTGCTCCTAGAATAGCCTCAATCACGGCTTTCACATTACCGGCAGACCACTTTCCATCAATTTTCATTGGACTGTCTGAATCTACAGGGAAGTTTTTAAAAACAACCTCATGGTCATTCACTGTGTGTGTGTATTCTCCATTCACAAATATCACTACTGGAATATGACCTTTCATACCGGAAGATTTAAGACGTGCCTTGCCCTCTTTGGAATCTGCATCTATTTGGGTGATGCTGATTTTATCACCAAATTCTTTGAGCATATCAAGAGTGGGCTCAAGTGCACGCCGAATCGGCCAGTGATCAAGTGCCACGATTTCAACTTCTACAGGTGAAGCAGCAAAAAGGACTGGGACTGGACTGGCGAAAAAAACGACCAGTATGGCAACTATTCCGGACAATCCGGTTTTGATTATTTTATAATTTAGTTTCATTTTAATTTGTTTCATCTGAAATTTCTCCATTACTGAGATGAAGGCGTTGTTCTGCCTGTTTTGCGATTTCCGCATCATGAGTGACAACAACCAGGGTTGTGCCGTGTTCCTGGCTGATTTTCCGGAGCAAGGACATGACTGTTTTTCCAGTTGATTCATCCAAATTTCCGGTGGGTTCATCTGCCAGCAAAACTTGCGGCCGATGAATCAGTGACCTGGCAATAGCCACCCGTTGTTGTTCTCCGCCACTGAGTTGAGCAGGACGGTGATGCAATCGATGTCCCAGTTCAACCTCATCCAGCAGAAGTTTAGCATAATCCATTAATTCTGCTTGTTTAGCTTTGTCTTCAAAAGCAACCGGCAAAAGTACATTTGCCAGTGCATCTAAAGACGGAATCAGGTGAAAGCCCTGAAACACTATGCCGATTCGCTCCCTCCGAACTTTAGCCAGCTCTGCTTCAGAAAGTCCTGACAGCTCCACTCCGTCAATCGATACAGATCCATTTGTTGGGTTATCAAGACCTGAAAGAAGACTCAGTAGTGTACTTTTACCTGAACCGGAACGACCTACGATTGCGCTCATTTTTCCGGCAGGAATACTGAAGGAAAGATCCCGCAGAACACTTACAGTGTCAAACTGTTTGCTGAGGTTGGCTACTTGAATTGCATTTGTCATAATGATTTTTTATGTTTATTTTTGCCGCAATGGCATTTTAATCGCTTAGTTTCGTTTATTAAATATTTATGTTAATTACTGCTAATTCTCTTATTTAGCAGCTTTTTTTGCAAACTTGGCAGAAGTTTTTACTCCTCAGCTAACCAGCGCCATGGATTTGGTTGTACAATTTTTAAACCAGCCAGAACGGCACTGGAAACAGCCGCCATAACTCCTATAATCCAAGCCAGAACAGCCGTCAAAAGCGGCATTTGAATTGGTGCGACCAGCATCCGGGTACGGTCAAAATCTGTTTCTGGTAAAAAATGCGGACTGGGACTTATTTCCCAGGAGAGTTCCATGGCTAATTCCACATTACCAATCAAACTAATTCCAATCCAGGCCAGTAGAAGTCCAAGCAAACCGCCAAGTCCAGACAAAACAGCTGTTTCCAAGGAAAGCTGTGTAATAATCCGTGGACGCGTCCAGCCGACTGCCTGCAGAATAGCGAGGTCTCTACGCCGTTCTCCGATTGCAGTCACAGTACTGCGTGCTAAAAGTGCTAGGGCCAACAGCGCAACAACTGCAGTAAAGATTATGCTCATTTGATCTGAGAGAAACATCAGATCTTCCAATTCTTCCTGAATTGAAATTTCACTGGAAACAATGGCTTTATCTCCCAGCATTTTTTCAACTGCACTCGAAACAGCACCCAATTCGCGCTGGTCAACCTCTAGGAAAAGTAAATTTACATCTGCTGGTGTAAACGGATAAAGGTCAATTATCCATGGGGCTTTGCTGGACAGCAGTTGTGCTTCGGCAAGTGGCAAATAAATATCTGCCCGCATGATATTTCCGGATTTTGGAGTATCAACTGTTCCGGAAATGCGGTAGCTCTGTCCCTGAAGTTCAACTTGATCTCCAACCTTCATTTTATTTTTTGCAGCAAAATCTCCGTCCACTAGAGCTTCTACCGGTCTGCTTTCTGGATCAAGTGGCTTCCCGCTAATTAACTGCGAATTAAGGCCTGGTATTCCTGAGCTTCCCTCTGAATCAACACCTAAGAGGGATTGAAATTTATTTGGAGACAAGTCCCACAAAAAAACGGCACCGGTAGTACGAATAACGCCGTGAAGTTTTTTTATTTTTTTGACAATTTCTGCAGGAAGTTGTGCAGTAGGATGAGGAAAAACCAGACCTTCCAGTTTTTGAGGAATATCTCCGGAAAGCTGAACCACAATGTCTGCACCAACATTTTCCAGCGGAAGCCGCAAGGCATCTGTGGAAGCTCTACTGATTGCGGTCAGTGCAACTGCCATGAAAACTACCAAAGCAATACTCACCAAAGTTACTACACTTCTGCCAAAACGATGGTAAAGTTCTTGTTTTAAGTAATGAAAAGGATTCATATAAATTATTAGGAATGGTTGTCAAAGGTCAAACATGTTTGTTTATGAAAACAAGTCTAACAGGAAAATGTGAAGCAAATATGAAGAAAAAATAGAAGAGTGTAAATAATTTATGACTTGGGCACTTTAAAGAGCGTTAAGACTTGTCGATCATGTAATAATCTGCAAGCAAAATGCTTGGTTATTTTAGCCTCAAGATAAGTCTCTTAAAAACTTATTCATATAATTTCTAGTTTCATCACAAGAGATACTAGATAAAATTTGTTAAAGAACTTTCAATAACTGAAATAGCTGAAGTCAGACTGATTCCAGTGCATCCCTGACAGATCTTCGATCTATACCTTGAAGCAAAAAATCTTCTTCAAAAATTGAAAGAACTTGCTTGGGCATTATAGTAGCAAGGGTTTTTGAATCCACTAAACCAAGTAAAACACGAATCAAGCGCTGATAAACTTCCATTGGAGTTGCAATACTGTTTTCACTTATTTTAAGGTGTTTTTCGACTCCCTCCGGTACTCGGAACATTCCTTCTGCTTTACTGTAAACAAGTGGAGCCTTGTTATTGTTTAAATAACCAGATGGTAAAAATTTCAAGCGTGCAAAATTACTCAAGAAATCTTGTGTTGTTAAGCTTTTTGCCAAATCCTGTTCAAGTTCAATTTCAACATTCTCATTAGGATTGTAGTACCTTTCCAACTTATTCAGCATTGTAAAAAAGGCGTGAGTATTGGTCAATACATGATATATCATTTTTCCTTGAGATGAAGTCATCTTACGACAGGCTTCTTTTAAGGCAACCATTTCATAAGATTGAAAAGGGTCGTAAACTGATTTTTTTGCTCTGGCAGGCATTAACTGCGCTCTATCTCTTTTTTTGGTTTTATGCTCGGTTTTTTTCGTTATGTGCGTCTCTTCTGTTTTATTTACTGCCTTTGACTGCTCTGACATTCTGGTTGCTTCCTTTATCTTTTTAGCCTGTACTCTGACACCGACAGGACTTAATTCTGCATGCAGTTCATCCACAAATCGTAACTCCTCCTTTGCCCCCTGGCCCAGCATTTCGTCCAGTATCCAGTTTAGTTCTTTTACCTGCTCAGTGCTGTGTTTCAACGTTTCTTCAGTATATTCCGGATCTTTTTCAAGAAAAGAAACTGTTTGCTCATACAACTTTGACTTATCGTCAAGCTGCTTACTCAATTTTTCCAGTTCACACCACATAGATTCTACTTTTCCGATTGAACTCTCCAACAACAGGCATGTTTTAGTGACACTCCCAAAAATCATTGCTGCAGATGTTAAACTGGCATTTTCATCATAAGATTTTTGCAGGAATGCATAAGTTTTTCTTGAACTCCAATCTTTAGACTCTGAAAGGATTGTTATAAAAGATTTGATTTGTTCACAATATTGACTCATTTCCTTTTTACCCTGTTCCAGCAATTCTAGCGTATATAACATCCCTTCCGTAATTGGTACATCAAACAAATCGAGTTCCGTTAATCTTTGTCTTAAATTCAGTAGTTTTTTACTCTTTGAACCTGCTACATTTCCACCTTTTTCTATCAATCCTTTAATCAATGCCAGTGCTTTAATTAAAAAATTGCTGGTAATTGTTTGAGAAGATGCATTGTTATAGATCTTACCAAAGGAAATTGAAAGACTCTGCAGGATACTAGTTACTTCTTGTAAAGTCACAGAAACACTACTGAAGGTCTCAATAAAATACTGCAACTGCTCTAATTCTTTGACTACATGATCATGAAATTCAGTGATGCTCTTTTCTGTCCCAACAAGTTCTTTTTGTTCTTGCAAATTTTTTAGATGATTTTTGAGAAACCCGACGGGTTCAAATGGAATACGGAGCAAATGCATTCTAAGAAACATATCTGTACGGGATATTTCGTAAAGATCAAGACCCCATTGAGGAATATTGTTTGAGGTTGGCATTTTTACATTCTTCAGATTTCTTTCAAAACCGGAAAGCCTGTGCATTATTTCATCTGGAGATGCCGACTCCAGAGTTGGTTTTGCTGCAAGAGCAGTTGATAGTGCCTCCTCCTCCAACTGCTGTATTCGGTGTACATTTTGGAAGTATTTATAAACAGATTGAACCTCTTCTATAGTCATCGGAGGATCAAAGGTGCTAATATTAGGATTTTTGAGTAATTTTTCTGCCAGAGGAGCAGCCTCTAAAAAGAGTTTTTCAACTTCTGTCTTTGCTGTCTCAGCTACAGGAGCTTCAATTGGCAGACTGGACCAACTACCCTGCTGGTGACCGTCACGAATACTTCGAATGCGATTTAGAGAGACCTCAATGGCTTTTCCTGCAGAAAAACCAAGTGGTTCTGTGTCATAAAAACCTTGATCCAGACTGAGATGAATACATTCTGACTGACGTAAGATTTGATGTTTCATCTGCAGGAAACGGTCTACCTCTCTATTGAAATGTTCCGGACTGCGGCATTTGTCATACAGATCTTTATTAGTTCGATTAATCTCTCTCAGCATAGAAATAATACTTTCCTGTTCGCCGGACTGCAAAACCCAACGATTATCTTTACTTAATGCTGCATTTACAAATTGAGTGATTTCTTTTGCCTGTTTAAAGGCATCCTGTATCTGAGCAACAGGTTTCCGCTCTGCATGCAGGTTTGACTGCGCTCGTTTTAATTGTTCAAGCGTATTAGTAGACATAAGCAGATCTCCAAGATATACTGAACTCTATTAAAATTTTATTTGTTGTCAGAGAGGCAAACATGGCACATTACCGGTTTGGGTTAAACGAAGAATTAAATCAAAGGTCAGCAGACATTTTATTGTTTTAAGCCTAAAAGCAAAAAAATACAGATTCAAGAATGAAAACATTATTGGAGAGTATCTCACAACCACAAGAGATAAAAAACTTAAATTTACAAGAACTGACTAGATTGGCTGAAGAATGCCGGCAGCGTATCATAGAAGTCACCAGTCAACGTGGAGGACATCTTGCGTCTTCACTCGGTACAGTGGAAATTACAGTTGCACTGCTTAAGAATTTTGATTTTAGTATCGACAGAATAGTTTGGGATGTTGGACACCAGGCCTATCCTTACAAAATCCTGACTGACCGTAATGAAAATTTTGATTCACTTGGTAAAGCAGGCGGCATCAAAAAGTTTCTTTCACGAGATGAAAGCAGCTACGACCATTTTGGAGCAGGACATGCTTCCACTTCTATTTCTGCTGCTCTTGGAATGGCCATTGGACGAGACCTTCAACAAAAAAACCATCGGGTCGTTGCCGTCATCGGAGATGGTGCCATGACAGGAGGTTTGGCTTTTGAAGCACTGAATCATAATGGTGCACTCGATAAAAACTTGCTGGTTATCTACAATGATAATGGGATCAGTATTGATCCAAATGTAGGTGCAATTTCAAAACTGCTGACACGCTTTGCCTCCTCCAGATTTTACAACAGTTTTCGCGAAGAAACCCTTGAATTTGCAGAAAAAGCACCATTCTCGGAACGCTTGGGTTTAAAAACTACTTTACAGAAATTACACGATTCTGCAAAGAGCTTTTTTTCTCCACCCAGCATGCTGTTTGAACAATTAGGCTGGCGCTATTTTGGAACGGTGGATGGTCACAATCTTCCGGAACTACTGGACTTAATCGATCATGTTAAAGATTTAGACGGACCTATTGTAATTCATGCCATCACTCAAAAAGGTAAAGGCTATGCTTTTGCTGAAAAAGATGCTCATAAATATCACGGAGTAACTCCTTTTGAACCTGAAGATGGAAAGTTCATCAAAAAAATATCCTCAAGTAATTCTATGAGTTTTTCAAAGGTTTTTGGAGACAAACTGGGAGAGTTAATGACCAGGGACAAAAAAGTTGTTGTTTTAACTGCCGCCATGATGAGTGGTACAGGAATCATTGATTTGCAACCAAAATTTCCGGAAAGGGTCCTTGATGTGGGAATCGCAGAAGGTCATGCAGTCACATGTTCTGCAGGACTTGCAACTACAGGTCACAAACCTTTTGTTGCCATCTATTCTACATTTTTACAGCGTGCAATTGACCACATAATTCACGATGTTGCAGTGCAGGGATTACCTGTGCGTTTCATGCTTGATAGAGCAGGTTTTGTTGGAGCTGACGGACCAACTCATCATGGTTTGTATGACCTGACTTACCTGCGCATGATTCCAAATATGACTATTATGGTTCCATGTAACGGTGCAGAAATGAGATGTATGATGGAACTTGCTTACAATCATGACAGCGGCCCACTGGCCATTCGCTATCCAAGAGGAAACACTGCTGAGCTTGATGAGAAAACCTGTCTTCCATTCAAACTTGGCAAATCTCAATTATTACGACAAGGAAAAAATATTGCCCTGTTTGCGGTAGGTTTGATGATTGAAACTGCATTGCAAGTTGCAGATCTTCTGGAAGATAAAGGATACTCAACAGCAGTTATAAACGGCCGTTTTGTCAAACCTCTTGATGAGAAAATAATACTCCAATTTGGCAGACAAGTAAGTTTACTGGTCAGTCTTGAAGAAAACACAATTCATGGTGGATACGGCAGTGGGATTCTGGAAACTTTAAGTGCAAACGGAGTTAGTGTTCAGACACTCCAGATTGGAGTACCTGACCGTTTCATTGGACAGGACTCTCCAGAAGAACAACGAAAAACTGCAGGATTAAGTTCAAATCAGATTTATAACCGAATACTTGAAAGACTCTCAGAATTTACTATTAGAACAAGTAAGAAGCGAAGATCCGCAGCAAAAAAACACGCCTGACACTACCAGTAGTATTTTTAATATTTTTCTACAAAATATATTAATTTCCGACAATTACTCAACAAAATAATACTGCTTAACATTTTTTATATTGTTAATGTTTCCTATAAAATTAGGCCTATAAAATAACATGGACTAAAATGTACGGCTCTTGCATTTGAGTTGTGCTGAAAGTTTTTTCGCTAAACAGGGCAACAAATTTCGTGATTCAATTACGGCAAACATTCAACAAAGGAAATTAAACATGTCAAACGATTTACTAAAGCAGCTTGAAGAAAAAATAAGTGCGGCAATCGAAACTATAGAATTGTCACGCTTGGAGATTACCGATTTGAAAGAACAGAACGATGAACTGGAAAACCGCTATGTAGATTGGGAAGAAAGACTCTCTGCTTTGATTGAAAAATTTGAACTGTTGGAAGATGACGATGCAGCAGAAGTAGAAGCCGCAGTAGAAGCTGTTATTCAGAGAGTCGATGAAGAAGAGACTGATGCCGTTCTTAATGAGATTAAGGCTGAAACTGTTGAAGACGTTGAGGAAGATTCAAATGAGAGCGATACTGAAGGTTCAACTTTTGATACAAGTGCAGATTCATACACTGAAGCTCCTGGGTCTGCCCAACACTATGCATGACGCGTAGAGCAATTTCCTTTCCCAAGTTTTTTTTTTACTTAGTTATATTTCCTCGTGAATTAATTGTGAAGAAACTTTTTAAAAAGTTTCTTCACAAACTATCCATCACATTACTATCCAACCTGTTTTTTGGAGTATTGGTTTTAGCTCCCAACCTCCAGGCACGAGAGTCTGTTGGAGTTTTTTCTGTAGATGTCAGTTATCCTTCAGATAGCATGGAGTGGTTGGGACTCTTCCTTCAGGAAGAAATTTCTCTACAGCTACAGTTAGCAAATCATTTTTCAGTCATTTCTCCTGATGCGCTGCGTCGTTGGAATACACGGATCCAAGAATCATCACAATTAACTTCTGCTTCAAATAAACTACAAAATACAAAAATTGCGCTGCTAAAACCTCATAAACTACTCAAATTTTCTGTACAAAAAGTCCTCAGCCAGCTTGCTGTTTCATTAAGCATCAGTAATTTCGATGAAAACAATTCTACTCTAAAATCACAAAGCACTTATGCTTGGAGTACACCGGATGATTTAGTAGCTGCACTTTTACGTGATCTCAAAAGAGAGGATCCCTTTTTCGAAAAACTTACTCATTTCTCTCTAGGTTATAGTTGGGAAGGAGTAAAACGGTTTTATCTATGGAGGTTGAAACCTGTTCCGGTTGTAAATTCTTCTGCATGGCAAGTACACAAAGAACAGTTGGAAGCAATGTTATCTAATTTCCCTGAAATGGCAGCTTTAACCCATTTTTATAGAGCAGTTTTACTGATTATTGAAAGTAGCAGTTTAAGTCCTGTACATGTACCTACTCTGAACAAAGCAAAAAAAGAAATCTTGACTGCTATCAAGCAGCACCCAGGTAATGCTGAACATCATACTTTACTCTCGCTTCTGCATTACCTTCGCAACGATCCATTGTTTGCAAAACAAGAAGCAAACATAGCCTACCAGTTAAATCCAGGCAACGGTATTGCCTTAATAATTTATGGGCTCACAATTGGAAAAACACCTCAGGACGGTGATACTTACGTCAAAAAAGGTCTTCGGCTTTATCCATTTGTAGCAGATCAAAGTCCGGACGGCTGGCAAGTTTATCAAATACTCGTTCGTGATTTAGCACCATGGCTGCTTCCTGATGCTGTTCATAAGTCAGTAAATTACAAATTGCTGATGCAAACTGGACAGCAGGATTACGATGCTAGACGCTGGAAAGAAGCACGGCAGGCATTTGAAGATGCATCCAGACTTGAACCCTCTTTAGCTGAACCACAATTATTTCTGGCAAAGTTGCTTCTGGCACAACAGGATGCTGCAAGTGCTCTCCAGCTACTTGCCAAACTAAAAAAACAATTTTCCAAACATCCTGAAATTAATTTGTATTTTGGTTATACATACGAAAAACTGAAGCAGTATCAAAAAGCAGAAAAATATTATCGTCTGGTTCTTCAATTTAACCCTGAACATCACAAAGCCCTTTTGAGACTGGGTGCAGTGCTTGTCAAACTTGGGAAACATGGAGAAGCACGAAGTTTTTTGGAAAGTCTCACACGAAAATTCCCACTCTATACCGTTGCCTGGTGGAATCTGGGAATTTTGTATTATCAGTTAGGTGAGTTGGGGTTAGCAGAATCAGCGTGGCAACACTCCCTTCGGCTGGAACCGGATAATAATCATATTCGGTTGCGCCTTGAACAACTACGTGAAGAAATTTCATATCTACCTGCTTCACAATAAAAATTTTTTCACAAAAAACATTTAGGCTCCACACTTGCACTTATAACATTAAAGCTAATATAAATTGACTGAGTTACAAAAGAATACTTAATAAATTGAATTAGAATAGTTGCTTTTACTTGTGAGCACATTGAGTTAGCATGTAATACACGGTTAATAATTTGTTAGCTATTTTCAACATTTAAGACTATTGCAGGTTTAAGTTTCTGTTTTTTTGCTTAAATCTTTTTGAAACTTTAACAAAAAAAGCGAGTAATTTTGGCCTGATAATAAAGCTGAATACTGCATACCACTTGTTTTTTCGAGATTACAGCAAGTGTGTTTTTGTGGATTTTTCTTGCAATTGTAGTTAATGTACTGTACTTTCACACGAAATAAGTATAGAATTACTACTTTTAGAGAATAAAAGCTTGCACAATACTTTTACAAACAATAGAATCTTTCGCGAGACTGGTAGTCTAGTCCTGAAGATTAATTAGAGCAGAAGAAGGTACTGAACATGAAAAACATCGTAATTTTATTCATATCAATCTTTTTTTCAGTCCAGGTTTTGGCTCAAACTGGAGATAGTCAAGAGGTTGCACCGACTGATGAGACTTCCAAGACTAATTTGGCAGGTCAATATATCTATGCAGATTCATATTTCAAGAAGTCAAAGACAGGGGTTGTCTTAAAGTACGCTTTCCCGGCTTCCGGACAAACAATGTTCTACGGTTGGCGTTTTGTAGTTTATAACACAGAAAAGTTTTTCATCGGTGGTTCCGGATTTACCGGACAACTGGGTGGACCAGGTGATGTTGGAACGTTCAGTTATGGTGGGCTTCTGGCTGGATATGATTTCGTCATTTTCGATGATATGTATGTCGAATGGGGTATTCAGGCAGGCGGTGGAGGTGCTACAATGAGCGGCTCAAAAACTGTTTCGAGTGGCGGAGTAATGGTAGAACCCTGGTTTGGTTTTAACACTAAGGTTGGTGAGAAAACAGATTTCAACTGGTCGATGTCTTATTTCCTGATGCCGAATAATCAGGATCTACCAGGTGTGTCCTTAAACCTTCGTATTGATTTCATCATAGATTAAAATCAGCTACATGACATGCCACCCTCTGGCATTGTCTATAAAACAAAAGCCAAAATTTGCCACTTGGTAAACATGACCCCTTTGACAGCATTTTTTGGCTTATGATAAATTTCCTATTTTTTACTTCAAAGTAGTTTTGGTATAGATCCGGATTGGTACGGCTTTACTCTAAAAGAGTTTTTAGTCTATATTGGATTTCAATCCATATTAATTGCTTCTTCAAGACCCCACTAGTTATCCCAACTTTCAACATTTTCTGCAGACATCTGTCTGTTTTAATCTGCAGTAAACAGTTGCCAATTATATAGTTTTCAAAAACATTCAATTCTGTTAGAGTGCCCAGTTGAGATAGCTTGTGTTCTGATTAGATCATTTTTTAGAAAAACACTGAATTAAACCCAACCACCTTTTTAAGTCATATTTTTTAATATCTAGTCGCAAATAAGGAGGTAATATGAGAAGTTTCTTAAAGAATCAATATCTGCAGTTACTAAGAAAGCAGGGAAGCAAGGCTGGGCTAATTCCTGTCGAAAATCCACCCAATGAAGACAAACGTCTTGAAGAAGTAAAACGTCTAGGAATTATGAATCTAGACTTGAGTGGAAAGCACCGCTATAATTCCATGACTCAAGTGGCAACTTACCTGACCGATTGTACCCAGAGTGCAATCAACATCTTGGGTTCCAATGTTCAGCAATGTAAGGCAAATTTTGGTTTCAATATGATGCAAAGCACTATGCTAAAGGAAGTCCCGAGGGAAATTTCGGTATGTCAATTTAGCTTGGACAATCCCGGACAACCGCTGATTATTGAAAATATATTCGAAGATGATCGAACAAAAAACTTGAATAACATGCCGTTTGATCCCGGCTTCCGTTTTTATGCCGGAGCACCTCTAATCAGTTCCCGTGGCTATTCACTAGGTGTTCTTTGTGTCTTTGATCCAACACCAAAAAATCTTGCTCATCAGCAGGTCGAGGGACTGCGTCTGCTTTCAGATCAGGTTGTGCACATGCTTGAAAATGAATCTATTTCCACTGGGTCAACAATTCCGGAAGAGGATTCAGAAGAAAAAGGCACCCAATTACAGGGACAGTACTATTCAGTATCGAGTATTCTTTTTGCTGATTTTGTCGGTTTTACAAACATGGTGGAAAACTGCGAACCTGGAGAACTTCTGGACACACTCAATACTTTTTTCTGTGGTTTTGACAAAATAATATCTAATCATAATGTACATAAGGTCAAAACCATCGGCGACTGCTATATGTGTGTTGCTGGAATCCCCTCACAGCAGTTAACACATGCACATGAAATATGTTCTGCTGCACTCGATATGCTCAAGTTTGTGGAAGGTACTAACATTCAGTATGAAGCTCTGGGTAAGCCGCGTTGGGAACTCCGGATAGGTATCCACTCAGGGCCTGTAATTGCTGGAACTGCAGGAAACACATTTGATATCTGGGGTGATGCTGTCAATATTGCGGCAAGGCTGGAAAGCAGTGGAGAAAAAGGTAAAATTCACATTTCAGAAAAAACAAAAGATTATTTGGAAGGTGTTGGACTTTTTACTCCAAGAGGTGAGGTACAACTTAAAAATAAAGGTTCATGGTCAACTTTTTTTCTTGATGATCTAAACTAAGATGAAGCTCTTAATAATGCATGTTTTTTGTTGTTATAATTATTCCTTTGCTTGAATTGTGTCTTGTCTTGAAATTATTCTTATTTCTGGTGCCGTCTGGTGACCGCAAAATATCTGAATGACTTCAGATTAACATCTGTTTCTCTCAGGAAAATTTGGACGACTGAGTGGCCCCTTTATATTAATACTAATTGTCTCACCACACTGAAATGAGCGCAGCAGAGTGTTAATAGAAAGTAGTTCCTGCTTTAAAGAGGCCGAAGGGGTCAGCCTGACATCCAAATTAAGCAGAGACATTTGTGGATTCTTTTCATTCAGTCTGATCGAACCTTCAATTGTTCCCTCAAGATCTCCTTTCAATTGAAATTTCTTAATACTTATTTTAGGTCCAAGTTGAAGTTCAAACTGCACTTCAGTCAAATCAAGTTCGGGGATATGCAAATCGAGAAGTGCAGTTCCTCCAGCAATACGTATTCTAGTATCTGTTATTTTTCCCTTGAGACTACCTTCTGGTAATTTAGTTTTTTGTTGTTGCAGGGCATGAAAATTCTCTATTATAGTAGAAAACGAAAGAGCCCCTGAAACAAAAACATATGGAACTATTGAAAACAAAGGAATCCGTTCAAGCAGTGCTCCATCCAAAGAGATGTTCAGTTTTTTTTGTTTCAGTAAACCAGTAGAGACAAATACTGTCCCTTCATGTAACTTCCCGGATATTCCTACATTTCCGGATGTGATAATTGGCGAAAAAGGTAGTTCTATTTTTTCAAGAATAAGCAGGCGGATATCTGGAGTTCTCGCCAGCCACTTTGGAGTCCGGAGAGCAATTTCTGTAGTATGAATTTTGGTCCATCCCAATTCAAAATTCTGGATTTCAAATGGGATGCCTGTTAGTGAACTCAATTTAACACTGACTGTATTAGCCATTTGTTTTCCAGGAAAATTTTGCTTGAATCCCCAAAATGCCAACAGCAATATCAGTAATAATCCTATAGACATCAGCGCAATTATTTTTAGAATCCTCATCTTGGCTCAGCCTTTCTTCTGCTTATGCACCTGAAACGAAGCACGTAACTGACGGTTACCTGGACTTATACTGATGCTTAAATGTGAAGTTCGTAAAACAGGTCGATGATTTTCCAACTTGTAAAGCATGGAAAGTAACAGATCTAGTTTAAGTCTGTCCAGACCAACTTTAACACCATCAGTACCATCTTTGACGTTAGTGAGAACATTGAGTTGTAAATTATCTTGAATTTCAAGTGAGCGGGCAATGTTTTCAACAAAAGAACTAAGATCCTGCTGCATCACAGACACGGTAGGAGTTCGCTGCACTTCCTGCCACTCAGTTGAGAGCACACGGACTTGACGGATTTGATTTTCCCGTACCTCCAGTTGTAGTAACAACTTTTTTTGTTTAAAATTGAACTGCTGTAGTCCCCACATTCCTGCCAGCACAAAGACCAGCAGGAACATGAAGAGGATTAAAAACTGTTCCCGCATTGAAAGATTCTGCATGGGGAACAATTATTGAGGAGGATTAAAATTAGTTTCGTTGATTGAGTGAGGCATAATTTCGTTCAGTGTAACCCGTATAAATCTGACGCGGGCGTCCAATTTTAGAGACACCATTACGCATTTCCAGCCAGTGTGCAATCCAACCAGGAAGGCGTCCAAGAGAAAAAAGGACCGTAAACATATCTGTAGGGAAACCAAGTGCTTTGTAGATAATTCCACTGTAGAAATCCACATTTGGATATAGGTTGCGTTCTATAAAATACTCATCTGTTAGTGCTGCCTCTTCAAGTTGTTTGGCAATGTCCAGCAAAGGGTCTGGTGTACCTAGTAAGGCTAATATTTTATCGCAATAACCTTTTAGAATAGTGGCTCTTGGGTCAAAATTTTTGTAAACTCGATGTCCAAAACCCATTAGACGAAATTTAGAATCTTTATCTTTAGCCATTTTGACAAATTTCTGAACGTCGCCGCCGTCATTATGAATTTGTTTCAGCATTTCCAGAACTGCCTGGTTTGCACCGCCATGCAATGGTCCCCAAAGAGCCGCGATACCACTTGAAATTGATGCAAATAAGTTTGCTTCACTACTTCCTACTAAACGCACTGTGGAGGTTGAACAGTTTTGTTCGTGGTCTGCATGCAGAATAAATAGAACATTTAAAGCCTGTTCAAATTCAGTTGGAATTTCGTTGTCTGTAGCAGGCACGGCAAAGAGCATATTCAGGAAGTTTTTAGTATAACTATACTCATTGACTGGATAAACAAAGGGTTGGCCGATATTTTTCTTGTATGACCAGGCAGCAATTGTAGGAAGTTTGCCCATCAATCTCCAAATAGCCAAATCTACTGCGTTACTGTCTGTAGCACTGAAATCCGGATAGAATGTTGAAAGAGCGCAAACGATACTGGATAAAATTGCCATCGGATGTGCATCTTTTGGAAATGCCTGATAAATGTGCCGCACATCTTCATGCAGCATGGTATGCATTTTTATATTCGATTCAAAATCTTCAAGTTGCTGAGGAGTCGGTAACTCACCGTATATCAACAAAAAGCTGACTTCAAGAAAATTCGATTTTTCTGCTAACTCTTCTATTGGATAACCCCGGTAGCGTAGTACTCCCTTCTCACCATTCAGGAATGTGATTCCGCTTTCACAGGAACCGGTATTGACGAAGCCTGGATCGAGGGTTATTGTTTTTGTTTGTGAACGTAATTTACTAATATCAATTCCGATTTCTCCTTCGCTACCGGTAATCAGGGGCATCTCAATTGATTTGTCATTAATTTCAATTTTTGCAGTATTTTCCATATTCCCTTTTTTATATAACGTTGAGAGTTATAAATATTTCTGTTCATACCTCCGAGGTACACGTTATCAGATCCTTAGCAAAGGGGCAAGATATTCAGTCAGCTTCACTGACTTGAGCAGAAGAAATTATGGTGCTGACAAAAGTGGAATTTACAGAGAAACTACTGTTCAATGATGGTGTCTTCAGGTCTAGTTGACATATACTTGGCCTGAATTTTACTAAACAGCCAGTATTTAATTACATTCCTGGTAGTGGGAACAAGCAGAATGAAACCAACTGCGTCGGTTAAAAAACCAGGAGTCAATAATACTAGACCAGCTATTCCAATGAGTAGTGCATCAAGTAGTTCACCAGAGGGCATCCTTCCCTCACGCAAACTTTCCTGAATACGAAACAAGGTTTGTAAGCCTTGTATCCGTGCTAAATAGGCACCCAAAAATCCTGTGAGGACAACTAAGACAATTGAAGTCAATGCCCCAAACACTGATCCTATTTTGATCAGCAGGTAGATTTCGACAACCGGGATGATAGTGAATGCTAAAAATAATTTTAATAACATGATGCTTGAGTCACCTGTGCAACTGACTTTGGAATTAGATAAATCAGGACGAACCGGGATTCGCTGGCACGATAGTAAATTTACGAATTATAGAAATTGACTGTCTACCACTAGCCTGACGTCCTATCACCCGCCAATACAATTGATTTTTTTCTCTGGCTCTTTGTAAACCCATTGCCATCCCAGGCAGTTCTCCTGCCAACGGAACCAATTCCTTATCTGCAATCCAGCGGTTACCCTGTGGTAAATCAAAATATGAACCTGCGTCTTCAAATTTTTCATCGACACCAACTTGTATTTTGAATTCACTAAATGCCAGACTGTCCCATTGAAAAAGGAAAAGCCCATTTTCTTCAAACGAAAATTTATCTGTTGGCAGAAGTAGTTTGATGTCACTAAGTCTGATGACATTGGATTTTGCAATGTTATTTTTTTCCTTCAGTTCCTCAATTTCGTCTTCTGGATCAACAGTCGCAATGATTTGATATTTGCCCAATAGTTGATCTTCAGGAAGCATGTACTCCATATCGTAAGTAATAATTTCACCCGGAGCCATTACTTGCGTAGTTGGCATGGCAATGACAGACTTCCGCATTGGCTGCTTGACATTGTAATATTGAATTTTAGTGACAACATCCTTGACTATGTCTCCACCAACATTCATTAAATTCAAACGCAGGCGCAGTTTTTCACCACGCAGTGCATGTTTAGGTAAAACTTGTACAAACTCCCAGCGCAAGTCCGGCGGGTCAAATTTTAATGGAGCAATCAGGCTTCCAACTACTCTAACACCAGTAGCCAATTGAGTCGTAGCAATTTCAATATCCTTGGGTGAGGCAATGAAGAAAAATCGTTCATCACCTGTAATAGTTTTGAGAAGTATTTGATTAAATTTTTTATCCCATATTCGAACTGTAATTTGATATCGACCAGTTTTTTCTATTTCCAGATCATGTAGTATCCGTACAGTATCATGAGCCTGTATTTTATATGTTTTACGAAAACGCTTTGTTTTCAACTCCTGATTGTCCACATGAATTTTAATTTCAACTCCTACCTGTTTTGTGGTTGCAGCCTGATTGGCAACAGCAGTTTGTATCAACTGAGTATCACCCAGTTTTGGACAATCAGGATTGTTAACAGCTTTTATAATAGAATCCGGGGAATCAATTGCCATGTCCGGCCCATCCGGTAACGGACAAGTTTTTGAAAGTACGATTGCAATAATTTTTAAATCGGCAGACTGCTTTGCTGGAGATAAGAAAGGAAAGAGGAGAAAAGATATTCCGGATAACATTATTTTCAGTAGTAAAATCCGGGACATCTTAAAAGTGAAGTAGTGGGTTAATAATATTTATTTCGTTCAGTTTGGCAGAATTAATTTTGGAAACTTTTTCTGCAGAAACACAGGATAATGCACGATTCATACACATGAAGTTTTAAGACATGTCAGGATTACAATTTTTTAAACCAATCAAAGATTATCTGCAAACCAGTAAGTGAATTATTTATATCTATTAACAGAATCTAAAATAATTAGCTTGCTTTCAGCAAAGCCGAACTCTCTTTTTCAGAACCGTTTTGCAAGTGGAACCAGTCTCTAATATTCTGATCAAAATCCGTATGTGTTGTACAATGAATTGCGCCAAACTGATCTACCTGCACGATTATTAAAAGACGCAGGCGTACCATTTCCAGTATTGCCATGAAAGTTATGATAAACCATGACAGAGGTTTGTTTGTTTCAAACAGTTCTTCAAAAAGGCAATGCTGTTTTTTCTCAAAAAAAGAAATCAATTCATCAATACGGTCTTCAATACGGACACTTTCAGTTTCAACAACGTGTCTGGTTATTATTGGAAGCCGTTTCATTACACGTTGAAAAGCTTCCATCAATGTTGAAACTGAAATATCTTCATATTCCGGATCAGTTTCGCTCTGTTCTCCAACCAACTCCACATTTTCAGGACGCTGAAACACATCGCGCCCCAAAATATCAAGCGAACTAAGTTCAAAGGCTGCATCCTTGTAGTGTTGATATTCTAGCAGGCGCTGACGTAAAATTTCTTCAGGATTCTCCTCGTCCATTTCTTCGAAATCTTCAGAAGACTTGGGCAGCAAATGTCTGGACTTAATCAAGATCAACATGGCTGCAATTTCCAAAAATTCTCCTGCCAAGTCGAGATTAATGGACTGCATCATCTCAATATACTCCAAATATGAGGCCGTCAATTCAGAGATTCGAACTTCTTCAATGGAGACTTCTTTTTTGCGAATAAGATGCAGCAACAAGTCCAATGGTCCTTCAAACAAAGGCAGTTTAATTTCCAGAGGATTTTCCGGATTAGGAAAAATTGAGGAGACTTCCATGTTTCTATTATTTTGTTCCATTGTTTCCTGACTCATCCATGAGAGGAGATTAGGGGATTATTATTCCAGTTTTTCCGCCGGCTTCTCAGATAATTCCGGAAGCCCCATATCTTCCAGTACCTGATTTGACACTTTGTTAAGTTCTTTTGCTTTTTTGTAGCGGGAAGCGGCACGTCGATTTACTTTCTCCAAATCTTTTTGTGTACGAATAATACTTGGCCGAATGAAAATCAGTAAATTAATTTTCTCAAACTGATCCAATTTGCTGCGGAAAAACCAACCAATTAATGGCAGATCTCCAAATCCAGGAATCTTATTTTGATTACGAGCAACTTTTTCCTTAATCAAACCACCAAGAACTATTATCTCACCATCTTCTGCAATTACTGAGGTCTTTATGGTTCTCTTGAAGATGGTAATTGCTTCTGCACCAGGATTGACCACATCACTTGACTCTTGTGCAATATCGAGTCGAATACTGTTTTTACCACTGATTTGCGGTTTAATTTCAAGTTTGATACCAACTTCCTTGAATTGATACTCTTTTGTCGTAATATTGTTTGCGCTTGTCACAGTTTTTGGTGAAACAGGTACAACTGATACTACATTTATATTTGGAACTTCTCCTTCCTGTGGATTATTGATGATCATTAACTGCGGATTTGCAAGGACATTGACGTCATTGTTGTTTTGAACTGCTTTTACAAATGCACCAAAACTGAAGAATTCTTTTCCGCCAATGCTGATTGTATTGCCGTTAAGTACTCCTATAGTAGAACTATCTGCAGCAATTGCTGCAGTACCACCAGTAGTTGCATCACCAGTAAATGCTCCTCCACCAGGAAAACCTCCTGTTATGACTCTGTTATTGCTGGTTGCACCGGCTGCCTTCCAGTTGATTCCCAGGTCCAAACTTTTAGAAAGCGATACCTCCATCACAAGTGCCTCAACATAAACTTGCATTCGAGGCACATCAAGTTCAACTATTATCTGGTCTAGAGTTGTAAAGGCATCAGTTGGAGCAAAGATTAACAGCGAATTAGTTGCCTCATCTGCGCTGATTGAAATATCAGTTTGCGAACTGCTCGTAGTTTTTACTTGTTCTTTTGACTCGGGTTTTGTTTTTTCATCCTTGCGGGCAACTTCTGTAATCCTTCCCGTTACTTCTTTTAGCAGTAGCGCCATGTCTTTTGCCACCGCATGCTGGAGTTGATAAAGTTTGAAGTTGCTTTTAATTTTTCCGCTCTCCTGATAAACATCCAGTTTTTTGATCAGAGACAATATTTGTACAATTTCAAGTCGCCCAGCTATTATAATCAAAGAGTTCAGGCGCTCTTCCTCAATAATTTTTACAGGACTTGCTTTTGCTGTCTTACCTTCACCTTTTCCGGCAACAACACGATCAGAAAATATTTTTGTCAACAGAATAGACATTCTCTTGGCAGAAGTGTTTTCAAGGGCAACCAGTTTCAATTGGGTTTCTCCTGAGGAACCCTGCACCGTGTCCAACTTTGCTATAAGCTTGAGGACGCGATCAGTTGCCAGACGATCTGCGATTATGATAAGAGCATTTAAACGCGGTTCTGCAATTATTTTGACTGCACTGCCCGGTGCAGTTTTTCCTTCACCCTTTCCAGCAACAACTTTATCTGCAAAGATCTTTGAAAGCAATGGCGCCAACGTTGTAGCAGAGGCATAATTCAATGTCTGCAATTTTATCTGCCGGTTTCCGCGGGGAATATCCAGTTGTTCTACCAGTTCAACAATCTGCTGAGTAGTTACTGGGTTTGCAATAATTATCAGTGCATTGAAGGGTGCAAAAGGAATAATTTTTATTGATGCAGTTTTTGGGAACACTGTCGTGATGAGAGGAACCAGCTTTGCTGCATCCGAATAGTTTAATTCATGAATCGTTGTTTTTGCTCCTTCAACCGGAACATCGACAAGTTCAATTAATTCTATAATTTCTGCAGTTGTTTCTTGATTTGCAACAATAAAAAGAGAATTTAATCGTGCTTCAATCAGGAGTTTAAATTTAGTTGGCTTACCATTTCGCACTAAGTTTGAAAACAATTCTGAAACGGTTTTGTGAATTTCTACAACATCGTTATGTTCTATTTGCAGCAAAGTAACAATTTGTTCTACTGCTTCCGGTGCAGTAGTGTCCAACATTTCAATCAGTTCCACAATTCTGCTGACGTTAGATTCAACATCTATTACAATCAACATGTTCATCGGCTCATGTACCAGCAGAGCACCTGATTTGGAAAAAATAGGCTGCAGAGTAGACTGTATTCCTTTGAGATCTGCGTGGAGAATTGGAATCAGGCGTATGACATAGTTTCCGCCTTTAGCATTGATCCTTTCACCATCTTTTGTAATTGGAAGTCGTGAAAAGCGTGCATCTGCAGCAGGTAGAATTTCCACAACCTTGCTGCTTTTTTTACGTACCATTGCCAGACCCTGACTTGCCAGTATTTTTTCAAAGAAGAAAAAGGCATCCTCCGGAGTTACCTTGAAATTTCTGGGTGCAGTGATAGACATTTGTCCACGAATATTTTTTTCTTCATAGACAAAAACCGTCCCTGTTTTTTCAGAAATTATTTTGATGAACTCTTTGAGGATCAGAGTCTGAGGCAGGTTTATGGTAACCTTGGAGCGATTCTTCTTTTTGGCTGCTTCCAATTCTTGAGGCTGTGGGAACTGAAAGAGAAAGAATGTCAGTAACAATAATCCTAAAACCCAGCGATGTTTTCTGAGATGTTTTGAAATTATTGAAAAATGAAATTTCATGAAAGACTAGAATTAAAAATAACTTAAAATTCAGCTATTACTCATTGATTGTAAGATCCAGTTTGCCCGTTCCAAATCTGCAGGGGTTGTAATTTTAAGATTGTTTGCTTCCCCTTCAACAGTTGCAACCCGAAAACCTGTTTTTTCCATTAGAGATGCATCATCAGTCACTTCCCAATTATTTTTTATGGCCTGCTTAGAGGCTTCCTGAATCAGTTCAGTCCGAAATCCTTGTGGTGTCTGCACTGCAAATAACTCTTTCCGGTTCAGAACCTTAGTTTTATCTTTTGTAATGTGACGGATCGTATCCACCAGTGGCAGCACAGGGATAGCAGCATCATGCTCAAGTGTTGCATCCAGTATTTTTGTGATCAATTTTGCACTGCAAAAAGGTCTTGCAGCATCATGTATCAAGACCAGTTCCGGAATTTCTCTCTTCTGCAGTAACTTGGACAAAGCATGGTGCACTGAGTCCTGGCGGCGTTCGCCTCCTTCTACTAAAACAATTTCTTGCGGAATTGTCTTTTCAATAATTGGCAAATCCTGAGTCGCTACTGTTAAATAGACCTTGCATATTCTTGGATGCTGCAAAAATGCTTTAAGGCTAAACTCGAGTATTGTACTTGTTCCTAACGTAAGAAGCAATTTATTGTGGTTCTCACCCATCCTGGTACCTCGCCCCGCTGCAAGTACCACCGCAACCGCATCATGGTCAGTCATTTTTTTTATTTAAAATTGAAGTTATAAATTTTTGCGGCCTGCTTGATTTAAATCCAAATATATCAACTGCTCAGACTATGAAAGATTGCACCTAAAAGTCCAGATAAAACATTGAAGATTTATAATTTGCTGCACTGAAATTGATAACAGGCTTGTAAATAAGATTACACAAACTAAACTAAGTGTGAAAAGTTTTAGAGGGAGGTCACTGATTTTTGTCAGGAGCACAAAATGAAGGATCAAAAGTTAATAAACAAAAATGAGTGGGAGAATCCTGCAAACTGGACTTCAGGAAAATGGGGAGGAATATATTTCAGTCATGAAGATTCCAGAACTTGGGTTCCAAAACGTATTGTTAAAATGGGCTGGACACTCAACTTGGCAAAACCTGCGGGCTTATTTTGGTTAATAGGATTTCTAGTTGGAATTCCATTACTGATTGTTTTAGCTGCCGCAATATTTATCTGTCAATAATTAGTAAACTAATTTCATAATTTAAAAAAATATGTCAGAAAAAACAACATTTATAGGACTCGGTGTCATGGGCTTTCCCATGGCTGGATTTTTAGCAAAAGCCGGACACGATGTCACAGTCTACAACCGTACAACTGCAAAAGCAGAAAAGTGGGTCTCAGAATATGGCGGAAAACTGGCCCTGACTCCGGCAGAAGCCGCAAAGGATGCGTCCTTTGTATTCGCCTGTGTTGGCAATGATGATGACCTGCGTTCAATTACAACAGGTGATGCGGGTGCTTTTTCCGGAATGAATTCCGGAACAGTTTTTGTTGATCATACTACTGCATCTGCAAAAGTTGCCCGTGAATTGGCAGATGCAGCACATCAGCAGGAATGTACTTTTCTCGATGCACCAGTATCCGGAGGACAAGCCGGTGCAGAAAATGGAATTTTAACAGTGATGGCAGGCGGTGATCAGGAAAGTTTTACACGGGCTGAACCATTGATTCAGAATTTTGCAAAAAAGGTCAAACTATTGGGTCCCGTCGGTTACGGACAATTGACCAAAATGGTGAATCAGATCTGTATTGCCGGCCTTGTACAGGGGCTGGCCGAAGGGATTCACTTTGCCAAAGCAGTTGGATTGGATGTGGAATCAGTGATCGAAACTATTTCCAAAGGTGCTGCACAGTCCTGGCAGATGGAAAACCGCTACAAGACAATGAATGAAGGAAAATTTGATTATGGTTTTGCGGTGGATTGGATGCGCAAAGATTTGGGAATTGCTCTTGAGGAAGCACGAGCCAACAAAGCTCATCTGCCGGTAACGGCTTTAGTTGATCAATTTTATTCTGAAGTTCAGGCTCTGGGTGGAAACCGCTGGGACACTTCCAGTCTGATTGCACGCCTGGAGGCCATGCAGCAGTTTAACAAAAAATAATTTGAGAAAATATATGCTTAATTTTGAAGCAAAAATCCTTATCGACGGCACTTGGATAAACCCGGCTTCAAGTGAAACATTACCCGTAATAGATCCCAGTGACGGCAACGAATTTAGTCGAATTGCCCGAGGTACTGCAGCAGACATTGACCGGGCAGTTCAGTCGGCGCAAAGCTCTTTGGCTGGTGAGTGGGGAAAAACAATTCCTGTAGAACGGGGACGCTTGCTGCAAAAGTTGAGCACCTTAATTCTGGAGAACGAAGACGAACTGACAGAAATGGAGGCCCGTGACGTAGGAAAACCTCTGCGGCAAGCACGTGTTGACGTCAAAGCCTGTGCCCGTTATTTTGAATTTTACGGAGGGGCTGCCGACAAAGTTCATGGCGAAACTATTCCCTATCTTGAAGGCTACACAGTTTTAACTCTCAGGGAACCACATGGTGTCACTGGACATATCATTCCCTGGAATTATCCGTTGCAAATCATTGGGCGAACGATCGGTGGAGCCTTGACAATGGGCAATGCCTGTGTGCTAAAACCTGGTGAAGAAGCATCTCAAACAGCATTGATGGTTGGAGAGTTAGCAAGACAGGCCGGATTTCCTCCTGGTGTTTTCAACATCGTTCCCGGGCTTGGAGAGGAAGCAGGAAATGCGCTGATTCAGCATCCAGGAATTAACCATCTTTCTTTCACTGGTTCCACAGAAGTTGGGGCTTTAGTCCAGCAGGCAGCAGCCAAAAATGCAGTACCGGTAACTTTGGAGTTGGGAGGAAAATCTCCACAAGTAGTTTTTGCAGATGCAGATTTAGACAAAGCTTTACCCTTTCTGGTCAATGCCAGCATTCAAAATTGCGGTCAAACCTGCTCCGCTGCAAGCAGGGTTTTGGTAGAAAAGCCTATTTACGAAAAACTTACTACAATGCTAATGGATAGATTTCAGAATTTGCAGTCCGGACCAGCATTCAGAGATTTAAGCTGTGGACCTTTGATCAGTCCGGAACAAAAAAAACGACTGGAAAAATTTCTTGAAGAAGCAAAAGCAGATGAATTAAACTTTGCTGCAGAGGGAAAAATTGTTGAGGATGCCCCTTCAGGTGGGAATTATGTCAAGCCACTGCTCATACGGGATGTTCCCCCTGAGCATCCGGTGGCCCAGCAAGAATTATTCGGACCGGTTTTGGCCGTGATGCCTTTTGAAGATGAGGAACAATCTGTTGAATTGGCGAACAGCACACCCTTCGGTTTGGTCTCCGGAGTCTGGACTCAAGACGGAGCACGGCAGTTTCGGATGGCCAAAAGACTAAAATCCGGACAAGTCTTTATCAACAACTATGGCGCAGGTGGAGGTGTTGAATTACCTTTTGGTGGAGTCAAACTAAGTGGGCATGGGCGTGAAAAAGGCTTTGAAGCACTCTATGGATTTTCTGTAACCAAAACCATTGCTATTCAACATGGAGAATAATTATGCGGCTAAAAGATAAAATCACCCTTGTAACCGGTGCAGGATCAGGGTTTGGACGCGGCATCGCTAATCGTTTTGCTGCAGAAGGTGCAAAGGTAATTGTGGCTGATATTAACGAGGAAGCAGCCAGTATGGTTGCAAAAGAAATTGGCAAAAATGCAATTGCGGTTATTGCTGATGTCAGCTGTGATGCAGAAGTCTCAGCAATGATCCAGCAAGCAGTAGCAGAGTGGGGAGCACTAGATATTTTGGTCAATAACGCGGGAACTACTCATCGTAACAAACCAATGACTGAAGTTACTGAAGAAGAATTTGACCAAATTTTTGCGGTCAATGTAAAATCAGTATTTTTAACGGCCAGACACGTAGTGCCACTGATGAAGGAGCAGGGGAGTGGTGTGATTTTGAATGTTGCTTCAACTGCCGGTGTCAGGCCCCGCCCTGGTTTGGCGTGGTACAATACTTCAAAAGGTGCAATGATTACGGCTACAAAGGCGATGGCAATTGAATTGGCAACCTTTAAAATACGTGTCAACGCCATCAATCCGGTAGCCGGTGAAACAGGAATGCTGCACCTTTTTATGGGTGAAGATACTCCGGAAAAACGGGCACAATTCGTTTCCAGTATACCATGGGGACGTTTGAGTCAACCTGCTGATATGGCTAACGCTGCACTTTTTTTATGTTCAGATGAAGCTGAGATGGTAACTGGTACCTGCATGGAAGTTGACGGCGGACGCTGTATTTAAAATCATGGCACTAGATTTCAAAGCACTTTTAACAAAAATAGCCTCAATCTCTGATTTTAATACTTGGAGCTTAACAGAGAAAAAATAATGCATAGCACAAAAAAAATGACGGTCGCCTGTCTAGATTTTGAAGGAGTTTTAATTCCAGAAATTTGGAAAGGTTTGGCGCAACTCAGTAACATTGAAGAATTGGGGCTGACTACCCGTGACATTGCAGATTATGATGAATTGATGCGTTATCGTTTAAAAATTTGTGATCAGTTCAATTTGACTCTGAGAGACATTCACATGGTCGTAGAGCAAATGGAACCTCTGGAAGGTGCCTTTGAATTCTTAACCTGGTTGAGAAAAAGAAATGAAGTAATAATTCTATCAGACACATTTCGCGAATTTGTTGAACCTCTGTTATATAAGCTGCAATACCCAACAGTGTTTTGCCACTCACTGAAACTGAATGAAGACTTAAGAATTGTTGATTATTGTCTGCGTCAAAAAGACCAAAAACGACATGCAGTTAAAGCACTGAGGAACTTGAACTACCATATTGTTGCAGTTGGAGATTCATACAATGATATCAGCATGCTGCAGGAAGCCGATCAAGGAATTTTTTTCCGGCCTACCAAAAAAATAACACAGGAATATCCGGATTTTCCTGTGACGCATGAGTATCTTGAATTAGAAAATATTTTGGAAGAAATAGCAAATAATGCCTAAGAAAAAAAAAAAACAACTCAAGACTCGTGGAGAATTACTTTTTGGTATTCAACCTGTTTTTACTGCATTACAGCAGAGAAAACGTCAATTGGACCAACTTTTCATTAAACAGGACACAAATTCTTCTGAGCGACTGAGTGAAATCCTCTTGCTGGCAGAAGCAATCAATATCCCAGTTAGTGTTGTTCCAGTGAACACATTAACAGAAATGTGTCCTGCTGCTGTTCATCAAGGTGTAGTTCTGCACTGCGGACCCTTATCTTTTTCTTCAATGCAGAATTTGCGGAAAATAACTGAGACAGGGTATCCTCTAATAATTGCACTTGACCAAATTGAAGATCCTCATAATCTTGGAGCAATTATTAGATCCTGTGGATTTTTTGGGGTAAGTGCTGTCGTTGTTCCACGAGACCATTCATCCAGTTTAACTCCAGTGGTTTCAAAAGCCTCTGCCGGAGTTGCGGAATGGTTCCCAGTAGTTTCGGTTCCCAATCTAGCCAGGTTTCTTCAAGAACAAAAAAAAAATGGTTACTGGGTGATTGGTTTGGATGGAGCTTCTCCGGACAGCCTGGATGATCTTTCCAAGGACAGACCTCTGATATTAGTGCTGGGGAATGAAGGACGGGGAATCCGTCGGCTCAGCCGCAAACATTGTGACTGGCTGGTCAGAATTCCAGGGAACCCGGACGTATCCTCATTAAACGTAAGTAATGCCGCTGCAGTCACACTTTTCCATTTGCAGACTCCTGCCTAAAACCTACTAAATTATATACCGAAGATCTAGTTGGCAGTTTCCTGCTTTCAGATTTGCAGGGATATTGCACTACGAAAAAACCTATTTAAACAGGCAAATTATTTTACGTTTTTTGTCTGCATCTGATTCCTTTGTTCTGCGAGAAATATATGATACCGCAAAGTGTCTCTACCGCAGGATATGAACCTATAAGCTGATAGAATTATGTCTCGTTTTCGACTAGAAACCGCATTGAGAGTCCGGGAACGGCTGGAAAAGCTCTATCAGAAAGCCCTTGCGGAACAACTGCAGGTGGAACAGCAATATCGTGGGAGAAAACAGCTGATGCAGGATTCTTTAGATTCACATAACAATGAATTGGATACAGCAAAAGCAGATGGAGTGACTATTAACCAACTCTTGATGGGAAGCCAATTTCAACAGCGTATTGAACAGCAGTTGAAAGTAACACAGGAGCAGCTAAATGAACAACTTGAGGTTGTGGCATTGAAACGTCATGAATTGACACAAGCCACCCAAAAAAAACGGGTGCTGGAAATCCTGAAAGAAAAAGAACTCAAAAAACACAAAGATGAAACGGAACGTTTAGAACGCTTGGAGGCGGATGAAATTGCCCAGAATTCGCGACTGAAATCTATCAACTAATATATTCTGCCTGATCTAAAAGAAATAAGCTTATCATCATTATCGTTTTACAACAGGAACAACATGTTTAAATTATTAAATTTTATTAATGATTTCAAATTTTTATATTTATTTGTTGGATTAGTTATGTTGGCAAGGCCCGCTTATAGCATACCAACAAGCATTGATGAACTGAAACAAACCTTCGGTGCCCTATGTGCAGATTACGGACTGGAATTTTGTGCAGTAGAACCGAAAGCTGGAAAAAAAGTAAAGACAGCACATAAATTTACAGAAACTGAAAAAAACATACTGACCAGGCTGGCCAAACAGCAGGAGCAACTTCGTTTGAGAAGTTTGGAGCTGGACCGGCGAGAGGGACAGCTCAAGACTCTGCAGGAAGATATTCAGCGTCAAGTTACTCAGTTGGAGAAACTCCAACAAGAAATCGAAGATAATATAGAGGAAAAGAAATCACAAGATAACAAGCAACTGGAGAAGGCAGTTGCAATTTACTCTAAAATGGCAGCTGCAACTGCTGCACAGTCAATTGCAAAGCTAGATCGAAAAATTGCAGTGAAAATTCTGAAACAAATGAAAGAAAAACAAGCATCATTGGTACTTTCCAGTATGGGAGCGGATGAATCTGCCAGCTTGATTGAAGAAATAACTAGAAAAAAATGAGAGTTTGATAATGGAGCCAATTGGACAAAAAGCAATTCTTCCTGCAACTGATGAAGTAATTTCTGCAGGTGAGATGGGCGTGGTTGCTGGAGAAGCAGGTAGAGAAAATATTTTTGATGAAACACTTGATGAAATAATCGCAGAAGACTCTCTTGGCGAAATAATCGCAGAAGACTCTCTTGATGAAAACCTGCTGGAAGAACTCCTGGTAGAAGATAACCTGGCTGCCTCTCTAAGTTCAGTGCTTTTAAGTCAAAGTCCAATAGATCCGAAAATATTAGGAGATACTTTTGAGTCTGGGGCCGATAGTGAGCTACCTTTGACAATGATGGATGATAATCTTTGGAATGAAAATTCTAAAACTATTCAGAGTATGGTTTTAACTAAAGCAACACCAATTGAACAAGAATTGATTGAAGTAATTGATCCTAGAATTGCCACTTCAGCAAGCTTCCGTCAAGAATTGAGCGGCAAAGGTGTCGCAGAAACTGGACTTCAGATTCTTTCGGAGAATTCTGAAGCCGACACTGAGACACTGCTCAACAAATTCCTGCACCTGCCAGTTGCTACTGAGGAAGGAACTGAATTTTCTGCATTTGATATGCAGGACTCCCCAAAAAACAAATCCAGTCAATCTGTTCAACAGACAGGCAAAACAGAAATCTCAAGAAGTGAACTGCATACTATCCTGCAAAACAATACCAACCTGGCAGCCGTACTTGAAGAATCTGAGCTGCAAAATAACTCAAAGCCAGAAAATAAGGATCTTTTACTGGGACAAAAACAACTTGCAGAAAATTCTGAAGCTCTGGCATTAGAGACAAAAAATAGTCGGGACTTGCAGCAAAAATCACTTGAAATGGGGAATTCAGAAGATAGCACAAAAAAAGCCCCATTAGCATCCTTGCAGCAGTTCAAGACACTAGTCCCAAAAGAAAACAAAATTTCCAGCAATGTTAGTGCTCCCGCAGATGCAGTGCACTCTCAGGAGTTTAGTGCAGTTACCGATGCCGGAAACACTGAGCGCAATCTTAATTCCACCTCAGATTCTATAATCTCAACAGGTTTCAACATTAATTCTGAAGTTGTCGGAACCTCGATAACTAAAGGAAGTGAAGCAGCCAGTTCTACAGCTGAAACCTTTCGAAGTAATGATCTTCCCTTTAACCTGGCACAGGTAGTGAGTCGAGTAAGAATATTACGAGGAAATGGAATCGAAGAAATGACACTTCGTCTGCATCCAGAGGAGTTGGGACAAATAACATTGAGAGTCAGACAAGCTGGTGGAGATCTGATGATAGATATGCGCGTTGATAATCCACTTGCCAAACAAATGGTTGAATCCGGATTTGATTCTCTGCGCAGCAGATTTTTGGACCAGGATTTTGCATATCAGGATTTAGCTCTGAATGTAGATCTCAACGAAGGCGATTCCAGCTATGGACGAGACCAAAATCAAGCAGAATTTGAAGATGAGCTGTCTTCATCTCAGAGAGCTAAAAAAGAGGAGCTTTCAACCCTGGAAGAAACTCCCAGAATTAATCATAGAACTGATTCCGGACTTAATCTATACGTATAAAAAAGGTAAAAATGAACACAGGAAATGTTGAACAAGCTTTGCAAAACAGCGCATCCGGTTTGCGAAATACTGCTTCCAAGAACAGTGCGGACGGCAAAGAACTGGGAAAGCAGGATTTTCTGAATTTACTAATGACACAAATGGCTAATCAGGATCCCCTCGATCCAATGGACTCAGAGGGTATGATGAAGCAGTTGGCAACACTGGGTACAGTAGAACAGTTGCAGAATCTTAATAGTCAAACTGCCAAGATGATGGCTATACAGCAGCACATTGCACGAGCCACTGCAGGCAGTTTGTTGGATAAAGATGTGGAGTTTGGCGCAAGAGCAATACCTCTGAAAAACGGCGACACTACACCTGTAAACTACAAATTGAACAGTAGTGCCGATCGGGTAATGCTCATGGTTCATGATTCCTCTGGTGGAATGATTAGAGAGGTAGATCTTGAAAGCAGAGCTCAGGGAGTACACCAATTTTACTGGGACGGACGTGATAATGATGGCGATTTAATGCCTGACGGCAGTTATAGTTTCAACGTATTTGCCAAAACAGAAGGTGGCGAAGATGTTGGAGTGACTTTGACTAAGTCCGGTCAGGTATCAATGATTCGTTTTGATGGTGGAGACCCGATGCTGAAAATCAATGGTGAGTGGGTATCCGCAGATGAAATTGTTGGATTAGGAAATAAAACATTATTGCGCTATCAAGACGCAGTTCCTCTTCCTCCGAAAACAGAACTGACGACCCGAAAAACTCCTTTGTGGAGTTCCAAAAGTTCTGATTAAAACAACTAAGCCAACTGGTTTGGTTTTATATGCGATTAGTTTTTATTAAACTTTTCTTGTCACTAATATCTATGCGAAACAATGGACTGTATCGCCTGGTATGTTTTCTAATACAGTTTAAGGAGAAATAAAATGGCGTTACTAGGATCATTAAATACTGGTGCCAGCGGGGTTAAAACCCTGGGACGTACTATGCAGGTTGTTGGTAATAACATTGCCAACGTTAATACTTTTGGTTTCAAACATAATCAAGTTGCTTTTGAAGATTTAATGGGCAACGCCTGGCCACAGGGTGCAACTTATACCAAGGCCAGTAATGGTGTTAAAATTGGTGCTGTTGAAATGAACCATTCACAAGGTGCATTTGAGGAAACATCACTCAGCACAGATATGGCAATTGCCGGTGGAGGTATGTTTACAATCATTAACCCAACTACCGGAAAAGAAACATATACTCGAAACGGTCAGTTTTCATATGATAAAGAAGGCTTTCTATCCACACTGCGTGGTGGACGTGTACAGGCATTAAAGGTAGATCGAATTACCGGTGAAAGCAAAGGGATCCCCGGCTCATTAAAGATTTTAGGTCTTGTAGATGCACCTCAACCAACTGGAAACGGAGAAAAAGGTACCGGAATTAAACTTGCTGCAAATCTGGACGCAAATGCAACCGTCAAGGATGTCCCTTTTGACCCAACCAATGTGCTGGACAGCATGTATAACTTTGCCACATCAACTACTGTCTATGATGCCTTGGGCAATACACATGCCGCTACAGTTGCCATGAGGAAGCGTCCTGACCTGCCTGAACAAATTGATCCTAATACAGGACAACCAATTGCAGGTACCGGTGTCCGGAATCAGTGGGAATACTACGTGATGTTCGATGGAGCCTCCTTAGGACAAGTACCTGGAACAATGATCGCAGTTGGCGGTGGATTCATGCAGTTTACCGATGACGGAAAACTGATTGCTGCTACCGGTGGTTCGTTTGAAGCACAGCCTGGTGGAGTTGGACCAGACGGTCAACCTCTGCCATCCGGCCCTCCACGTTTAATACCACAACCGGTTGATCCTGACACAGGCGTTCCCCAATTTGCAGTACCGTTTGGCGGTGGTGCACCTCTGGTTCTCGGTCTGCATCTGGGAGATGGTTATAATCCGGACGATCCTACAGATCCCAGAACCGGTCTGGATGGAATTACTCAATTTGCAGGACATTACAATGTTCTTCGAACAAGTGCTGACGGTAATCCGGCAGGAACTTTGGAGAGTATTTTCCTGGAAGACAATGGAACTGTAAATGGTTTATTTGATGCGGGATACTCCCGTGCGATTGGCAGACTTGTTTTGACTAAATTTGATAATCCGGGAAAACTGGCACAAGTTGGTGAAAATATGATGGTCGAAACATTGGGTTCAGGTAAAAAAGTAACAGGTGAAGCAGGTACTGCAGGATTAGGAGAAATTCGCAGTAAAAGTCTGGAACAGTCAAACGTTGACCTTTCTGAAGAATTTGTCAAAATGGTGGAAACGCAGCGTGCATTTCAGGCAAATGCTAAAACAGTAACAACTTCTGATGAAATGATTCAGGACTTGATCAACATGAAACGGTAATAATTTCCTTTTTTGAGGGCCTTTTTCAGGCCCTCATCCCCTCTCCCTTTTCTTCATTATTCGTAGATAAATCATCTGACTGCTAGGCTTTTTACTTTACATTCCAAGCCCTAATTAATAATATCGTTACATTTTATTTGAAGAGACAGCACTGTTTCTATATGCTGAAAGTCGTGTCTGATAGTTAAACTGGAAGCGTTATTCTAAGTGGAGTGCATTCTAGGTAAATTGTGAATCTTGTATTATCGAAGGTTTTACACATTGTTTGCGGTAACATCAGCAACTAGAAGCCGTAATATAGGCCAACATATGAAGCTGTGCCGCCGAGCGAGAGTGGTTTGTTTTCTGTGGCAACATTAAAATTGGCTGAAATATATTGTTGAGTAAAGATAATGCCGAGGCCATTTATCGGAATCCGGACTCCAAACTTATAATAAAACGGTTTATCTACCTGTCCAAAAACAGTTCCGTAAGTCGTGGAACTTGCTGTAACTAATTTCTCTTTTACTTTTGCAGAATAATTTCCTGTTCCAAAACCCAAAAACGGAAACCAAAAATCTCCACGATAATAAAAATTAAGCCCGTAAAGTAATCCAACTGCGGAAATATTTACCTTGGAATTGTCGTTTTCAAAATTATATTCTTTCTCGTATTTATGAATCTCCAAGCCAAAACCGCTGGCAACTGACCCGCTTGTTTTGTAAAAGTCGAAGGATAAGACTTTTGGCTTGACTTGCCGGTTTTCCTTCAAAGCACCGTGTTTAGTTTCCAGAGTAGACAGATACGAGTCTGTTTGTCCCACTCCAGGTGCAGGAGTTCCTGTCTCCTGGGTACCGGCCTGTAAGGCAAAATACACCACTGTCTGCTCAACACTCAAAACTGACGAAGAAAAGCTAATCAAACAACCTGCAGTCAGAAATAATTTTAACAACAATTTTACCACTGCACCCCCATTTCCCAAAAAACGACAAAATCCGTTTCATTGCCAAAATTATTGTAATCCTGGACAAATCCTGTTTCCCAGAAGATTGGTCCGGAAACAAACTTATAACCGAATGCAGAAACACTAGTGGAAACGCTTAAGTTTGAGTTTCGCTGTTCCTGATTTTCTCCAGTAGTAGAGCGGGGACTGGCTGCAGTGATGGGAAAAATACTGCTTTGCGAAACAGATTGGAAAACAAATGAAACTTCTTCATTAATACGATACTCCAGTGACATAAACTCATGGCTGATGGACGATGCAAATCCAAGATTTTCGCCAATTCTGGTTTTTCCATCTCCAAAATATACGATCCAATTATCGAAACCCTTAGACAAAATCAAATAATGCCCCCAATCGGCACCTCCACTGCGTACCAATTTTTGCTCCCCGCTGCGGTCAGTATTAGCAAATTTGTAGGATAGTTTTAAAGTAACCGCAGGCATTACCTTGCCGCCTTCCGACAAATTCCATTTGAGCCCCATGCTTGGCTCGCCACGCACATTATAAATAATCTGGTTGCTGGAATGTACAAACTCGCCGTCTTTGACTACGTAATAATCATATTGATTGCGCTCCGAGAGAGCCCGATATGCTCCACCTTGTTTAAAGTTCGAAATTCCTATCATACTGTGAACACTTTCAATGCTGCTGTCCATGAATCCGCCGTCAAAAGACAAGAATGGTATTTCTAGTTTGAATTCTAATGAATCTAAAATCCCATATTTGTACTTTACATTTTTTCGTTTAGTCTCTGCATCCAAATATAAACTGTAACCTTTGCCGGCATTCCCATTTTTATCATAAAAATCTTCTTTTGTTAAGCCACGGTCAATTTCTTTTTTTGTGATTTGCTCTGTTGGTCCCTGTGTATTGACAAATGTGTTTGCTATTTCAATTCCAAAAGACAGCTTGGCGTCTCCAGCTTTGAGAGTAGAACTGTTTTCAGGAGTCATAGCCAGGAAAGGTTGGCTTACAATAAATTGTGGTCGAATTTCCAGCGGGCCCAGACCGGAATTTAACGAAGCAGCTAAAGCAGATTCATTCCAGGCAACAGAAATAATACAAGCTGACACAAATACTAATAAACCTTTTATTTTCATAGATATAAACTAAAATTAAATATAATTCAGGCAGCCATGAATTTTGGCAACAACCCCAGCGAAAATGAATCCAAGAGTTATGCCTTTTAGCTTATGAAAAAATTTGTCACAGTAAATCAAAACGATTTGTATTATTTTGTTTCTTTAATTGCCTGAAATGGACTCTTTTTGCAGAACATTTACTACTGGAAGAATCATTGCATTAATGGATCATAAATAATTTAAAACAACTTTATAGGAGTATCTGAATGAAACTTGAAAAAAAACTGGTGTCCAGTGGATATTGGCTCTTTCGCTGGAGAAGTTATTTCCCAATTGTCATAATTTTAATTTTTGTGCCTGCAATGGCAGGTTATGAGTATGTTGGAGGTAGTCGTGAGACCACGACAACATGGGGGCTAGTCAGTTTAATGGTAGGTTTACTGGGCTTATTTTCAAGAATTCTGGTTGTTGGTCACACTCCGCAAAACACTTCAGGAAGAAACACAAGAGAGCAAGTGGCAGATGTTCTAAACACCAGTGGCTGGTACTCAGTAGTCAGACATCCGCTTTACCTTGGAAATTACATAATGGGTCTCGGCATAACTTTGTTTCCATTTGTCTGGTGGATGCCGGTGATTTACACATTGGCTTTTGCTCTCTATTACGAACGGATAATGGTTGCAGAAGAGGATTTTCTTAGAGGAAAATTTGGAGAAAACTTTGAAAAATGGTCTGCAGTCACTCCAGGATTTTTTCCGGATTTTTCTAAATGGGATAGTCCTTCATTAAAATTTTCCTTTAAAAACATCCTGCGCAGAGAATATTCAAGTCTCTTTGCACTAATTTTTTGTTTTACAGTTCTTGATCTGATCGGAAATTATCTGGTTATGCAGCAGGCCTTTATCGTGCCGTTGTGGAACTATTTGTTCTGGATTACTTTGGCCGCCTATTTGATTTTGAGAACATTGAAACGACACACCAGAGTTCTGGATGTTGAAGGACGGTAATTGGATTGAACAACAGAAATAACTAAGAAACAGGCCCTGCTGTAAGCAATGTCAAAGTTGAACAAAATGATTCGCGAATTCCGCGAAGATATTGGTCAGAGCGTCGAGGGTTTGGCGCTACTGCTGCAGCTGGAACCACCTGAATATGTCAGGTTGGAAGATGATTGGATTCCTCCTGACGATATTCTTCAACGTCTAAGTGCGTTGTTTGAATGGAATTATCAGGACATAAAACGAATTGCCGACAATACTCCCTCCTCAAAAACAAAAAACAGATCACCCGAAGAGCAGGAACTCGATTTATCCAAAGTTGTTGCTGCAGAAACTGCTTTAATTGACAGCGCTCCCACTCCTCTTGCAAAAATGATTGTTTCCGCACGCCTTGAGGCTAAACAGGATGCACGTGGAATTGCTACCTTACTTGGTGTCTCTGCGGATTATTTTCAGGAATTTGAAAACGGTCTCATTCCTCCGGATGATTTGCTGCGCAAGTTGTGTTCCTTATTTGGTTGGAACTATAAACAAATTCTGCAGAAATTAAAAACTCAGAGTTCCGTTCTACTTGGTGCACCCCAGCCTCTTTTGCCTGCCAAAGAAATTCAGGCACGTTTTCCAAAACAGGATTTACCTGAACTACCAGAAATTGAGTCCGCTCTTTCTTTAAACGATCAAATTCAGCAGGCTCGAATTGAAGCTGGACAAAATATAGAGGGCATTTCACTTTTACTGCAAGTCAATCCTGAGTTTTATGAACAGATTGAATCAGGGGAAGTCTTACCGGATAAGGAACTGTTGAAACGCATATCCTCACTTTTCGGTTGGAATTACCACGAACTGCTGCAGCGTGAAAAAAGTTTACAACTCAGTCAGCTTAGACCTGCAGTTACCTCTCTTGATTCTTCGGAGTCCACCAATACTAAAAAAAAACTCCGGGAGGTTCAAGAGAAAATTGCTGAAAACTGGCAGCAAATGTCGAGAGAACAACAGGAAACCCTATTGACTCAATTAGAGTTTATCCACGGTTCAATGGAGAATTTAAATAAACAGAAACTAGAAACAAGTTGACTTTTTGACATAACACAGCTAGCATTACACGTTTTTACGTGGAGTTATTTCCATGGTGGAGAAACTCTATAATTTAACAAATGCATAATAAAGGAGATTATATGCGCAAATTAATGTTGATGTTAGCAATTTTGCTGATTGCTTCCGGTGTTGCAATGGCAAAAACTGTCTGGGATATGCACCTGAATTATCCTGCAGGAAATTTCCATTCAAAAGGCGCACAGCGTTTTGCTGACCAGGTAAAAGCAGCAACCGGCGGAGAATTGGAAATCCGTTTACACCCTGGTTCCTCACTGGGATTCAAAGGACCTGAATTGCTTCGTGCTGTTGCTGAAGGTCAGTTGGCACTTTCTGAAATACCAACTGGAATAGTTGAAGGTGACGCACCGGTTCTGGCAATGACTGCACAGCCGTTTTTATCCAGTAACACCTTTGAACAGCGTCTGATGTACCAGTTGGCAAAACCAACCTACAAAAAAACACTGAAAAATTTCAACCAGTTTACACTTTATACCAGTGTCTGGCCTTTCTCAGGAATTTACACCAAACGTGCAATCCGTTCCGCTGCAGACCTGAAAGGGTTGAAGATGCGCGTGTATGACGGAACAGGACTGGCCTTTGGAAAACTGGCAGGAATTGCTGCCCGTAAAATGCCTTTCAGCGAAGTTTATCCTGCAATGAAAGCTGGTCTGCTGGATTCGATGTACACCTCCTCTGTTTCCGGAGTTGATGCAAAAGCCTGGGAGATGCTGAATTATTTCACACGGATCAACATAGTCGGTCCGGTGAATATGGTAAATGTAAACAAAGCTGCATGGAACCAACTTTCCTCAAAAGTTCAGCAGCAGGTGCTCGCAGTTGCCACTCAGATGGAAGATGAAATGTGGAATTTAGCTGGAGATATGGAACGTACAAGTCTTGCAAAACTCAAAGCCAATGGTTTGAATGTACTGGACGTTGATCCTGCCTTCCGCAGTGACCTGGATGAAATGGGACGTAAATTACGAGCTGCCTGGGTTAAAAAAGCCGGTTCAGATGCACAGGCTATTTTTGACCAATATGCAAAAATCACTGGTCGCGACCTTTAATTTTTGCAACTAAAACACAGAGACTACAGAGATTAATATTACTCTGTGTCTCTGCTGTACTGTAATTCTAAAACTATATCTTGTAATTAAATGGAGCAACTGCTTCACGTTATTGACCGTTTGAATCGTGGGATGGCTCTTGTTGCAGCCGTTTTGCTGGGCGGAGTTGTGCTGTTGATTTTACTGGAAATATTTCTTTGGAATTTTTTTGAAGCAACTACTCTAGTTGCAGATGAGTATTCTGCCTATGCACTTGCTATTTTAGTATTCTGGGGTGCAGGGCTCACTCTGCGTGAAGGAGGTCACATCCGGATCGAGCTAATCCTGAATTTGTTTCCAAACCGCTGGGCACGTTGGATTGAATTTCTGGCAACATGCACAGCAACCTTTTTTACGGCTTATTTACTCCTTTACCTTTATCGCATGGTGGCTGGTACCTGGCACTATTCATCTACATCCGGAACTTTGACAAGCACACCGCTTTGGGTTCCGCAAGCTATCATGCTGCTGGGAGCAGTTGCTTTTTTCATGCAGTTATTTGCGACATTGCTTCGTTCTGTCCAAAAGCTAAAATCCAGTTAATTTTTTCCACTTTTTCGACTTAAAGTTTCATGGATGCAACATTGTTGAACATGAGTTTGTTAGTGTTCGGCATGTTGGTGCTGACACTTGGTTCAGGCATTTGGATTGGCCTCAGTTTATTCATCGTAGGCATGGTGGGCATGGAGGTCTTTTCTTTTTTACCTGCAGGCTCCAATATGGCCTCTTCCATTTGGGCGACTGTAAATAAATGGGAATTGGTAGCCTTACCACTTTTTATTTTTATGGGAGAAATTCTATTTCGTTCCGGAATTTCAGAAAACCTTTTTAAGGCTCTTGTCCCCTGGCTCTATCGTTTCCCAAGTGGATTGCTGCTGATCAATATTGTCGCCTGCACCTTGTTTGCGGCAGTTTCAGGATCAAGTGCTGCCACAACTGCAACTGTAGGACGTATCACACTTTCAGAGTTCAAAAAACTAGGCTATGATGAGTCTCTCTCAATGGGTTCACTGGCTGGTGCAGGGACTTTAGGCTTTCTGATTCCACCAAGTTTGGTGATGATTATTTATGCCATCCTGGCAGAAGTCTCAATTGGCAAAATGTTTATTGCCGGCGTTCTTCCCGGACTACTACTGGCAGGAATTTACATTACTTATTTAGTTATCAGAGGAATTCAAAATCCTGATATTGCACCAAGAGGTCAGGAAACTTATTCCTGGCTTGAGCGTATTGTTGCACTGAAATCAGTCGCTCCTGTTGCCGTTTTAATCATGGCAGTTCTGGGCAGTATTTACATGGGGATTGCCACCGTGACTGAGGCTGCGGCCCTGGGAGTTTTAGCTGCAGTTATTTTTGCCTGGAGCAACCGCTCACTGGATTGGGAAACGATGCTGGAATGTTTGCTGGCTGCAGTTAAAACTACAAGCATGATTATTCTGATTGTAATGGGAGCATCATTTCTGTCACGTGCAATGGGAATTTTGGGTATTCCGCGGGAACTGACTCAATTTATTGGCAGCCTGGACTTATCTCCCTATGTTTTGATCTTGATGCTGGGTCTGGTTTATCTGGTGCTCGGATGTATTTTGGATGGATTTTCAATCGTTGTGATGACTCTGCCGATTGCACTACCACTGACAACTCAAGCCGGTTTCGATCCAATTTGGTTTGGAGTATTTTTGATTCTAATGGTTGAGTTAAGTCAAATTACACCTCCGGTTGGTTTCAACCTTTTTGTCATTCAGGGACTGACTGGAAAAAACATCGGCACAATTGCCAAGGCTGCCTTTCCATTTTTTCTCTTGATGATTTTAACCACAGCTCTGCTGACTGTTTTTCCTGAGATAGCTCTTTACCTGCCGGGCTTAATGACGAAATAGTGTTTTCCTTGTAACCAGCCTTTTTTGCAGAATGATTATGACAGTTCCTTCTTTCCGTTTTTCCATCGACCGTGGTGGAACCTTCACCGATGTTTATGCAGAAGTTCCAGGTGAACCCGGTTTCAGAGTAGTAAAATTACTTTCCGAAGATCCACAGAATTATCCGGATGCGCCGCGTGAGGGAATCCGTCGCATACTGGAATCAGTATCCGGAACTCCCTTTCCCAAAGATGGTTTTTCATCCGAAAATATCGAGTGGATCCGCATGGGAACTACAGTCGCCACAAATGCACTTTTGGAACGCAAAGGCGAACGCACTGTTCTCGTTACAACGAAAGGCTTTCGGGATTTGCTGCAAATAGGAAATCAGAGTCGTCCTAAAATATTTGATCTGGAAATCAAAAAACTTGATTTGCTCTATGAAGAAGTGATTGAAGTAGATGAGCGTGTCCGGATTATTAAGGACTCAGAAAAGAGTGGTCCGGTTTCCGAATTGAAGATTGCTGAAGGCACAACCGGAGAGAAATTTGCTGTATTGTCAGAACCGGATTTGGAGTCTATCCGTCAAGAGTTGCTAACTGTTTTTGAAAAAGGCATCCGGGCGGTGGCAGTGGTATTTCTCCATGCTTATGCATTTCAGGACCATGAACAGCAAATCGGGAAGCTGGCCGACGAAATTGGTTTTGAGCAAATTTCACTGTCTCATGAAGTGATGCCGATGGTCAAAATGGTTGCACGTGGTGACACAACTACCGTTGATGCCTACCTCACGCCGCACATCCGAAATTATCTGGAGAGTTTTCGCTCAGGATTTTCAGATAATTTAGCAAATTCAAAACTGCTTTTTATGCAATCCGACGGCGGCCTGACTGATTCAACTAATTTTAAGGGCAGCAACGCCATCCTATCCGGGCCGGCTGGTGGCGTGGTCGGTTATGCCATGACCACTTCAATCAGTAAGACAGAACAAAATACAACAGCAGGCAGCCACTTACCAGTGATTGGTTTTGACATGGGCGGAACCTCAACTGATGTCTCCCGCTTTGGCGATGATTATGAACTTGTCCACGAAACAGAAACTGCGGGAGTCCGGATCCAAGCTCCACAAATGCACATTAAAACAGTAGCTGCAGGTGGAGGTTCACGATTGTTTTTTCGCAATGGATTGTTTGAAGTAGGACCTGAGTCTGCAGGTGCCCATCCTGGACCGGTCTGCTACCGTAAAAGCGGGCATTTGGCAGTAACTGATGCAAATCTGGTTTTGGGCCGTATACATCCGGAATACTTTCCTAAGATATTTGGCCCCAATGAAAACGAGTCGCTCGACCTTGAAGCCTCACGTACTGCTTTTGAGATATTAACTGCAGAAATAAATGACTACGCAAAGCAGCGTAATTTACCTGCTGAAATGAGTATGGAAGAAGTTGCACTTGGATTCTTACGTGTTGCCAATGAAGTAATGGTTCGTCCGATTCGTGAAATTTCTGTGATGCGGGGTTTTGATATCAAGGACCATGCACTGGCCTGTTTTGGTGGTGCCGGTGGACAACATGCCTGCGCAATTGCCCGTGAACTGGGTATTTCAAAAATTTTCGTTCATCGTTTTTCCGGAATTCTTTCTGCTTACGGAATGGGCCTCGCAGACATTGTGGTTGAACAGCAGGAACCCTCTGCTCAGGTGTTAGTAGAAAATGACCCGAATAAAGAACTGCTTGACCTCTTACAGAATTTAGATCAATTGGCTGAAAAAGCCGTAGCAGCATTAGTTGAACAGGGTTTTAAGACTGAACAAATCGAAGTAAAACGCTATCTCAATTTGCGTTATCAGGGAACTGACACAGCATTAATGGTTCCTGAACCGGAAGAAAAAATAGATTCCGCAACAGCAGACACGAATTGTGCTTTAAGTACTTCAGAATCGAGTCCGGAACTGCAAAATAAGATTCAGCAATCTCCTGATTTTATTGGCGTATTCAAGAAAATATATCACAGAGAGTTTGGCTTTGATTTGACTGGTCGGGAGATCATCGTGGATGATTTGCGGGTACGGGCAGTTGCGAAATCTCCTAGCTTAAAGCAGTTCACAATTACAAACAAACATACCGGCTCTCAGGAGCAGGGTTCCATATCAAAGCCGGATAGTACCCGCTGCTATTTCTCCTCAGTGGGTTCCGGTGACGGAGTCTGGCAAGAGACACCTATTTTCAGGATGGAAAATTTGTGCGCCGGTCAATGCATAGAAGGACCGGCAATTATCATGCAGAATACTTCGACAATTTTGGTTGAACCTGGTTGTTCAGCAGTAATTACTGAATTCGGAGATCTGATTTTGAGCATTCAAACCAAAACTATCAGGGACATTGGTATTCAGGCTGATCCGGTACAGGTTTCAATTTTCGGTAATCTTTTTATGTCGATTGCTGAGCAGATGGGACGTACCCTGCAGCGAACTGCCATTTCTACAAATATAAAAGAACGTCTCGATTTTTCCTGTGCAATTTTTGATGAAACCGGTGGTTTGGTGGCCAATGCACCTCATCAGCCGGTTCATCTTGGGGCAATGAGTGAGGCAGTTCGTCAACAAGTTAAACTGCAGGATGAAAATCTGCACAAAGGCGATGTTTTATTGACAAACCATCCAATTGCCGGTGGAAGTCATCTGCCGGATATTACCGTCATAACTCCCGTTTGGCTGAACAGTACTCCCATAATATTTGGGCAACATAACGGACCAGATCGTCCAGTTTTTTACATTGCCAGCCGTGGGCATCATGCTGATATTGGCGGTATTTCTCCAGGTTCGATGCCCCCGTTTTCCCGGGAATTGAAAGAAGAGGGTGCCTGTATCAAAACTTTCAAACTGGTTGAAAACGGAATTTTTAATGAAGCAGGAATTTCAGAATTGTTGCTGGCGCCAGAAAAAATAGCACGTACTTCTGGTGAACCAGAAATCAGCGGAACACGGCTGCTTTCAGATAACCTTTCTGATCTCAAAGCTCAGGTAGCTGCTAACCAGCGTGGAATAGAATTGCTTCTGGAGATGGTCGAGCATTACACACTCGAAGATACACCTGGGCTTCCAGTTGTTCAGGCTTACATGCACCACATTCAAAATAATGCAGAAGAAGCTGTGAGAAACATGCTGAAAAAACTTTCTGCACGTGAAAATTTAGCAGAAGTAGATACGGTAGAAGCCAGAGATTACCTGGATGACGGCAGTGAGATTGTGCTGCATCTGACCATCGACCGACGTAACGGCAGCGCCGTTTTCGATTTTTCAGGAACAGGACCAGAACTCTGGGGCAATTTGAATGCTCCGCGCGCGGTAACTTATTCAGCAATTTTGTACAGTTTACGTTGCTTGATTGATCAGGAAATCCCTCTCAATCAAGGTTGCCTCAACCCCATTGAAGTAATTATAGAGGAAGGTTCATTGCTTGCGCCTTCAGAAAATGCGGCAGTAGTCGGTGGCAATGTTTTGACCTCTCAGCGAATAACAGATGTCATTCTCAAAGCTTTTCGAGCCTGTGCAGCATCGCAGGGCTGTATGAATAATTTTACTTTCGGCAATCAGAATTTCGGCTATTACGAAACAATCGGAGGTGGTGCCGGTGCAGGTCCAGGATGGCCAGGCCAGTCGGGGGTTCATACGCACATGACAAATACTCGTATCACGGATCCGGAAATTCTGGAACGACGTTATCCTGTTATGCTGCGTGAATTTTCTATCCGAAAAAATTCCGGAGGCAGCGGCAAATATAAAGGCGGAGACGGGCTTGTACGTGAAGTGGAGTTTTTGGAAGAACTTAATGCTGCTATTCTATCAGAACGCAGAGTTCATCAGCCTTATGGACTTAACGGTGGCGACTCCGGAAAAAGCGGATTAAACCTGTTTTTTCGTGAAAATGGTTCAGTGCTGCATCTGGGAGGCAAAAATGAAATACGTGCAGAATCCGGTGACAGAATCCGCATCGAGACCCCTGGTGGAGGCGGTTATGGTGTTGAAATTTCTGACTGATTGCCTCTATAATAAAAACAATCCACTTACTTGAGCAATGACTATTTGTAAATCTCTGAAATTATGGCAATTAAAAGTGAAATAGTTGGCTGGGCACACTCAGTCTTTGGCAAAAGCGAGGCCGCAGATGTTGAAGAATTAATAAAAGAAGTAGCTTATGTTGCCCTTCAGCATGCTGGTGTTCAACCTGAAGATGTAGATTTTTCGACAATAGGTGTTTTAAATTCAGGATTCTCAAAACAAGGCTTTGAGGCAGGATTAATTAGTGCTGCCGTTCCTGAATTGCGATATGTACCGGCAATCCATGTCGAAAATGCTTGTGCCACCGGAACTGCGGCACTTTACACAGCAATTGATTTTATTGAAAGTGGAAGAGGTGATATCGCCTTAGTTCTGGGTGCAGAAAAAATGACAGCAACTCCGATCACAGAAGTTGGCGAAATTCTTATGTGCGGTGCCTACCAAAAAGAGGAAGCCGGGATCAATGCTGGATTTGCTGGTATTTTCGCCAAAATAACTCAGACTTATTTCCAAGAAAATGGTGAGCATAGTGTAGAAATGGCCATGATCGCAGCTAAGAATCATGCCAACTCGGTAGGTAATCCGTTTGCGCATTTACGAAAGGATCCTGGTTTTGACTTCTGCAATAACATCTCAGAAAAAAATCCCTTTGTAGCAAAACCTCTTAGACGAACTGATTGCTCGCTAGTCTCTGATGGCGCGGCTGCTATAGTGGTTACCAGTTCTGATGTAGCAAAAAATCTTAGTCGTGCAATCGGATTTAAGGCTCGTGCTAATAAAAACGACATGCTTCAATTATCCCGCAGAAAATTAACTGCTTTTGAAGGAGCACATAGAGCATGGATTCAAGCCAAAGAACAGGCTGGTATCACTTTGGATGACTTAAGTTTCGTAGAAACACACGATTGTTTTACAATTGCTGAAATGATTGAATATGAAGCCATGGGCTTGACTGCTGTTGGTCAAGGCTGGAAAGCGGTTAAAGAAGGATGGACGAAAAAGAATGGTAAATTACCGGTCAATCCTTCAGGCGGATTAAAAGCCAAAGGACATCCAATTGGTGCAACCGGTGTTTCAATGCATGTCATGGCAGCAATGCAACTCATGGGAGAAGCAGGCGATATGCAAATAGCAGATGCAAACCTCGCTGGTGTTTTCAATATGGGTGGAGTTGCGGTCACAAACTATGTTTCTATTTTAGAAAGGGTAAAATAAGTTATCCGATGATGAAACCAATATCAACAAAAGTAATGAATCTTGCTCATTTTGCTGATCAGTCCGCCCGCAGACATGGACAACGACTTGCTTTAGCTTGGGGAAAGTCAAAGTGGAATTGGAGTGAGTTTAATGCCCGTATCAATGCTATGGCTATTGTTTTAACAAATGATTACGGTGTCCAAAAAGGCGACCGGATTTTGGTGCAATCATCAAATTGTAATCAGTTATTTGAAAGCATGATTGTCTGCTTCCGGATAGGCGCAGTTTGGGTTCCTGCCAATTTTCGTGGAACACCTGATGATCTGGAATGGCAGGCAAAGTCCAGCGGTGCTGTTGGTATGATTTGTCATGCGGATTTTCCACAGCATGTTGCTACTTGTAAGAATCACGTGCGTTTTGTCATTGCCATTGGAGTGAGTGATTTTGGAGAGAATTATGATGATCTAGTAGATCGGCACTTAGGTCAGTTTGCGCCCTTGTGTGAAGTGGAACGAGATGATCCATGCTGGCTGTTCTTTACATCAGGAACAACTGGAAAACCTAAAGCTTCAGTGCTAACCCACGGTCAGATGGCATTTGTTATCACCAACCATTTGGCTGATTTGTTGCCGGGTACAACTGAGTATGATGTTTCCGTTGTGGTTGCGCCACTTTCCCATGGCGCAGGTTTACATGCCTTGATACAGATTGCACGGGGAGCTGCCAGTATTTTGCCTGCAGGCAAAGGTTTTGATGCAGAAGAGATATGGCATCTTATAGATAACTATGGAGTAACAAACATTTTCACAGTTCCAACAATCTTAAAGCTTCTGGTTGAAGATCCTACAGTTGACATCGTAGACCACTCAAGTCTGCGCCATATAATTTATGCCGGAGCACCAATGTACCGTGTGGATCAAATTTATGCGCTAAAAAAACTTGGACCTGTACTAGTTCAGTATTTTGGTCTAGGTGAGGTTACAGGTAACATCACCGTTCTACCTCCCAGTCACCATTCGATTACGGAAGAAATCCGCTTAGGCACATGCGGATTTGCTCGTACAGGAATTCAAATTCAAATTCAAGATGATGAGGGAATTGAGGTTAACCCAAATGAAACTGGTGAATTCTGTGTGATTGGACCAGCCGTTTTTGCTGGATACTGGGACAATGATGACGCTAATTCGAAAGCATTTCGGAATGGTTGGTTTCGGACAGGTGATGTTGGTCATATGGATGCTGAAGGTTTTTATTATCTTACGGGTCGCAAATCAGATATGTATATTTCAGGAGGTTCAAATATTTACCCGCGTGAAATTGAAGAAAAGATATTAGCAAATACTGATATTAGTGAAACTGCTGTTTTCGGTATTCCAGATGAAAAATGGGGTGAAATTGGCATCGCAATTTGTGTTCTCAGAAAAGGATCTTCAAGCAGTGAAGTTGAGTTAAAAAAGTTTTTAAGCGAAAAAGTGGCTCGCTACAAAATGCCCAAAGAGTTCCATTTTTGGGATAGTTTACCAAAATCAGGTTATGGAAAAATCACAAAAAAGATGGTTCGGGAAGAGTTCTTATCAAAGAAAATAACCAACAAAAGATAAAAACAATGAGTCCTGCCCAGGGAACAGCTCAAAAAGCACTAGCGACTTACATCCAACAGCCAGGTCCTGCGACTACAACATATACTGCAGTAGCAACGGATTTTGTAGAATTAGATTTTGAACTAGAAGCTGGTGCAGCACTTGATTTTGCCTTAACGAAGTCGATAACAAAATTAGGCTTGACGGGGGCCTTTTGCAAAATCAGCAAAGCTGAAACTACTAAACTAGAATATCTGATACCGGCACTTTCACCTGATGTTGATCATGCTGCCTGGTACAGTGAACCATGCATCCTTGAAATGCCGGGCTTGATTACTGATGCAAGCATCATTTGTGGCTCACATAACCAAAATCCTTTTTATCACTGTCATGGCCTCTTTAGCGACTCCCTACAATCAGAGGCAACAAAATCAGTAGGACACCTAATACCTGAGAAGTGCCTTTTGTCTCAACCAACACATGTAACTGGTGTTGGATTCAAAAACGCTAATTTCAATCGAGTGTATGATCCAGAAACTCAGTTCAATTTGTTTGTTCCTGAAGAATTGTCACCATCCACAAACAACCATCAAGGATTGTTGTTAAGAATTGCTCCAAATATAGAAATCACTTTACCATTGATAATATGTTGTGAAAATTTGGGATGGGAAAAAGCCTCGGTATTTGGTCTTGGAAGTCTGATCGGAGCACATTTTGAAGATGAACGCATTATGGAGAGCTTTGCCACTGAGTTTTATATTAACAAAGGGCTCGTTGATCTAAGTGCTAAAAGACCAACTTGCAACCTGGATGTAACTATTGTTGGCCTAGACGGCAAATTCATGAATGGACAATTGGCAGAAAATGCTAACCCAGTCCTGGTTACAGCTGAGATTATTTTAAAACGTATTTGCTAAACATCTTAATGGAGTTTTAATTCTGTAATTCCAACTAAGCTGCTTGCTTCCACACTATTGTTCTCGTTGAAACAATGACTTTTTGTCTCCTGATCGAAAAGATACATTTCCCATAATTATTAAAATAATATAGATAATTGCAAACAGAAATTGGTCAGGCCACTAATTTAATTTACCACTAACCCATTTTTTTCTTGACAAATATTTTTAATTAGT
>JACKQG010000591.1_pt1 | contig 49919 bp, 43 predicted proteins | sample 8237621 | NCBI WGS metagenome assembly JACKQG01 (sample SAMN15677084, study PRJNA649215) | marine metagenome | biome: marine; feature: Black Sea; material: saline water; isolation source: suspended particulate matter (SPM) from the Black Sea western gyre | collected 2013-06-09/2013-06-10 | depth... | reverse complement strand
CGACGGGGCCGGCGGCGTATGCGGCGAGACCGAGCACTGTCACAAAGACAGCGAGGTGGCGCCTGATCTGGCGGGTGTTGGGGGTGTTCTTCATGGCTGTACTCCTCTCAGAGTCTTGTGGGGCCCCCTTCGGGAACCCCTGTAGTTGTTGATCACAACAATGGACCTCTGCGGACGCAGCTACGAGAGGCAAACGTCACCGCCCCCTAGGGCCAAACGTCACCAGACACACAGGTCGTCAAGGAGGAGAGAACTGAGCTCTGTTAATAGAACATCCCCGGGCTCCTGGGTGCTCAGGAGCCCGGGGAGAACTGGTTCGGGGCCGTTCCCCGCTATTGGGTTTATGGGCCGGAGGCGATGGTGACTGTGATCGTTCCGTCGAAGGTGCCGGCGCTTGCGTAGGTCTCGGCTGGGACCTCAAGGGTGAAGGTCGGCACGTAGGTGAAGGTGCCCATTCCGTCGTCAGCTGCTGCGCTCAGGATCTTGAGTGCTGATGCGCCTGTGAAGGGAACGTCGGTGTTGGAGCCGACTGCGGTGGTGGGAAGCCCGTTACCTGTTGTGACGGCGATGGAGGCGACGCTGACCAGGAGGTCCTGGTCGCCACCGGCTGCATCGATGTCGATGGTGCGGGTGGTGAGACCGTCAACCTCGAGGCCTGTGATGTCTGTTGAGACGACGGTGATGTTCCAGCCTGCGCCTGTGCCGGTCGGATCAACCACGGTCCAGGTTGCGTTACCTGTGGTGGTCGTGTCGGTGCCGTCGAGGGTCACGGTGCTGAAGCTGATGGAGTTTGTGGTCGATGACAACGTTCCACCGTTGACATCGATTGTGGTTGTCTCGGCGCCGACGGGGCCGGCGGCGTATGCGGCGAGACCGAGCACTGTCACAAAGACAGCGAGTCGGCGCCTGATCTGGCGGGTTGTCTTCATGATTACGCTCCCTTCTGCTCGGCGATCTGCCGATCTGTTTGCTCTTCCAATGCCAGTGTTGGCCGTTGCGAGTACTTTGACTAGGGCTAATAGTCACTATGATCGTTGCTGTGGTAAAGGTCACTCGGACGACAGCTTCCGCCAGGTCCGCTATGGAACGGCGCTTAGGGTGACGGTGATGGTGCCGCTGTAGGAGACCGCGTACCCCTCCGCCGGGAACTTGAGCGTGAAGGTCGGCACGTAGGTGTAGACCCCCATTCCGGTATTGACGGCAGCGGTGAGGATCTTCAGGGGGGTTTCTCCGGTGAAGGGAACGCTGGTATCGCTGGCAGCCGGGGTGGTCGGAGCAGTGTTGCCCGAGCTGGTGTTGATGGATTCGACCCTCACCAGCAGGTCCTGGTCGGGTTCGCTGATGTCGACTGTTCGGACCAGTTCTCCGAAGGTACCGGTGAAGTCGGTTGCCACGAGGGTGATGTTCCAGCCTGTACCAGTGCCCCTGGAATCGTTCACGGCCCAGGTGGCTGACCCCGTCGGGGTTGAATCAGAGCCGTCGAGCGTGACAGCGCTAAAAACGATCGGCACGGTTGCCGATGACAACGAGGAGCCGACGATGGAGACAATCTGAACTCCCTGGGAGTTGGATTCCTCAGTTTCTTCCTGGGCGCCGGCGGTAGCAGATGAGGCGGCAAGGAGCGCCAGGACTGCCGAAACGGCCAGCAACGACCTTGAAGCATCTCTACGGGCCGGCATTGATCGTCACCGTTACGGCCGCGGCGTAGGTGCCTGCGACGGTCGAGGTCGGGATCTCAAGTGTGAAGGTGGGGACATACGTGTAGCTGCCCATTCCGGCGTCCACCGCGGCGCTCAGGATCTTGAGGGGCGTTGCACCGGAAAAGGGCACGTCGGTGTCACTTGTGATGGTTGTGGTGGGTGCCGCATTGCCTGCCGAGATCGCGATCGAGGCAATGCTCACCAGCAGGTCCTGGTTGCCGGCATCGATGTCGATGGTTTTCACGACCCCATCGATGGTCCCGATGAAGTCTGTCGATACTACCGTGACGTTCCAGCCGGCCCCGGTGCCCCTCGGGTCTGCGACGCTCCAGGTGGCAGACCCGGTCGTGGTGGTGTCCGAACCACTGAGCGTGACGGTGTCAAAGGTGATGACTGGGGTGGTCGACGCCGGCGTCGCACCCGTGATGGTGACCGAAGTTGATTCAGCGCCCACAGGACCCACGGCTCCCACGACCGCGATAGCGGTCGCGGTCAGACACGCCAGTGTCCGGCGCCTCAAGTCTGCGCTTCCAATCATGAGAACACGGCTTTCTCTTTGCTCACAGTCCTTCGCTAGTTGGCCTGCACCTCATCCTCAGTATGAGATCTTGATCCTGAGCGCTGCTAGGGAGGAATGTCACAAGGCCTCAGCGGTAGTAGGGAGGAAGGTCACAAACTCAGGCAGGCGCGCCGCCGGTGCGCCCGCTCGGGCTGGCAGAATCGACCTCGCCGGTCGAGGCGACGCTCAGAGCTGGTGGCGTTCATCGAGGCGTGCGGCGAATGCTGCCGCCTCGGTACGTCTGTCCATGCCCAACTTGCGCAACAGGTTGCTCACGTAGTTCTTCACCGTCTTCTCGGAGAGGAACATCTCTTCTGCTATCTCACGGTTTGACATTCCCTCACCGAGATACCCGAAGATCTGCTGCTCCTGTGGCGAAAGCGAGTCGACTGCCTCCTCACCCGATTCGCGAAGGCGACCCTCTGCCAGCCGAACCGTGGCTGAATCCAGGAGGTGTGCTCCGCTGGCAACCTTTCGAATTGCGGTGACCAGCTCGTCTCCCCGCACCTGTTTGAGCACGAAACCCGATGCACCGGCCATGCTGGCATCGACCATTGCCTGATCGTCGGCAAACGAGGTCAGCATCAGGCACTCGACATTGGGATGGGCGGACCTGATCTGACGACACGCATCGATACCCGACTGGCCCGCGACCCGGACGTCAAGTACGGCGACATCGGGGCTGCATCCGGCGACCACCTCGACCGCCTGTTCAACCGATTCGGCTTCGCCCACGACCTCAAGGTCGGGCTGGGCGTCGATCATCGTGGCGATGCCCTTGCGCACCACCTCGTGGTCATCAAGCAGGAATACCCGGAAGACCGTGTCCACCGCGTTCACCGTTCGTAGTCGAGTTCAGGGCCCGTGGTTGCGGGTTGTTGATGACGGTAGCGGATCGGGGGGTGTGGGTGCAGCGGTCCAGGAGTCTCGCTGGCCCAGTGTCAGCTGGCGAGACGGTGAAGGGCTTCCTGAACGGTGTCCGGGTCCAACAACTGCTCACCGTCAGCGACCAAACGGATCGACTCCAGGAGGTCGGTTCCGTTGATCTGTTTGAGGACGTAGGCGGCGGCCCCGGCGATGGCTGATTCTACGAGGGCGCTGTCGTCAGCGAATGCCGTGAGCATCAGGCAGGCGACCTCGGGGTGGGTGGAGCGGATATCGCGGCAGACGTCGATTCCGGACCGCCGCCCGTCGTGCATGTCCGGGCCATCAAGACGGATGTCCAGCACGGCAATGTCGGGATTACAGGCAGCGAGTGCACCAAGTGCCTCCTGGGCCGTGTGTGCATTACCGACGACCTCGATGTCGGCCTGAGCTCCAATTACAGCCGAGATTCCCCGAAGGAAGGCCTCGTGGTCGTCAAGGAGGAAGACCCGAATGGTCCTGGCATCTGTGGTTGTTTCCACGGTTGGCCCATCCTTTCTCTCTTCCTGTGCCGGGGGTCTGTGTGCCCCGGGTTTCTCCAAGCCTCATGAAGGGGTGAGATGCCTGCCAGAGGCAAAGGTTGACGGCATTCAGGGTCCAATGTCATAAGCGGCATTCCCGGGACTGGGGACCACGGAGGCTCTGTTCAGGCCTGGATGACTATGAGGCGTTCCTCGGTCATTTCCTGTACCGCGTAGGCGGGTCCCTCACGGGTGTTACCCGACTCGTGGATTCCCCCGTAGGGCATCTGGTCGGCCCTCCAGGTAGGCACCTCGTTGACGAGCACGCCGGCGAAGTCGAGCACCTCGGCCGCCCGGAGGGCCTTGGCGATGTCGTTCGTGAACACTGCTGCGTGCAGCCCGTAGATGGTGTCGTTGGCCCTCTTCAGGGCGTCCTCAAAGTCGGTGTAGGTGGCGATGCCCACGACGGGTCCAAACACCTCGGCGCAGCTCACCTTCATGTCCGGGGTCACGCCGGACAGCACGGTTGGTGAGAGGACTCCGTTGTCACCGACCTCTCCGCCGCATTCGACCACGGCACCTGAGGCGACCGCCTCGTTGACCCAGGCAGCCACCCGTTCCGTGGACTCACCGTTGATGAGGGCGGAAACCTCGGTGGACGGATCTGCCGGATCCCCCACGACGAGCGACCCGGTCTCGGCTACCAGCGCCTCGGTGAACTCGGTCGCTATGTCTTCATGCACGTAGATCCGCTGCGTGGAGATGCACACCTGGCCAGTGAAGCCGAATGCTGCATTCTTGATCCTGGCGGCCGTGGAGGCCACATCGGTGTCCGGCTCGATGATCACAGGAGAGTTGTTGCCCAGCTCCAGGGAGACCCGCTTGCGGGGGGCGTTGGCCCGGATCTGCCAGCCCACCGTGGCCGAACCGGTGAAGGTGATCATGGCAACGTCGGGGTGTTCGGCCAGGTGGGCTGCGGTCGGCCCGTAGCAGGGGACGACGTTCAGCCAACCCGGCGGCAGGCCGCACTCGTCCAACAGCAGCTCGCCGAGGCGGATCGCGCTGAGCGGCGTCTTGTCGGCAGGCTTGAGGACCACCGGGCATCCGGCGGCTATGGCCGGGGCGACCTTGTGGCAGACCAGGTTCAGCGGAAAGTTGAACGGTGTAATGGCACCCACCACGCCGATCGGGACCCGCTTGACCCAACCCGTCTTGCCGACGCCGGCAGAACTCGCGTCCATCGTGAGCAGCTCACCGGTCATGGTGCGGGCCACGGCGGCGGCGAACCGGACGGTGTCGGCTGCCCTGGCAGCCTCGCCCCTGGCGATCGTGATGGGCTTGGCGGCCTCGGCCGAGATGGTCTGGGCCAGTTCCTCATGGTGGTCAGTGAGGCTCGCTGCGAGGCGGTCCAGGATCGCGGCCCTCTCGTGCGTGGGAATCACGCCGGCAGCCAGGGTCTCCCCGGCAGTTGCCACGGCTGCATCAAGGTTGGCGGTCGTGGCCTCGGCGACCGTGCCGAGGAGACGGTCGTCGTAGGGCGACCTGACCTCGATCCGGGTGTCGGCGTCCACGCGTTCGTCACCGATGATCATCAGGTGGTGGGAAGACATGGAGGCACCTCGTCGTGTCTGGCTCTGGATCGCAGGATGGTGAGCGGCAATCTACACTGCGGCAGATTCTTTGGTCCCTAACGACCGGTCTCGGGAGGATGAGCAGTGTCAACAGAGCACCAACGGTCCGATGTGGCTGGCGTCGAGGTGTCGGTGGACCACCTCATCAACGGTGCAAGGGTCCCATCCGCGAGAACCTTCGAGGACCGATCCCCGCTGGACTGGTCGCTCCTGCTGGCGGACGTGTCGGCGGGCGATGCCGAGACGGCCCAAGCAGCGGTGGCCGCTGCAGCGGCGGCCTTTCCGGAGTGGGCTGGTCTGGGCGCTTCGGGCAGGGCGGTGATCCTGCGCAGGCTGGCCGACCTGGTCGACGAGAACGTCCCCGACATCGCCACCGTCGAGTGCATGGACATGGCAATGCGCCACGAGAGCCTCAGGGAGCGGGTCATCGCCAGGGGAGCCCGGAATTTCCGCGCCTACGCCGACCTGGCCGAGGCCTACGAGGAGCGGAGGTGGTCGTCCAACGGAACAGCCAACCTGGTCCAGCGCATGCCCGCCGGGCCTTCTGTTGTGATCACGCCGTGGAACGCACCGTTCATGCTCGCCACCTGGAAGGTGGCACCTGCCCTGGCTGCCGGCAACACCGTGGTGCTAAAGCCAGCCGAGTGGTCCCCGCTGTCGGCGAGCCTGCTCGCCGACTTGACCGTCGAGGCCGGGATGCCACCCGGTGTGTTCAACATGGTCCAGGGAATCGGCGAGGAGGTGGGACCGCCGTTGGTGTCTGACAGGCGGGTACGCCGGATCTCCTTCACGGGGTCCCCTGAGACGGCTCGGATCATCGGCGCAGCGGCAGCGGCCAACATCGTGCCCTTTACGGCTGAACTGGGCGGCAAGGGGCCGCTCGTTGTTTTGGCCGACGCCGACCTGGATGCGGCTGCCGCTGTTGCCGCTGATCAGTACGGCGACTCGGGCCAGGTCTGCCTCGCAGGTACCCGACTGCTTGTAGCCGAAGAGGTGGCAGATGGATTCCTGGAGCGGTTTCACGCACTTACCGATGCACTCGTCCTGGGCGACAGCCGGGACGACGTCACAGACATCACCCCGATGATCCACCCCGACCACCTCGCCGGGGTCAAGGCATTCGTGGATCGGGCCAGGGAGGCCGGTGACACAGTCCTACGTGGCGGGGAGCGACTTACCGAAGACGGCCTCTGGTATGAACCGACGCTCGTATCGCCGTTTTCCAATGACAGCGAGATCGTCCAGCGCGAGGTTTTCGGACCGGTCCTTACATTTCAGACCTTCTCAGATGAGGAAGAGGCGCTGGCCCTCGCCAACAGCACCGAGTACGGCCTCTCTGCAACGCTGTTTACCGGCTCCGAACAAAAGGCCGAGCGCTTGGGCAGGGCGTTGAGGGCTGGGACGGTCTGGGTCAACTGCTTCCTTGTGCGCGACCTGACTGCACCGTTCGGTGGCTGTGGCATCAGTGGACTGGGGCGTGAGGGTGGCGACTACGCCCTCGACTTCCAGAGTGATCTGACAACAGTGCAGATAAGGGAGGGAAGTACCTCATGACCGAGTTGTTCACCGAGCGTGGCCGGGAACTGGTTGAGAGGATGGCGGCCCTCGGGCCTGCGATCGCTGAGCGGTCACACCGCTACGACCGGGAGGCGACGTTCCCCTTCGAGAACTTCGACGACTTCCGTGATGCTGGCTTCCTCGGCCTGTGTATCCCAGAGGAGCATGGTGGCCTCGGTGCCGACTTCGCCACATACGCGCTGGTGTCTGAGGAACTGGGTAGGCACTGCGGTTCCACCGCTCTCACCTTCAACATGCACACGGCGACCATGCTCCTCACGAGTCAGATCGCCGACGATCTGGAAATGTCGGATCACGACAGGGCCGTCCACGCCACCAGGCGGGCCGAGATGTACCGCGGGGTTGTCGAAGATGGCCACATCCACGCCCAACCTTTCAGTGAGGGGCACCTTCCCGGAGCGACTGCAGGTGTCAGCACCCGGGCTGTCCAGGTGGATGGAGGATTTCGCGTCACAGGCCGCAAGATCTTCGCCTCGCTGGCCGGGGCTGCCGACCGCCACAACGTCACCTGCATGGTCGAGGGCGAGGACCAGATCCGCTTCCTGGGAGTTCCCGCCGACGCAGATGGCATAACGATCGAGGGCGACTGGGATCCGGTCGGGATGCGCGGCACGGTTTCGCGGAACCTGCTGTTCGACGACGTGTTCGTACCGGCCGAACATGAGTACCTGCCACCCGGTTGCTTCGATCAGGCAGCAGAGCGTTGGCCCTACTTCTTCATGACGCTCTCGTTTTCCTTCCTCGGTATCCAACGTGCGGTTCTGGACTTCACCAGCACCTACCTGCGTGGCGACAACGGGCCTTCCGAGCGTCGGGACAATCACCAGAAGCAGCACGGCTGGGGCGAGATGAGGCTTACCCATGAGCGCTCCCAGGCGCTCACCTACCGGGTGCTGGCCGAAGCCGGCGTGGACCCGGCCCCCGAGCAGGTTCAGCGGGCATGGGCTGCGGTCGTTACCGCGATGGAGGCGGCGCCGGACATGGCCTCGACGGCTGTGCGTATCTGTGGTGGCCGCTCGCTGCTACGCCCGCAGGTACTGGAGCGCCTCTACAGGGATGCACGCTGTGGTGCCACCATGCTCCCATGGAGCGTCGAGGTCTGCCTCGAACGCCTGGGTCGGGCCGACCTCTTCGACGACGCGGACCTGCCCGCATGACGGTCTCGGCGCACCGGGTGAAGGCCTTCGCCGACCAGTTCGACCGCTGTGCGGTGGATTCAGCCACGACGGCCGTGGTCTTTTCCGAAGACGAGAGCCGCGCCGAGCTTGTGGCAACGTCGATTGCCGCACTCGAACGTCTGGGAGCGCCGGTGTCGACCGTGGTGGTTCCCACGCCGCCTAATCCCGGACCGGTGCCAATCCGGTCCACGGGGGCATCGACCGCCGTGGCCGGCGATAGGTCGGTAATCGATGACCTTGCCGCTGCCGACTTCGTTGTGGACTGCACGGTAGAGGGGCTCCTCCATGCACCTGAACGGTCCGACATCCTCGCCCAGGGCGCCAGGGTCCTCATGATCTCCAACGAACACCCGGAGGTCTTCGACAGGCTGGGCCACGATTCAACCCTCTGCGACCGGGTCGCTCGCGGTCACGACCTGATGGTTGCGGCATCTCAGATGACCGTCACCTCTGCTGCCGGCACCGACCTTGTCGTTGACCTCGAAGGCGCCGTGGTCGCCGGTTCTGACGGCGTGGTGACCGAGCCCGGAGGTATAGCCCACTGGCCCGGGGGCCTCGTCCTGGCATTTCCGGCTGCCAATACCGTCTCGGGAACCGTGGTGATGGCACCCGGTGACGTGAACTTGACATTCAAGGAGTACATGCGGTCGTCGATCACGGTCACCCTCGAGGCAGATCACGTCACCGATGTCGCCGGTGACGGCTTGGATGCGGAGCTCTTCGCCTCATATCTGGCCGCATGGCAGGAACCCGAGGCCTATGCCATCAGCCACGTCGGTTGGGGAATGAACCGAGCGTGTAGGTGGGATGTCCTTCCCCTCTACGACAAGGCCGACATCAACGGAACCGAACTACGGGCCTTTGCCGGGAACTTCCTCTGGTCGACCGGTGCCAACGAAACGGCCGGCAGGTTCTGTAGAGGTCACTTCGACCTTCCCATGCGGAACTGCACCGTCGCCTTGGACGGTGAGCCCGTGGTTGTCGAGGGTCGCCTGATCGACGTCCTGGCCTGACCTGCTACGTCACCGTCAGGCTGGCGTGCACCTGACGGGCAGGTGCTTGAAGCCGCTGATGAAGTTGGAGCGCAGACGTTCGGCCGGCCCAGCAATCTCGATGTCTGACGTGCGGTCCAGGAGTTCCTGCATGGTGATACGGATCTCCATGCGTGCCAGCCAGGAGCCGAGGCACAGGTGCGGCCCGTTGCGGCCGAAGGCGACGTGGTCGTTGGGGTCCCTCGTGATGTCGAACCGGTAGGGGTCGTCGAAGTTGCGGTTGTCGTAGTCGGCGGAGATCCACCAGAGGACCACCTTGTCGCCCTTGCTGATCTGCCTTCCGCCCAGCTCCAGGTCGCAGGTGGCGGTGCGTCGGAAGTGGGTGGTAACCGTGGTCCACCGCAGGATCTCCTCAACGGCGCTGTCCATAAGGGTGGGATCGGCACGCAGGAGTGCCATCTGGTCGGGGTGGTCCAGCATTGCCTTGAGGCCGCCGGTGAGCGTGTAGCGGGTCGTGTCGTTTCCGGCTGCCACCAGGAGGGTGAAGAAGTTCTTGAACTCCAGGTCTGTGGCCGGCTCGCCGCTCGTCGTAGGGGCGAGCAGTTGAGAGATGACATCCTCACCCGGGCAGGCACGTCGTTTGGCCGCCACCTCTTCGGCATACTTGAACACCTCGAGGCCGGTGGGGCTGCGGAACGGTATGAGCCGCCATTCGTCTGTGTCAACCTGGTCCACGACGTGGTCGGTGTACTCGGGGTCGGTGTTTGAGAGCAGTTGGTCACCCCATACCACGAACTGTGCGGCGTCTTCGTCGGAAACGCCCAGGAGGCGGCCGAGCATCCGCATCGGGAGTACCCGAGAGACCTCCTCGACGTAGTCGAACTCGCCCAACTGCAGGGCATCGTCGATGATGCCGACGGTGAGCTCGCGGATCGGGTCCTCGTAGGCCTCGACGGACCTGCGGGTGAAGCCACGGCTCAGGAGCCTGCGGAGCCTTGTGTGGTGTGGCGGATCGTTTTCCATGAGGGTGCGGCGTGCCTCGGTCTCCTCGGCGTCCATCTCCTCGAGGCGGATTCCGAGGCTTGAGGTGAAGGTCTCCCACTCGTGGTTCGCCCAGATGACGTCCGCGTAGCGGGTCAGGGACCAGAACCCTGAGCCGTCCTCCTCGTCCCACCACGAGACCGGATCCTCGTCGCGGAGCCGCTGGAATGTGGCGTACGGGGCGCCGGGCACCCATGCGTCGTGGCTGGTCAGGTCAACGAAGCCGTCATCGCTGTCGGGCATCCAGGGGTGGTTCTCGATCATTGCGCCTCCTCGACAAGGGTGGTTCCGCCATTCCATGAGACGCCGACGCTTCGCCAGTAGCCGGCGATCATCTCCGTGGGGGCCAGGCGGGTCAACTCCTCGACCGGTGAGTCGAACACTCGCAGCTCGACGTCGCCTGTGAAGGCGGGGCCCACGTCGGCGTCGTAGCCACGCATGGTGACCAGTTCATTCAGCGAATCGGTTCCGTCGGCCTCGATTGCCGGAACAATCCGGTTGTGGAGCATGGGTAGGGCATTTACGAAGCCGGTGTTGTCGCTCGGTCCGGTGATGGTGAACTCGGCCTCGATCAGACGTCGTCCGTTCGCCGAGCAGGTGGCACCAAAGCGCCCTCCGGGCTCGAGGCGGGGACCGGCCCTTCCGACTGTCACCGGTCGGGTCACCCAGATCTCGCCCAACTTTTTCGGGTACCCCTGGATGTGACCGCGGACCATTGCGTAGTCCTTGTCCACCCAGATGTAGGCACAGCGGCTGTAGTCGTCGCCGTCGTAGCTGCACCGGACCACAACGAAGCACTCCTTGTACTGGGCCCTCACAGGGTCGAGTAGTTCGCCCCCGGTGTCTGAGCATGACTGCCAGTCGGCCCAGATGACTGCAACGGCGCCGGGGTCATTCTCGGCCGGGTTGAGGGGCTCGGGAAGAAGTTCGGCTACTGCGGCCGGGTCGGTGCGGTATTCGATGGTGAGCATGTCACCTGAGTAGTGCCACGGTGGTTGGGGTACAAGAGAGGAATTTCCCGTTCCGGTTCGTGGAAAGGTGAATCCCTTGACGTTTGGCATGGCGGGAACCCTATCATTAGGTACCAAATGAAATCGCCGGGCCAGCGCCTGTGCGGAACGCTCTAGGGGGGACGATTGATGGCCGAGGTTCGTAGAATCCTCCTGAACGGCTCGGTCACCACAGCCTCGCTTGATGGCACTGACCTTGTCGCAGATGATGGTCGCAGGGTCTCCGAGGCCGACGCAGTCCACCTTCCACCCAGCGAACCCTCAAAGATCCTCTGCGTGCACCTGAACCATGTGAGTCGGGTCGAGGAGTTCCAGGTGTCTTTGCCACCGGCTCCTACCTACTTCCACAAGCCCGTTTCTTCGCTCAACTCTCATCGGGGCGACGTTGTCCGACCTGACCGCTGCAGGTGGCTCAACTACGAGGGCGAGATCGTTATCGTGATCGGAGAGGTCTGCCGTAACATCAGCCCAGCTGAGGCAGGCGACTACATCGCCGGCTACACCATCGGCAACGACTTCGGGTTGCACGACTTTCGCGACACTGATGCGGGCTCGATGCTGCGAGTGAAGGGTTCAGACACGCTCTGTCCGGTCGGCCCGGGTCTCACCACCGACTGGGACTTCCACGGAAAGTCCATAAGGACGCTCGTCAACGGCGACGTGGCCCAGGACGGCACGACCGACGAGATGACCTGGGACATGCACTACCTCGTCGCCGACCTGGCCCGCACAATCACCTTGGTACCGGGAGACATGGTCTTCTCGGGCACGCCGGCCAACTCGCGACCGGTGCAACCCGGTGATGTCGTGACGGTCGAGGTGGAAGGGCTGGGAGCGCTCACAAACACGATCGTTGCTGGCCCGACGCCGATCCGAGATGACTGCGGAGCCCAGCCGACCGAGTCCGAAGAGGTTCTCTCGACAGCCCTTGGCGGCGACTGGGAGTTTCGCGGGGTAAGGGGCCCGAAGCGTGGTTGAGGAGTTCGGGTCCACCGCCCCCGGTCAGGCGTCTCCGCCCGTCGGACGACAACAGCATTTGCTCCGTCTGTATATTTTATGCAAAAGTGCGCCTATTCGATCTGCTGATCTACCGAACACCACGAACCAGAAACCTTGAGGGGGAGAATAATGAAGTCCAAATCTCTTATCGCCGTTGTGGCGGTCCTTGCGTTCATAGCCGCTGCATGCGGGAGCGACGAGGAGGCGAGCACAACGCCCGCACCTACCACTGCAGCTGCAGCGCCAGCCACAACGGCTGCAGCACCAGCGACCACCGCTGCCGCCCCAGCGGCCACAACCGCGGCACCGGCTGCTCCGGTGGTTGTGGGTCTTGATATTGCTGCGATTCTGGGTGCTGATCTGGGGAGTTGTGTTGCGGCTCCGTCGGGTGATGCGATCCGGGTTGGTATGGCCATGGACTTCAGCGAGGTCGTCGGGTTTGTTGATATTCCGGGGTCGAACCTGGTGCCCTATGTCGCCGAGTTGATCAACTGCATTGGTGGCATCAACGGCAATCCTGTCGAGGTCCGTGTGGCTGAGGTGGGTGACGATGCCGGTTTGGCTGCTCAGGAGTTGTTGGACTGGGGTGCACAGTTCCTGATTGGTCCTCCGTTTGCCGACTTTGCCCTTCCGATCCTCCAGGCCACTGGTGGCGAGGTGCCGTTGTTCGTGGCGGCTTCAACTGAGCCGACCCTTGCGGACGCTTCGATCAACTCGTATCTGGTGACCTTTGATGACTTCGGTATGTCGGGTGCTGCTGCGCAGTGGGCGCTTGATCAGGGCATTAACCGTGCGATCGTGTTCACAGAGGGTGAGGGAATCCCCTACACCGGCGTGAACCCTGATGCCTTCGCGGCTGCCTTCGTGGCTGGTGGTGGTGAGGTTGTCAGCACCCAGACGTATGTGTGGGCTGCCGATACCGACTTCTCGGCACAGGTGAATGAGATCGCCGGCATTTCTGAGAACAACGAGGTGGTTTTCTCTGCTGCTCTTGCCTTCCAGGTGACGGCGCTTCGTGGCCAGCTTGAGGGGCAGGGCCTCGACGGTCTGACCTACATAGGTACAGATGCCATGGATGCCACCGGCATCCAGTTCGAGGCCAACAACGAGGGCATAGCCCACACACCTCACACCAGCATCACCGCCGGTGACCCGATCGACGGGTTGCTTGCCGGCTATGAGGCTTCACGTGGTGAGGCGCTCGAGAGCCGTGGGTTCATGGCCCTCTACGTGGACTCGTTGTTCCTCGGGATCCAGGGCATGTTGGACTGTGACTGCACTGAGCCGTCTGGTATCGGTGAGGCGGTGCAGCAGATTTCTGGCTTCCAGGGCCTGTCTGGTGAGATCACCTATGCAGGCACCAACGGCATTCCGCCCAAGGCGGTTCCGATCAACCAGATAGTCAACGGTGAGGACGTACTCGTCGCCACCGTCAGTGGATCCAATGTGTCGGTGACCGCAGCCGGTGCTGCCTCGGCGGCTGCTCCGGTGGTTGTGGGTCTTGATATTGATGCGATTCTGGGTGCTGATCTGGGGAGTTGTGTTGCGGCTCCGTCGGGTGATGCGATCCGGGTTGGTATGGCCATGGACTTCAGCGAGGTCGTCGGGTTTGTTGATATTCCGGGGTCGAACCTGGTGCCCTATGTCGCCGAGTTGATCAACTGCATTGGTGGCATCAACGGCAATCCTGTCGAGGTCCGTGTGGCTGAGGTGGGTGACGATGCCGGTTTGGCTGCTCAGGAGTTGTTGGACTGGGGTGCACAGTTCCTGATTGGTCCTCCGTTTGCCGACTTTGCCCTTCCGATCCTCCAGGCCACTGGTGGCGAGGTGCCGTTGTTCGTGGCGGCTTCAACTGAGCCGACCCTTGCGGACGCTTCGATCAACTCGTATCTGGTGACCTTTGATGACTTCGGTATGTCGGGTGCTGCTGCGCAGTGGGCGCTTGATCAGGGCATTAACCGTGCGATCGTGTTCACAGAGGGTGAGGGAATCCCCTACACCGGCGTGAACCCTGATGCCTTCGCGGCTGCCTTCGTGGCTGGTGGTGGTGAGGTTGTCAGCACCCAGACGTATGTGTGGGCTGCCGATACCGACTTCTCGGCACAGGTGAATGAGATCGCCGGCATTTCTGAGAACAACGAGGTGGTTTTCTCTGCTGCTCTTGCCTTCCAGGTGACGGCGCTTCGTGGCCAGCTTGAGGGGCAGGGCCTCGACGGTCTGACCTACATAGGTACAGATGCCATGGATGCCACCGGCATCCAGTTCGAGGCCAACAACGAGGGCATAGCCCACACACCTCACACCAGCATCACCGCCGGTGACCCGATCGACGGGTTGCTTGCCGGCTATGAGGCTTCACGTGGTGAGGCGCTCGAGAGCCGTGGGTTCATGGCCCTCTACGTGGACTCGTTGTTCCTCGGGATCCAGGGCATGTTGGACTGTGACTGCACTGAGCCGTCTGGTATCGGTGAGGCGGTGCAGCAGATTTCTGGCTTCCAGGGCCTGTCTGGTGAGATCACCTATGCAGGCACCAACGGCATTCCGCCCAAGGCGGTTCCGATCAACCAGATAGTCAACGGTGAGGACGTACTCGTCGCCACCGTCGGTGGCTGATACTCCATGCTCGAAGTGTCGGGTCTTACAACCAAATATGGTGAGATCTCGGCACTCAGAGAAGCAAGCCTGCACGTTGGGTCCGGTGAGGTAATAGGCCTCATCGGACCCAACGGTGCCGGCAAGACAACCTTGTTGAACACCATTGCCGGGCTTCTGGCACCGAGTGGTGGCCGGGTCTCACTTGACGACGAGGACGTAACCGGCCACTCTCCGGAGAGGTTGCTGAGATCAGGCCTGGCTCTTGTTCCAGAGCACCGCCGGATCTTCGTGAACCTGACGGTGGAGGAGAATCTCAGGATCGGTGGCGTCACGGTCCCCTCGGCGGACCGCCCGGGTCTGCTCGAGGAGATGAGTGAACGCTTCCCGGTGCTCCGCGACAAGTGGACCACATCGGCCGGATACCTTTCCGGCGGTGAGGCTCAGCAACTCGCCATTGCCCGGGCGCTCATGTCAAGGCCGCGACTTCTCATGATGGATGAACCCTCCCTCGGGTTGGCCCCTCTGCTTGTCGACGTGGTGTTCGAGTTGATTGACGCTCTCCGTGCCCAGGGTCGAACGCTGCTAGTTGTTGAACAGAATGCGACGAGGATGCTCGAGCTTGCCGATCGGGCCTACGTGTTGCGCAGCGGTGAGGTCGTAGCCGAAGGTACCGGTACCGAACTGAGGGACAACAAGGACCTCTTCGATACCTTCGTCGGCAACTGAGCCATGACCGAGCTCCTCCAGAACCTCATCGACGGCCTCGGGCGCGGAAGCATCTATGCCCTGTTGGCACTGGGTGTGGCGGTCATCTTCGGGGTTATGCACCTGCTCAACTTTGCCCACGGCGAACTCATCACCGTCTCGGGTTATGCATCCTTCTGGGCGCTGGGTGCCGGATGGTCCTGGTATGTGATGGTGCCGCTCATAGTGGCGGTCAGCGTGGCGACATCGCTGCTCATTGAGCGTGTCGCCTTCAGCCGGGTGAGGGGGGCTGATGACTTCACGCTGTTGCTCACATCGTTTGGTGTGCACTTCGTGGTATCGGCGATCTTCCTGCTCTACGTCTCAGCGTCGGTCAAGACCTTTCCCCGCCCGACGTGGGTGACAAACACCTATGCCGTTGGCTCACTACGAATCGAGGTCTTCGACACGGTCGTGATCGTGGTTACGGTCGCAACCCTCGTTGCCACCACCCTGATCCTCCAGCGAACCACCTTTGGGTTGTCGTTGCGGGCGGCTGCGGCTGACTTCGACACCGCCCGACTGATGGGCGTCCGATCCAACTCCGTGATTCGGGGGGCATTCGCCCTGTCGGGGGTGCTGGCCGGAATCGCCAGCGTGTTCTGGCTGATGAGGTCGGGGAGCACAAGCCCGACCGCTGGGATCGATCCCATGCTGAAGGGGGTGCTGGCAGCGCTCATTGGTGGTCTGGGCAGTCTTCGTGGCGCGGTCCTCGGTGGGTTCACCCTTGGACTGGCAGAGGTAATCCTGCGCTCGCGCCTACCTGACTCAGTGGCGAGCCTTACCGAAGGCGTGGTGTTTCTCCTGATAGCACTGCTGTTCATCTTCAGACCGCAGGGCCTGATTTCCGTGCCGCACGCGGAGAGGGTCTGATGTTTCCCAACCTCCGCCGCGACGTCGTCTTCCCGGTGTTTGGTTCGGTGATCCTGTTCGCGGTCTTCGTTGCAGTAGGTCTCGCGTACCAGAGCCAGTTCAGTGGAGCCGCGGAGCGCCTGGTCACGTTCGCCCTGATCGACGCAATCCTGGTGCTTGGAATCCAGATCTACGTGGGGAACACGGGAATCTTGTCGTTTGGCCACATCGGCTTTGGGGCGATTGCCGGCTATGCCTTCGCCCTCTTCGCCATCTCACCGGCGGAGAAGCTCAAGAGAATCCCCGATGCACCGTTTGGGTTGCTCGATGTGAGCGTGGGCCCGTGGATGGCAGTGGCTGTCGCTGTCGGCGTGACCCTTGTCGTGGCCCTGATAGTTGGTGTTGGGCTGGCGCGCTCAGGCGCCGAGTCTGGGGCGGTGTCGGCAACTGTCATCACCCTTGCGCTCCTATTCGTGACGCATGAGGTGGCTCGCAACTGGCCTGACCTGACCGGTGGAGACAGGGCGGGGTTGTCGTTTCGGATTGGGGGAACGCTGGACAGTCGTGTTCCGATCTATATCGCGCTGTTGGCAGCCATCGTCGTAGCCAGGTTGTATGCGCAGAGCAGGGGTGGGCGTCTGGCTGTGGCGGCCCGAGAAGACGACCTGGCGGCAAGGGCCATGGGTGTGAACCCACTTGTCCAGCAGATGGTGGCTCTCCTGATCTCGGTTGTTGTCGTTAGCGTCGGGGCCAGCCTGCGGGTATACGAGAACGGCTCGATTCTTCCCCGTGACATGTTCTTCAACCTCACGCTCGTCACCTTGGTGATGCTCATTGTGGGTGGCCGTCGCAGTGTTACCGGAGCCCTGGTTGGGGTGGCGGTCATTACCGTCGGTCGGGAGGTCGCTCGGAAACTGGGCCAGGATGGCTTTGAACTGTTCGGCATAGGTCTGGACGGGGCACCCCTTGACTGGATTTTCAGGGAGAACCTGAAGTCGGTATTCATGGGTGTCTCGATGTTGGGTTTCATGATTTGGCGTCCCGCTGGCCTTCTCGATGACTGGGAACTGGACAAGTGGCTGCACGGCAAGCTTGGTCGCAGGAGCGCGTCGCCGCCTGAGAGCCTTCCGCCGGTGGAGCCAGACGATTCCTCAGTGCTGGTGGCACAGGGTGTCGACGTGGCCTTCGGCGGCTTTCAGGCACTGATTGATGTGGATGTCGAGGCAGCGCGGAGCGAGGTGGTCGGCGTGATCGGTCCCAATGGTGCCGGCAAGACAACCCTGTTGAACGTGATCACGGGGTTGGTTGAGTCCAACTCAGGGAGCGTGGTTCTGGGTGGCACGGACCTGAGCGCGACCCGGTCATTCAAGATTGCCCGGAGCGGATTGGTCCGGACCTTTCAGAACCTCCGGCTATTCGACTCGCTGACAGTACGGGAGAACGTGGAGGTCTCCTACCTGGTGGCTGCGGCCCATCGTCGGCACCGGCCCCCTCCCGATGTTGACGGGTTGATTGCTGCGGCGGGTCTCTGGGAACAGCGCGACCGTCGGGCACGTGAACTGGACTACGGAACCTCTCGTCGGCTGGAACTTGCTCGTGCGGCTGCCACCGCACCTGCATTCCTCCTACTGGATGAACCGACATCGGGAATGAGCGACTCGGAGTCCCTCGTGATGGTCGAGCAGGTCAGACAGATGGCCGGCCTTGTCGGGGCGGGGGTGGTCGTCATCGACCACGACCTGAACTTCATCATCGGTATCTGTGACCGCATCTACTGCCTTGACTGTGGGCAGGTAATCGCCGAGGGCACCCCAGCTGAGATTCAGGCTGATCCTGTCGTTCAGGCTGCATATATCGGTTCGACAGCCGAGGGCTGATTCCAACAGGTTGGCAGGCGACGGCTCAGGACCGCTCGGTAGCCGCTTCGACCAACCAGGTGAACAGTGGATCTGATGGTCTGGTTGGAAGCATCTCGGGGTGCCACTGAACGGCGACGATCGGAAGGTCCGTGTGTTCGATTCCCTCGATGGAACCCTCGGGAGATCGGGCGCTCACCCGGAGACCGTCACCGACGCGGTTGATCGTCTGGTGGTGAAGCGAGTTGACAGGGCGTTCTGCTCCGTAGATGCCTCCGAGGACCGAGCCGGACTCGAAGGTGACCGTGTGCCATTCGGTGGTGGTCGGCTGGTCGAAGCCAGCGTGTGGTGCCACGTCCTGGTGGAGTGTTCCGCCTGCGTAGACGTTGATGATCTGCAGGCCGCGGCAGATGCCGAGGATGGGAACTGTCAGTTCGTAGGCCCGGTTCACGAGGGCGAGTTCCTGTTCGTCCCTTGTGGGTTCGGGTGGAAAGTCGTCTGTCTCCGATTCGGCCCCGTACCGACCCGGGTCTATGTCTGCTCCACCAGGGAGGATGAGTCCGTCCAGATGGTCGAGCAGGTCAACCGGGTCAGCATCGACCGGGAGGTGAACGGGCAGGCCTCCGGCCTCGAGAACGCCGTTGGCGTAGTCGGCGTAGTAGAGGTCGACGTCGAAGTCGGACAGGACCTCCAGGTTGTCGACGATGTCTCGCCCCTTCTTGCGCCTGCCGGTGATTCCGATCAGAGGTCTGTTGGCCATTTGTCCACTGCTCCGTGTCTGTCGGGTGTTGCCAGTTCTGTCCCTTGCCCGCGACTATTATTATGCATAATGTATTTACTATATGGAGACTCTGACGGCCGGTCCGCCAACCCTCGGTACAATTGGGAGCACCCACGGTGAACGTTGAGGGAACTCTGGATCAGGATGACCCGTATGTGGCTGCACCGCCATCATCGCGGAGACGAGGGGTACTCGCCGACGAGGTCGCAGGATATGTCCGTCAGCTGATCCTCACAGGATCCCTCCGCCCTGGCACCAAGATCGACCAGGACGCGGTAGGTCGGGCACTTGATGTCAGCCGCAGCCCCATCCGCGAGGCACTGGTTGTCCTTGGCCACGAGGGACTGCTGGACCTCACCCCCAGACGGGGCGCCTCGGTCGCCCAACTTCGCCGCGAGGACATCATCGACCACTACGAGCTGTTCGGGGTCGTGTCAGGCAGGGCTGCAGCGATGGCTGCCGAACTGCTGGATGAGGACCAGATCCGGGAGCTAAACGAGCTGCACTCCCGCTTCACGGGCGACGACCAGGAGGTACTGCAGCAGTTGAACCACGACTTCCACCGAGTGATCAACCTTGCGGCGCCTCGTCGAACCCGGTGGCTGCTCAGACACCTCGAGCGAACGGTTCCGGCCAACTACTACGAGTTCGCAGACGGTTGGAACCACCGAGCAGTTGAGCACCACGCCTCGATCCTGGAAGCCATCACCCGGCGCGACCCTGAGGGAGCTCGAAGTGCAATGGAGGGTCATCTCCACGAAAGCGGTGTCGCCGCAGCGGACCAACTCGAGGAGCGGGGTTTCTTCACCGATCCCGACACGGGCGGGCCGGCGGAGGCCGGCCAGTGACCGATGCACACGACCTGGAGACAGTTCGTACCGAGGTCCGCCGCCTGGCCGACAAGTACGGCTGTGAGTACTGGAGGGGCCTGGAGCCGGACCGGTATCCCGATGAGTTCGTCGCCGACCTGACCTCACACGGCTGGCTCGGGGCCCTCATCCCTGAGGAGTACGGCGGCGGCGGTCTCAGCCTCACCGGCGCATCGGTGATACTCGAGGAGATCGCAGCCAGCGGCGGAAATCCCAGCGCCTGCCACGCACAGATGTACGTAATGGGAACCCTGCTCCGTCACGGCTCCGATGACCAGAAACGGCGGTACCTGCCTGAGATCGCCGACGGCCATCTTCGGCTGCAGGCCTTCGGCGTGACCGAACCGGTCGCCGGGTCCGACACTGGCAGCATCAGGACCAGGGCGGAACGCGACGGTGACACATGGCGAATCAACGGCCAGAAGATCTGGACCTCGCGGGCGCTCCACTCGGACCTCATGGTGCTTCTCGCACGGACGACGCCGGCCGACGAATGCGAGCGCCACACCGACGGGCTGTCCGTGTTCCTCATCCACCTCCGCGACCCTGCGGGAGAGCTGGTCCCGGGGCTCACCATCAACCCGATCCCGACGATGATGAACCACAGCACCACCGAGGTCTTCTTTGATGACATGGAGGTGCCGGCCGGAGCCCTGGTCGGTACGGAGGGAAACGGGTTCCGCCAGATCCTGGACGGAATGAACGCAGAGCGCATCCTCATTGCCGCCGAGTGCATCGGTGACGGCCGGTTCTTCGTGGAGCGGGCCTCCGCCTACGCATCTGAGAGGGAGGTGTTCGGTCGGCCCATAGGCATGAACCAGGGTGTCCAGTTTCCGATTGCACGTGCCTACGCCGACCTCCAGGCCGCCGACCTCATGCGTTACCGGGCGGCCGACCTATTCGACCGCGGCGAACCATGTGGCCCCGAGGCCAACATGGCCAAGTTGCTCGCATCAGAGGCCTCGTGGGCCGCCGGCAACGCGGCACTCGACACCCACGGTGGATTCGGCTTCGCCGTCGAGTACGACATCGAGCGCAAGTTTCGCGAGACCAGGCTCTACAAGGTGGCTCCGGTCACCAACAACCTGATCCTCTCCTTCCTAGGTGAGAAGGTGCTCGGAATGCCGAGGAGTTACTGATGCGCGCAGTTGTCCTGGGCGGTGTCGGGGAAGGCCTCGAAGTAGTGGATGACCACGCCGAACCCGTTGTCGGCGACGGCGAGACCATCATCGATGTGACCGCCTGTGGGGTCTGTGGTTCCGATCTACATGTGGTCGACGGCGACTTCCCCAGCAACCTGCCGATGATCCTCGGACACGAGGTGACCGGTGTCCACGAGAGGTTGGGGCCGGTGATGGTCTATGCACCGTGGGGTTGCAGGTCATGTACACAGTGTGAAGCCGGCCTCGAACAGATCTGTCCCGACGCCACAGAGGCGGGGCTCTTCACCGACGGTGGATACGCCGAGAGGATGCGCATACCGGGCGAGTCGTATCTCTCCGTGCTTGAAGGCCTTGATCCTGTCGCTGCGGCACCGCTTGCATGTGGCGGCCTTACCGCCTACCGGGCCGTAATGCACGGCCTCGACCTGCTACGGGACCGGGGCGAAGCCGGACGGGCACTTGTGATCGGGGCCGGTGGGCTCGGTCAGTACGCCATCCGCTACCTGCGGCTGTTGACCGACACCACGGTTGTGGCCGTGGACCTCGACCCGGCCAAGCAGGGCACCGCCCTGGAGGTCGGGGCGCACGAGGCCTTCGGCCCCGATGACGGGATCGGTACGGCCGACGTCGTGCTGGATTTCCTCGGCGCTGAGTCCACGATGGTCCTGGCTGCCGAGGCGGTCCGTCGCCAGGGACTTGTAGCGGTCGTTGGTCTCTACGGCGGCCGTATTCCATTCGGCCTCGGGGCCGTACCCCATGAGGCACGCTTCATGTCCAGTTTCTGGGGATCCCGGGCACAGTTGGACGACTTGCTGGATCTGGCCCGCAGCGAGCCGTCAATCGTGCAGCCGGTGGAGACGCTTCCGCTGGTCGACGCCCAACTGGCCCATGACCGCCTCAGGAGGGGAGACCTGAAGGGTCGCCTCGTCCTGACCATGAAGTAGACCAACTGACCCGATGAAGACAAGGAAGAACTGAATGACACCCCCCACCCACACCCTCGAGTCCTTTCGTACATTGTGCGACGAACACGACGTGCACACTGTTGAGATAGCGGTGCCCGACACGCAGGGGCACCTCCGCGGCAAGCGGATTCCCAAGGAGCGGTTCTTTTCAGCATGTGCCACCCGTGGTGTCGCCATCGCCGACGCCATCTTCGTGTTCGACATGCAAAACGACCTTCCAGACAACGAGTTCGTGAACATGGACACCGGCTACCTGGACACCCGCCTCATTCCAGACATCGGCACCGCCCGCCTGTTGACCCACCGTCCGGGCTACGCGCTTGTGTTCGCCGACGCTTATGGGGTGGATGGGGACCTCCACTCCCTTGCGCCCCGAACTGTGCTGGCTCGACAGATTGACCGCTGTCTGGAACTCGGTCTTGATCCCCTCGTCGCAACCGAGCTGGAGTTCTACCTGTGCACCCCGGACTGGGAACCCATTCAGCAACACATTCAGTACAGCTCCCTGACGGACGCGATTGGAGCTGAGGAGGTCCTGGCAGAGATGCGGGTTGCTGTTGCAGGTGCCGGAATCGAGGTTGAGTCATCCAACTCCGAGTACGGACCTGGCCAGTTCGAACTCAACTCTGGCCCCACGGATGCAATGAGGACCGCCGACAACACGGTTCTGTTCAAGTCGATCGTCCACCAGGTGGCGGTGAAACACGGCCTCAGGGCGACCTTCATGCCAAAGCCGTTTACCGAGCAATCCGGCTCCGGAATGCACGTCCACACCAGCCTGATCGTGGACGGATCCAACGCTTTCGCCGAAGCCGACCACCTGCCAAATCCGCTGATGTCCTGCTGGACTGCAGGAATGCTTGAGCACGCTCTGGCCATGTCGCTCGTGGCGACCCCCACGACGAACGGGCCCAAGCGGATTCGGCCCTACACGTTCGCTCCCACGCACGTGCACTGGGGGCTCGACAACAGGACCGTCCTGGCCCGCTGCGTGGTCGAGCCCGGATCGTCATCCAACCGTGTTGAGTTCAGATCGGCTGGCGCCGACGCCAACCCGTACCTGCTCATAGCGGGCCTACTTGCCGCCGGGTGCGACGGGGTTGAGAGGTCGCTCGAGCTTCCAGCCATGTCGGAGGGAGACATGTACACCAACCCGGGGGACTGCGTGCCCCTGCCGACGAACCTCTCCGGAGCAATCGACGCCTTCGAGGGGAGTGCACTCGCTGCCATGCTCGGCGACATGTTCGCCACAAGCTTTAGCAGCATTGCCAGGGCCGAGGTGGCTCTGGCTGCCGAAAACAACCCCGATCCCGACAATGTGAACGACTGGGAACGAGCCCGGTTCATCGACTTCAGTTGAGGAGCAACTTGTCGTGATCGACGTAGCCACACCATCCATCTATCTGGACGGAATCCCCCACGACCGGTTAGGGGCGATCCGAGACCTTCCTGGCCTCATGTGGCATCCCTATGAGACAAATGGATTCTGGGCCGTCACCAGGCACGTGGATGTCGGCGAGGTGTCCAAGCACCCTGAGGTCTACTCATCGGGCATCGGCCACACCAACCTCTGGGACCTTGAGGCCGACGCCCTGGAGGCACGCCGGACGATCATCGACAGCGACGCACCAGACCACACCAGGTTGCGCCGACTGGTCAGCAGGGCGTTCACCCCCAGGAACATCATGGTCTGGGAGGAGACAACGCGTTCCATAGCCGCAGAACTCCTGGACGGCTTCATCGCCGGAGGCGGTGGCGACTGGGTGGATCTGGTGGCGGCACCTCTGCCGATCCGGGTGATTCTCACCATCCTGGGAGTGCCTGTGGAAGATGCCGCTTTCTTGAAGCAGTTGTCCGACCATCTGATCGAGGGCACCACCGGCGAAATGACGCTGCCCGATGATGCCTTCGGCAACACAACACCGCTGCGGCTGTTGCCGTTCGGCAGCCCGGCCAGCTTCGCCATGTACGAGTACGGCGAGCGCATCGGCGCCGAGAGAACGGCCGATCCCAGAGACGACCTGGTCACGCACCTCGTGCTGGCCGAGTCGAACGGAGACCGCCTGACACCGACCGAGTACAAGAACTTCTTTCAGGTCCTTGTCTTTGCCGGGAACGAGACGACCAGAACGGCAATTACCCACGGTGCCGAGGCCTTCGCCATGTTCCCGGATGAATGGAACCGCCTTATGGCCGACCCTTCCCTGATGGAGTCGGCGGTCGAGGAGGTGCTGCGCTGGGCGACACCGGTAATGCACATGCGGAGGACCGCCGCCGTCGACACCAGCCTGGCCGGGACCGAGATCGCAGCCGGCGACAAGGTCGTGATGTGGTACACCTCGGCCAACAGGGATCCGGAAGTATTCGAGGATCCAGCCAGGTTCGATATCTCGCGGCTCGACTACGAGCATGTCTCGTTCGGCGGAGGGGGACCACACTTCTGTCTGGGGGCGTTCCTGGCCCGGATGGAGATCCGGGTTCTGTTGGAGGAGATGCTCAAGCGCAATCTGGTGCTCTCAAAGGAGGGCGAGCCGGTGAGGGCACCTTCCAACTTCGTACACGGTGTGCTCTCTCTGGACCTGGGAGTGGCATGAACGGGGTTGAGATGGTCCGGGTGGTGGTTGACGCCGAGAAATGCATCGGCATCGGTCAGTGTGAGTTGCTTGAGCCAGAGATCTTCAGGCTGGATGACGAGACGGCTATCTCGGTTGTGGTTGGCGACGGGCTGCTTCCGTGCGACCGGGCTTCTCTGATAGCCGACAAGTGTCCCAGTGCTTCGATCAGCATCGGGAGATGATTGTTTCGACACGCCGGGGAGTAGGAACCAAGGGTCCCCTGACAGATGTCAACTCAGTTGGCACTCAACTCTTCGAGGTCCAGTAGGGACAGGCCGTTCTCCAGAGCCACAGCGACGGCAGCGGAACGGTTGGGGAGGCCAAGTTTGTGGAGGATCGCCTCCACATGTGTAGACACAGTTCGTCTGGCAATGTCGAGCCGTCGAGCGATTTCAGCGTTCTGACAGCCGAAGATGATAAGGCTGAGTACCTGGAGTTCGCGGCGCGTGAGGCCCAACAGGTCGGTTCTGGGTTCCACAACCGTCAGGATCGACTGCATCTGACTCTCGGTGCGCCTGAATGCGTGTAGTTGTAACCAGGTTCCATCAGTGGTGTTCAACAACCACCTTCCAGATCCGCTGGTGAGGCGTCGGCTTACTGCTGAAGCGACCCGGTGGTCGGCAAGCAGTCCCATCGGTCGGTCACCCACTGGATGAGCAACTCCATCGACATCAATCAGGGCAGCATCCGTCAAGCTGTCGAAGCCGCTAAGCAGAAGATCAATGTCCAGGGCCGGATCCACGGCGTTCGCTATTGCCTTTGCAAGCATCCCTACAAGCGATCGCGCATTATTGGTCGGTTGGCTGGCGTCATCTGTTGACATGTTGAGCAGGCCCACATAGCGGTTGCTTGAAGTGAAGAGGGCCGTGGTCATTCCCTCCTCATAACCGGCTGGATACAGGAACTCCCTTACCGAATCGTTGCTTTCTGGTCCGTCTGGAATGTCGCGCATACGAGTTGGATTGCGGTGGTCGTGCAAACCGAGAAGTCTCACCTCGTGGTCGAAACTGATGGAGTTAAGGCGTTTTTCGACTTGGCTGTCGTAATCGTGGCACGCGAGCGACTCGTGGCCTCGGCCGCGCTGTTGCGACAGAGTGATGTTCGACGCGATGCTTGGCACAACCGCTTTGAGAGCAACTAGAAGATCATGGGCGCGCTGAGCAGGTCCGGTAGTTGAGGAGGCAATGGCTGCCACCTCTGATGCCGTCCGAGCGTGAACGTGCAACGCTTTGGTACCTCAGGTCCTGTTCATGTCCCCTCGGTCAAATGACCGATGTACAAGGACTGGATGATCCCCAATCCTAGACGACATACAAACTGGGTGTTAAGTGGCGCGGCAATTCGCTCGTGGCTGACACCGGAGGGGATCTGATAATGCGACGAATGACACTGATCGGCCTTGTGTCGGCTGCGCTCCTGCTGCTGGCGGGTTGTGGAGGATCGACCGAAGAGGGTGCAACTGAGCAGCCTGCAGCAACGACCGCTGCTCCTGCTGCTACGACTGCCCCTGCTACGACTGCCCCTGCTACGACTGCCCCTGCTACGACCGTAGAGGTTGCTGTACCGGCGTCTGGTGAGCCGATTGTGTTGGGTTTGCCGGTGAATCAGTCTGGTCCTGTGGGTGTTGCGGACCATCAGGATTGGGTGAACGGTGTCACGTTGGCTATTGAGGAGATCAACGCTGTTGGTGGCGTGTTGGGTCGGCCGTTGGAGACCTTCATCGTCGATACCGACATTTTGACTCCTGATGGGACGGCGGCCGGGTTCTTGGCGATGGCTGATGCTGAGGTTGATGCGATCCTGTCGCCATTCGTGTTGATTCCCCAGCCGGCCATGGATGCTGCTGCTGCCTATGGGGCGCCTTATCTGCATGGCAACACGCAGCAGTCGATGTTGGATCTCTACGCCTCGGACCCTGTCGCTTATCGGAACATGTTCCAGATCGATACTTCTGAGGTGTGGTACGGGGCTGGTCTTCCAGCGTTTCTAGATGACCTGGCGGCTTCTGGTGAGTGGGTCCCGAAGAACAACCGGATGCACATCGTGCAGGGTCAGATCGCCTACACCCAGGTTATCTCCGAGGCCACCCAGGCTGCTTTGGAAGCATCGGGTGGCACATGGGAGTTGGGGGGGATTACTGACATTCAGTTCCCCGTTCAGGACTGGGCGCCGGTCATTGCGGAACTGCATGATTCGGATGCTGGCGTGATCATGATCGACTACTGGGTGGCGGCCGAGTTGGCGGCATTCGCCCAGGCGTTTAGTGCTGACCCGGTCGAGGGTGCGTTGGTGTACCTGCAGTACGGACCGAGTCAACCTGAGTTCTTGGATCTTGGTGGTGAGGCGACAGAGGGCTTCGTGTGGGGCACGGTGCTGGGAACCTACGCCGACGAGCAGGGTCAGGCGTTCAGGGACGCATACCAGGCGCGTTTCCCGGGGACAATGGGGCTTGCCTACACGGGTGGTGGCTATGACACCGTCCAGTTGTTGGCTGACGCTATCGAGGCAGCTGGGACCACGGAGTTCGGTCCTGTAATCGATGCGATCGAAAAGACTGCATACCGAGGCGTCACCGGTTTCTACTCGTTTGATGAGAACCACTCGGGACAGACCTACCCGGACCAGGTATCGGATCCTGAGGCAGGCCAGGCCCACCTGTTCCTTCAGGTGCAGGACGGTGCACACCGCATCATCTACCCCGAGCCCTACGACGAGGTGGACTACATCACACCCCCATGGGCACAGGGCGTAGAGGTTGCTGTACCGGCGTCTGGTGAGCCGATTGTGTTGGGTTTGCCGGTGAATCAGTCTGGTCCTGTGGGTGTTGCGGACCATCAGGATTGGGTGAACGGTGTCACGTTGGCTATTGAGGAGATCAACGCTGTTGGTGGCGTGTTGGGTCGGCCGTTGGAGACCTTCATCGTCGATACCGACATTTTGACTCCTGATGGGACGGCGGCCGGGTTCTTGGCGATGGCTGATGCTGAGGTTGATGCGATCCTGTCGCCATTCGTGTTGATTCCCCAGCCGGCCATGGATGCTGCTGCTGCCTATGGGGCGCCTTATCTGCATGGCAACACGCAGCAGTCGATGTTGGATCTCTACGCCTCGGACCCTGTCGCTTATCGGAACATGTTCCAGATCGATACTTCTGAGGTGTGGTACGGGGCTGGTCTTCCAGCGTTTCTAGATGACCTGGCGGCTTCTGGTGAGTGGGTCCCGAAGAACAACCGGATGCACATCGTGCAGGGTCAGATCGCCTACACCCAGGTTATCTCCGAGGCCACCCAGGCTGCTTTGGAAGCATCGGGTGGCACATGGGAGTTGGGGGGGATTACTGACATTCAGTTCCCCGTTCAGGACTGGGCGCCGGTCATTGCGGAACTGCATGATTCGGATGCTGGCGTGATCATGATCGACTACTGGGTGGCGGCCGAGTTGGCGGCATTCGCCCAGGCGTTTAGTGCTGACCCGGTCGAGGGTGCGTTGGTGTACCTGCAGTACGGACCGAGTCAACCTGAGTTCTTGGATCTTGGTGGTGAGGCGACAGAGGGCTTCGTGTGGGGCACGGTGCTGGGAACCTACGCCGACGAGCAGGGTCAGGCGTTCAGGGACGCATACCAGGCGCGTTTCCCGGGGACAATGGGGCTTGCCTACACGGGTGGTGGCTATGACACCGTCCAGTTGTTGGCTGACGCTATCGAGGCAGCTGGGACCACGGAGTTCGGTCCTGTAATCGATGCGATCGAAAAGACTGCATACCGAGGCGTCACCGGTTTCTACTCGTTTGATGAGAACCACTCGGGACAGACCTACCCGGACCAGGTATCGGATCCTGAGGCAGGCCAGGCCCACCTGTTCCTTCAGGTGCAGGACGGTGCACACCGCATCATCTACCCCGAGCCCTACGACGAGGTGGACTACATCACACCCCCATGGGCACAGGGCTGAGACTGACTAGTGGATCTTGAGGGCGGAGGGATTTCTGGACACCAGTTCGGGTGTTCAGAAATCCACCTCAGTCTTGGTGGGCGCGAGATTCTCAGCGGTGTCTCGCTCAACGTCACATCGGGTGAGATCGTCGGGATTGCGGGCCCGAATGGTGCGGGCAAGACAAGTTTGCTGGACGTCCTGAGCGGTCGCCACCGGAACTACACAGGTGATGTCAGGCTGGATGGTGAGTCCCTGAATGATCTGCGGCACCCATACCGTGTCAGGCGCGGTGTGGCTCGTACCTTCCAGCATCCGGTAGTTCCCGAGAATCTCACGGTTGCAGAGGTGATGGAGGCCTCCAGAAAGGCATTCTCCCCCACGCGATCCAGGATGGATGCCGAGTGGGCCGTCGACATGGTCCACCTGGACGCCCCTCAGGCACTTACGTGTGGCGGTCTTGAAACTCTCGACAGGAGGAAGGTACTGCTTGCCTGCCTGTTGATGCGCAGGCCCAAGGTTCTGCTGCTGGATGAGCCGGCGTCTGGTCTCGTGAGTGCGGAGATCGACGAGTTGGACTTCATCATCAAGGAAGCCGCCTGGGAACTCCAGATCGGCGTGGTAATCGTCGAGCACAGGCTGGAACTGCTGGACGCCATTACGGATCGGGTTGCGGTGATGGATGTTGGCAGGATCATTGCCGAGGGCTCAGCGGAGGCTGTCTTCAGCGACCCCGTGGTCAGAGACGCCTATTTCGACACCGGTAGCGCAGAGGAAGAAATCTCGGAGGCCACGCTGTGACAGGGCTGCTGGAGATCAGATCGCTGAGCGCAGGGTATGGACCCATGCGGGTAATCCATGATCTGGACCTTGTGGTCCATGCAGGTGAGCGCCTGGCGATAATGGGCCTTAACGGTCACGGCAAGACGACCCTGTTCCGGGCAATTTTGGGCCTCACCGACTGGCAGACTGGAAGCATCCTCTTGGGGGGCCGTGAGATTGGCGGCAGGCGGATGTCGGCTCCCGGCAGGCGTACACACCGCATAGCTGCCAGTGGTGTGGCTCTCCTTCCGCAGGGCGATGCGATCTTTCCCGGTCTAACAGTCGAACAGAACGTTCTGACCGGTGTCACCTCGTCAGGTACATGGCGGCGGCGGCGGGGTCGTCTGGACTCGGTGTTGGAGATATTCCCCCCCCTGCGACCGCTGTTGGACATGCCTGTCGGAAAGATGTCCGGAGGTGAGAGACGCATGGTCTCGTTGGCGAGGGGGCTGATGGGTGACAACCGCGTGTTCCTTGTTGATGAACCGTCTCTGGGCCTTGCGCCAAAGATCGCGGCCGGGGTGATTGATGCACTCGGTCAGGTCGAACTGGGCGAGGGGGCGATGGTCATTGCCGAGCAGAGCATTCCCCTGCTGAGTGGACGGATGGACCGCATACTGGGAATGCACTCTGGTCAGATCAAACAGGATGCGGCAGATGCCTTCGCCGGAATCTCGGTGGACCACTGATGGAAACGCTCGTAGCCGTTTTGGTGTCAACGTTGTCATTGGCGGCGGGATACGGGCTACTTGCTATCGGCATCTCCCTCACCTGGTCGTCGCTCGGGTTACTGAACCTCGCACACGGCATCACCTTCGGATTTGCCGGCTACGGGGCATGGTGGTTCGGTACGGAGGTCTCCGCGAATCCCGTAGGAGTTGTTATCGCGGGTGTGGTTACAGGTGCTTTTACGGGGTTGGTCGTGGTTGCCGTCGCGTTCCTGCCGATCAAGCGTCAGGAGAACTTCCCGGTCCGGTCGTTGACGATCACGTTGGCGCTGAACCTCGTCGGCACCCAGATTCTTCTCAGGGTGTTCGGACCAAAGGCGAAGAATATCCCGTCAGTATTCACCTTCGACTCCATCAACCTGTTCGGCACAGTAATCCTTCCAGATCGGACAGGAATGATTGTCACCGCAGCAGTCGTGCTTCTGGCAACGCTCATCTGGTTCCGGCGTTCACGCAGTGGGCTACGAGTACGTGCGCTCATGCAGAATCCAGAGGGTGCGGCACTCGTAGGCGTGAGTTTGAACCGGACAGCGGTCGTGGTCATGATGGTGTCGGGAGCGCTCGCCGGGCTCTCAGCTGTACTCCTCCAGGAGATCTTCTTCGCCAGTCCGTACTCCTGGAGCACGCCGCTCATCAAGGGCCTCGTCATAGCCCTGCTGGGTGGGCTGGGGTCCATTCCCGGAGCACTTCTAGCAGCGCTGGTTCTGGGGGCGACCGAGGCTGGTACGGCTCGGTTCGTCGGAGGGCAGTACGTGCTCTACACGCAGTTCGCACTTGTTGTCGGGGTGTTGCTGGCGAGGCCACGAGGTATTGGTGGCCTTCTGGACGAGGTTCGAGAAGCTGATGAGTAAAAGGAAGTTCAAGAGCATCAGACAGACCTTCGTCAGGTCGCGCCGGCCTCTCCACCAGTGGCGTCAGGTCAGGAGCGATCGGCATGCGTTCGCAAGACGCGCCTATGTGAACCCCAGGACTCTTCGGCGGGAAAGGGAGTTTGTTGACGAGAGGACCTTCTGGTGGGCTGTGGCGCTGGTGCTGTTCGCGCTTCTAACCGTGGTAGTGGACAATCGCACAGCGTTGAATGTGATGGGAATCTTTGCCATCTACGCTGCAATCAACATCATGTGGGCTCTGGTAATGGGCTCGGCTGGAGTGTTCAGCCTCGGGACCCTTGCCATCGTCGGGACTTCTGGATTCATTGCCGGGCGGGTGGCACTAGAGACAGGGCTCCCTTGGTATGTCATGTTGGTCGTCGGTGCTGTCACCGGGGCCGTAATGGGCGTCGTTATCGGAGTTCCAGCACAGAGGCTCGACGGGATGTACTACGCCCTCTTGACGCTGGGTGTTGTCGAGGTGGCGCGCACGTTCTTCAAACAGTCGCGGGGGTTCGGTTCCGCCTCTGGAGGTCTCATCAGCCTACCAACCTACCTATCCAAGGACCAGATGTTCTCGATAGACGGTCTCCGAATCCGTGTGCTGGTGGCGTTGGTTCCCTTCGTGCTAGTTCTTGTCCTGTATCGGGTGCTTGAGGGTCGCCGGTTGGGTCTGCTGCTAAGGACGACCCGCGACTCAGAGGCGTATGGCGACGCAATCGGTGTCGACCTCGTCCGAATCAGGCTGAGCCTCTTCGTAATTTCATCCTCGGCTCTGGGAATGGTCGGAGGGTTTTTTGCCGCCTATAACCGGAGCATGGCCCCAAGCGTCTTCGACATGGGCCTCCTGTTGCTGATGTTCGCGATGGTCGTGGTCGGCGGTGTGGGGTCGGCTGAGGGAGTCGTCATAGGGACCGCCCTTGTGGTATTCGTCCACAACGGGTTGATCAGCATCGGTCCCATACGGATCATCGGTATTGGCGTTGTCGTGGTCCTCACCGCGTTGTTTACCAAGGGAGGCCTGTACGGAATCCCCGGGCAGTATCGGCGGTGGCGTGATAAGCACAAATCTGAACGAATTGCCGCGGCAAGCCAGCGACAGGGCGACCTCACCAGTGAGGAGGCTGCTCTAACCGACGACAAGGACCTTGTGGCCGTAGCCAGGTTCAATGATCGTTATCGGTGGCAGTTAAGGGAACTTGTTACGGAGGCGGTAGTTGCCGAGCATCAGGCCAGACCGGTTGGTCGGCACTCACCCGAACTGGATCGACTCCTCAACTATTTCAGGAAGGGTGAGTTGGCCGATAAGTACGCAGTGATGACCGTCGAGCCGTTCAGCACATATCGGGTCGTCGCCCTCTCTGGAGTTCGTGGGATTCCGCCGAGAGAGGTTGATGAGAAGGTCTACGGCTCGCTGGACGATGCATATCACGCCGTGTTCCTTCGGCGGATCCACGATCTCATGGAGTCCTGACATGGCGACCCAGAAGTTGTTTGCGTATTCCGAGGAGATAAGCGTCAAACCAGCCGATTCGCTTCAGGTCATGGTCTCGGGAGAGGGAACTCAAAGTGCCGACGTGCAACTGGTGCGGTTGGTTCATGGTGATGCCCACCCTGATGGGCCAGGATTCGTTGAGGTCGAGGTTGATCATCCGGTGAACGGCGTGCACAGCGTCCACCGTCAGTACACCCAACTTGGCAGCCATGCGGTCGTCGATGATGGTGTGGAACTTCTTGAGGGGACGGAGCCCTTTACCGTCGCAACCTTTGTCTGGCCTTCATTGGTGGGAACCGGACGTCAGGTGCTGATCGGGAACTTCGATTTGTCAAGCAACTGTGGATGGGCGCTGGGCATCGGCTCTTCCGGCCACTTGGAGTTCTGGCTGGGGGATGGGACTGATACCGATCATGTGATGGCAGAGGTCCCGCTCATGGAACGCGTTTGGTATCTGGTGGTTGCAACGTGTGATCCGAGACGACGGAAGATCACCCTGAGTCAGGTTGCTGTTGTCTCGTCGACGAACTCCGTCGTCTCTCCGGCGGTCCCTCATGATCTTGATTCGGTGGTCGTCGAGAGGACCCGTCGCAAGGTCCGGAGGTCTGGACGACCTTTGGTGTTGGCTGGTTGTTGGGACGAAAACGCCGAACGTGGGAAACACGTCAAATGGCTTTTCAATGGAAAGTTGGATCGCCCGGTGATCGTGGATGGCTGTCGAGCTGGCGAGGTGGCGGAGGCGCTCCGTTCTGGTGACTCACCAGACGGTGTGATTGCGTTCTGGGATACCTCTGCCGGATATTCACCAAGTGGTGCATCTACTGACCTGCTGGACGTGGGTCCTAACGGCCTCACCGCCAGGTCGGTGAACATGCCCACACGTGGAATGACCGGATGGAACTGGGATGGCCGGACCGAGTGTTTTTTGACTGCTCCAGAGAAGTACGGAGGGGTGTTGTTCGCCGAGAGTTCTATGACAAATTGTCGGTGGTCCCCGACGATCGAATTCGAGGTTCCGCAGGTTCGCTCCGGCTGTTACGCGATACGCCTCCGGGCGGGTTCGGCCGAGGCGTATGCCCCGTTCTTTGTAAGGGCGAAGAGTCCGACTGCCAAGGTTGCATTCCAGGTTCCGACCGCCTCCTATCTCGCCTATGCAAACATGCTTATGGCATTTGATGCTCAGGTTGCACAGTCGATTGTCTCCCACACTCCGGTGCTGGCACCCGCCGATGTTGAGTTATATCGCAACTCACAGTTCGGGCTGAGTACCTACGACCACCACGCTGACCATCTTTCCGGGGTCTGCTACTCGGGCTGGCGTAGACCGATCATCGACATGAATCCAAAGCACCGCGCTGCAGCAATTGACACCACCTGGCAGTTCCCGGCGGACCTCTCGATCGTGGGTTGGCTGGAACAGACTGGAATCGATTACGAGGTCATCACCGACCACGATGTACACAGGGAGGGGTTGGAACTTCTGAAGCACTACAACGTGGTAATCACGGGCACACACCCTGAGTACCACAGCGGCGACATGCTTGAGGCCACCGAGGACTTTATGGCCGATGGCGGTCGTCTGATGTATCTGGGTGCCAACGGCTACTACTGGGTGACTTCGTTTGTGGGTGACGGCGATGTGATCGAGGTCCGCAAACTCGAAGGTGGCACACGTGCATGGCAGGCCCGACCCGGCGAGTACCACCACATGGCCGATGGCGTCCGCGGCGGGGTGTGGCGAAACAGGGGCCGTGGTCCACAGAAGGTGACTGGAGTCGGGACGACGTCCGAGGGGATGGACATCTCGGGGCCTTACAGGCGTCAGATCGATGGATACGGGGCTGGTGTTGAGTGGATCTTCGATGCGGTGGACGGGGAGCTCTTCGGTGATTTCGGCCTGGCCCACGGTGGTGCAGCTGGGATGGAGATCGACCGGTACGCACGGACCCTCGGAACCCCGGGCCGCACCCGCCTTCTCGCTTCTTCGGAGGGGCTAGCCGATGGGTACCTGGTGATGATTGAGGATCTCTACGTGAACCTGCCAAACCAGTCGGCGGTCTCCAACCCGCGTGTTCGATGCGACATGACCTACGCGACGACTGATTCAGGTGGGGCCAGTTTCTGTACCGGGTCGATCGCCTGGGGTCAGGCTCTACCGGTTGACGGTTACGACAATGATGTGGCGAGGATTACCGAGAACGTGCTCAGGCGGTTTGCCTCTGATGGCCCCTTGCCAGTGTTGTATGACGAGCTTGATGATGCCGACGTGGCTGTGGTCAGGTCTTGGCGTCAGAAGCAGGACGCTGTCATCTCTGCGCTGTGCGATAGGACGGTCTTGACCAATCTGGAAGCGGCCGTTTTTGGCCCACACTCCGACGTCAACCTGCGGATTTTGTCACATCTTCGTGGAGATGAAAGTGGCGCGAGATGGGAACTTGTTGAGGAGCAGCCGTATGCCCGTTATGTGCTTAGCGACCACCGTGAGGGAACTACAGAGGTCTTTAGCTCCGCGGAACTGGCAGTCCACCGGTTCCTTCTGCATCGGATTGCAGCGCTGGAGGGTGAACAGTGACCGGCTTAACCGGCTATCTGGCAGACATCAGCGTCCTCCCGGGAGCTGAAATAGCTGTCCACCTCTCGGCCGACAAACCGGTGGAGGTAGAGATGACCGTCGTACGGGTTGAGCACGCCGATGGACATCCCCTAGGTCCGGGCACCTCAATATCTGAAGTCGATGGCATCGGACCTGCCACGGTCCAGGTGCGGCCGCAGCGGACTGCTCCCGGAAGCCACTTCGAGGTGACGGGAGGAGACGATCATCTGGCTGCTCGACCTGGCCGCCTGGTGTGGGCGTTTGTGTATCCAACTCTTCGGTTCGAGTGCGACCAGACTGTCGTGTCCTGGAACGGTGGCGATGAGATGGCTCTTGTCGTGGATCCCTCAGGGCGAGCGACGGTGAGGTCTGTGCGAGGTTCACTGTCGATCGATACACCTCTTGCGTTGCACACATGGCACCTCATGGTCCTGAGGTTCGCTGCGGAATCCGTGGTTCTTGAGGTCCGCCCGATAGTTAACCCCTACAACGGAAGGTTCGGTCCGCACTACTTCGACTGTGGTACCGAGACTGTCGACGGCGAGATCTCCTATCCCGAAGGGGGCGGCGGTCAGGTCGTGAGGATCGGAGCTGGTGGCACCGGCCCTGAAATTACAGATGCTTTCACCGGAAAGATCGGTTCGGTTGGTATCGGTCTCAACGGCGTTGATTTGGATGCGATCGCTATCGACCCGCTGTCGGCAGCAGAGGGGGTCCTAGCCCACTGGATTCCCCTGCCGGGGATCGACGATCCGGGCCGGTCGATGAGTGATCGTGGACCCGGTGGCAACGATGCGTTTTCCGTGAACCTTCCTGTCGGCAGTGTCACAGGGCCCCACTGGTCTGGCGCCAGCGACCGGTGGTCTCTGGACCCCGGGGGTTACGCAGCCCTTCGCTACTCTGCTGAGGCTCTGACCGACTGCCTATGGGAGGTAGCCAGCAGCCTGAAGCTTCCCGACTATCTCCCGTCCGGCGTTTACGCACTATCTGTTGAAGCACCTGGCGACAGGCTGCTGTTGACGTTTGTGGTCAGGTCCGCCAGCCCGGAGGCTGACGTCGTTCTGGTTCTGCCGACGATGTCCTACATGGCCGAGGGAGGCCGTCGACCGGGGAATGTCCATCCAGGGGTCCATACTCAGGTCAAGGCCATACCGGCGGCTGCCTATAGAGACTTCGGAGGTTCGACTCTGGACGTAGCCGCTGACAGTGCCGGCATATCTTTGGCATCGCGGCTAAGACCTGTAGCGGAACTCAAACCGCTCAACCGGTCACCGGATCTGCCGATTGCAGGTCGTCTTGCAACCGATCTATCAATCCTGGCATTTCTCCGCTCCACGGGTCGAAGTGTTGACGTGATTACGGACGAGGATCTTGATCGTGATGGCGCTGGGGCACTGTCTCAGTACCGGGTAGCGGTCACCGGTTCGTATCCCGCATATGCGAGCAGAGCGATGCTTGATGCATGGGAGACGTATTCGTGTCGAGGCGGACGGATCATGTATCTAGGTGGTGGTGGTTTCTACTGGCTGGCTTCCTACAACAGCGATCGGTCAATGGTTGAGGTTCGCCGAGCAGAGTCCGGTAGTCGGCCATGGCAGGCGGAGCCGGGGGAGTACGACCATTTCTTGGAAGATGAGAGGTGTGGTCTCTGGCGGGCCAAGGGGCGTCCACCTCAGAAGGTCTTCGGTGTGGGAATGGCTGCTGAGGGTAGAAGTTCGGGAATTCCGTTTTCCCGGATGCCAGACAGCTTCCATCGCTCCGTGGCGTGGGTATTTGACGGCGTACATGGAGAGGACGTTGGGGCGAAGGCACTTCGGCCGGGAGGAACCGCAGCGATGGAGGTCGACCGATACGACCGACTCCTCGGATCACCTCCCCATGCCCGGATTCTGGCAAGTGCTGTTGGTCTTTCGAATGACTACATGAAGGTCTCCGAGGAGATCCTGTTCAACCATCCGGGGCTCTCCGGGGAGGAGGACCATCAAGTGCGGGCCGACATGGTCATGTTCACTACGCGAAATGGTGGTGCGGTGTTCAGCGTGGGTTCGTCGGCTTGGGCTTCGGGCCTACCGGTTGACAATTTCGACAATGACGCGGCACGAGTTACGGGCAATGTCCTGGATGCGTTCGTCGCAAGAGGGCGATTGCGCGGGTCGCGCTTTGGCGACGAGGATGACCTTGTCGGAGGTCGAGGATGGCTCAGCAGGTTCCGCCGCGGAACCTCAGTGAACGGCACCGGATAGTCAAGCCGATCCGGTCTTGGTTTGGGTAGTTCGGGTGGCCTTATCCTTCCATTATCGTATACGGTGCACATAAATAATGTGGAGGAGGCCTGTGAAAGAAGTTGTGACCGACGAATACGGGCAGGCGGTCACAGCTGCCGACCCGTCGACGATCAACGGATGGAATGCCGCTCTTGCTGACATCTTCGACTTTCGTGGCGACCCGGGAGCCACGCTTGCCGACCTGGCGGCAGCCGACGGTGATTTCGTGATGGGGCTCGTGGTTATGACAGCCGGAGCGGTATTGGGTGGCGACGATCCCAGTGGAGTTGAGGTGACGGACAGCCTTACCGAGGCGACCCGCAGGTCCGCCGGAGCGACGTTACGCGAACGCATGCACGTGGATGCCCTCGTCGACCTGGTCGGAGGTAACTTCACAGAGGCAGCAGCGAAGTGGGATGCCGTAGCGACCGGCCACCCCCACGACATTGTCGCGACGCGACTCGCACACGACATCTACCTTCATGTCGGCGATGATGCCCGGCGACTGAAGGCATCGGAGTCGGCCTTCGCTGGCTGGCAGCCAGGCGAACCCGGATACGGCTGGACGGCGGGCCAGTTGGCGTTTGCCCTCGAGGAGTCCGGCCATTACGACGAAGCCGAGCGACACGGCCGGCTGGCACTCGAGGTCGACCCAGTCGATGTCTGGGCGCTCCATGCCCTTGCGCACGTGTTTGAGATGCAGGAGAGACATGAGGAGGCAGTTGAACACCTGAGGTCCACGAGGGCCGGCTGGGAGGAGCGCGACCATCTGGCCCTCCACCTTCTCTGGCACCTGCTCATACGGCTGGTGGCGGTGCGGGAGTTCGATGAGTGCCTGGCTGAGTTCGACTCGCAGGTCGGGGAGGTTGAGAGGGCATTTGGGCTCACCGACCTTACATCGCTGCTCTGGAGGCTGGAGTTGGCCGGATGTGACGTTGGCGACCGGTGGCCGACGATCACTGAGAAGTGGCGGAACCACGATCAACTGCACACCACGGGATTTCTCGACCTCCATGCCGCCATGGCGTTCGCCAGATGCCCTGCTGATCCCGGTGCCGGGGCCTTCTGGGAGGGTCTGGATGCATGTCACAGGGGGGTCTCATCAGAGAATGATGAGACCTTCGATCTGGTCGTACGGCCCATAGCTGCAGCAATCAGCAACTACCGGGAGGGTCATTTCGGCGAAGCAGCAGATGCCTTTCGAGAGTTGAAGCCGGTCACCTACCGCGTGGGCGGCAGCATTGCCCAGCGTGACATATTCGTTCGGACCGGGCTCGAAGCCCTTCGGCGGTTCAGATGAGCGACACCCCGATAGAGGAGGAAGCCAGATGACCCAGACCCTTTCCCACACGGTCGATCTCGCCGACCCGGGCACCTACTCAAGCGGCATACCCCACAAGGTGTTCAGGAACCTGAGGGCACAGCCCGGGTTGGCTTGGAACGACACCGGTCCCTACGGGTCGGGCTTCTGGTCGGTCACCCGCCTCGATGATCTGGTTGAGGTGTCGAGGGACACGACCACCTATTCATCAGAACTCGGCCACATCCAGATCTACGACATCGACGACGATGTGCGGGCTGACCGGGCCTCGATGATTGATCTGGATCCGCCGGTCCACACCTGGCTCAGGCGTCTGGTCAGCTCAGCGTTCACGCCCCGTCACGTCCAGAACTATGCGCCCGCCATACGCAAGCGGGTCCGTGGGCTGCTTGGAGACCTCGCCGCCAGGGGGTCAGCGGACTGGGCCTCGGCAATCGCCATGCCGATACCGATAGGCGTCATCTGCGACATCATGGGGGTACCCGAATCCGACCACGACCTGATGATCGAGATGTCCGACCACCTGGTGGAGGGCACCGCCACGGCCCCACTGGATCCCACCGCCTACGGCAACACCAAGCCCCTCCGCGAGCTGCCGTTCAACAGCCCGGCCGCGTACGGAATCGAGGAGTACGCACGCAGGGCACGTGCCGACCGCCTGGCGAAGCCCCGCGACGACCTGCTCACCAGGCTGGCCGAGGCCTCGATCGATGGAGAGGCCCTCAGCGAAAACGAGTACGCCCGGTTCTTCCAACTCATGATCTTTGCTGGAAACGAGACCACCAGATCGGCCATGTCGCACATGGCCACCTATTTGGCAGACCACAGGGACCAGTTTGACCGAGTGAGGTCAGATCCGTCGTTGGTCGACACGGCGGTTGAGGAGATCGTGCGGCACGCCTCACCGATCCTCTACTTCCGCCGGACAGCGACCATCGACACTGTGTTGTCCGGAACCCCGGTGACGGCCGGAGACAAGGTCGTCATGTGGTACGCCAGCGCCAACTTCGACGAGAACCACTTCGAGGACCCCTACCGGTTCGATGTAGCCAGACCGAGGGTGCCGGCCAACGTGGCATTCGGCGGGGGAGGAGCCCATTTCTGCCTTGGAGCATCGCTCGCAAGGGTCGAGCTGTCGATCCTCCTCGAGGAGTTCCTTGCATCCGACATGGACGTTGAGGTGATGGGCCAGCCGACCCTTGTTGAGTCCAACTTCGTCAACGGCGTCCAGCGACTCGACGTATCGGTCAACTCGAGGGTGGCGACATGAGGCCGCTAGATGGGCTCCGGGTCGTGGACGCCGCAACAATCCTGGCCGGACCCTTCGCCGCCACGATCCTCGCTGAGTTCGGAGCCGAGGTCGTCAAGGTCGAACAACCCGGGGTCGGCGACCCCATGCGCCGGCTGGGAACCGAGAGCCCTGCCGGCGACACCTACTGGTGGCTGAGCGACGCCCGCAACAAGGTCAGCGTCGAGATCGACCTGCGAACCGAGGAGGGAGCCGACCAACTACGTGAGCTGGTCGCAGGTGCCGACGTGCTGATCGAGAACTTCAGGACGGGCACGATGGAGGCGTGGGGGCTCGGCTACGAGGACCTCAGAAAGGCCAACCCGGGGTTGATCCAACTTTCTGTCAGCGGCTACGGCCGCACCGGACCGCTGGCCTCGACCGCCGGCGTAGCCCGGATAGCTGAGGCCTTCACCGGCCTCACCCACCTCACCGGCGAGGCCGATGGACCGCCCGCAATGTCGGGCTCATCCGGCCTGGCTGACTACACGACCGGCCTCTACGGAGCGATCGGCGTGTTGCTGGCGTTGCGGGCCCGTGACGAGACCGGGGAGGGACAGATGATCGACGTGGCCCTCTACGACGGTATCGCCAGGCTGCTCGACGAGCTGATACCTGTTCATGCCGCCACCGGCAACGGCCGAGAGCGCATGGGTGGCGAGACCCACCGGTCGGTGCCCCACAACAACTACCTGTCGGGAGATGGGCGATGGGTCACCGTCGCCTGCACCAACGACCGCATGTTCGACCGCCTCGTCGAGGTCATGGGCAGATCCGACCTGCTCGTAGACGAGCGGTACGCCACCAACTCATCCCGGATCGCCAACCGTGAGGTAGTGAACAGGTCGGTATCTGACTGGGTCGGCTCGGTCAGCGCTGACAAGGTGGTCGAGGGCTGCACCGCCGCAGGTGTTCCCTGTGGCCACGTCAACACCGTCGCTGAATACCTCGCCCACCCGCAGGTGGAAGCCCGCGGGTCGGTGGTCACGATCGACGATCCACGGGCAGGTCCGATAAGCGTTCCTGGTGTGGTGCCCAACCTGCATGGCACCCCCGGATCCATCCAGAGGCTCGGTGGGCCACTCGGCGAGGTAGATGTCGGTGAGATCATCAGGCGGTGGGCGACAACGACCTCTGACCCGATGAGCACAGGAGGCGAATGACCATGTGGGACCTAACACCGCAACAGATGGCCCTGAGGGAGAGGGCCAGAGAACTGGCCACTGAGGTGATAGCGCCCCGGGCAGCCGAGGTGGATCGTACGGAGGAGTACCCCTGGGACAACGTGGACGCGTTGCGGGAGGCCGGCTTCACAGGGATGACCGTTCCGACTGACCTGGGAGGCCCCGGGCACTCCCTACTGGATGCGGTCATCGTTGTCGAGGAGATTGCGAGACACTGCGGCGTCACCGGCCGCATTGCCGTTGAGGCCAACATGGGGGCGATCTCGGCTGTGCTCGCCTACGGCACCGGGGAGCAGCGCCGGATGGCTGCCGACTTCGTGCTGGGTGGCGATAAGCCGGCAATCTGTATCACCGAACCCGGGGCTGGAAGTGCCGCCTCGCAGATGACCACCCGAGCCGACAGGCGCGGCGACACCTACGTCCTGAACGGGAAGAAGCACTGGATCACAGGTGGTGGGGTCTCCCGGCTGCTCCTCATATTCGCAAGGGTCTACGACGAGGACGGTGGGGAGGAGGGAATCGGCGGGTTCCTAGCAGTTCGGGACGAAACTCCCGGGCTGCGAATCGGATCAAGGGAACCAACCATGGGGTTGCGGGGCATCCCCGAGACCGAGGTCATATTCGAGGACATGGAGGTTGGCGCCGACATGGTCCTGTTGCCGCCATCTGGGTTCCGGCGGGGCTTCGGCGACCTCATGAACGCCTACAACTGCCAGCGTGTGGGTGCCGGAACCGTTGCGCTCGGTCTGGCGGCCGGCGCCTACGACCGGGCTCTCGTATTCGCCGGCGAGCGGAAGCAGTTCGGGCGACCCATAGCCGAATTTCAGGGCCTCCAGTGGATGCTTGCTGACATGTCCACTCGTCTGGAGGCGGCCAGGAGCCTCACCTACCGCGCAGCTGAGTCAAGGGGCCCTGATGGAAGCGGGTTTCCTGACGCCAGCCTCGCCGCCCAGGCAAAGATCTTTGCTGCTGAGACCAGCATCCAGGTAGTCAACGACGCGCTTCAGGTGTTTGGTGCAGCCGGCTATTCGAGGAACAATCCCCTCGAGCGGATCTACCGCGACGTCAGGATGTTCACCATCGGTGGGGGTACCGCACAGATTCTGAGGACCGTCGTTGCATCCCGAATCCTTGACCGCAAGTTGCCACAGACGCGCGACGGGTATGCCCATCTCGCCGGGGAGAACGACGGGTGAGCACGGTGGGCATTGGACTGCGCCCGATAGCAGCTGCCGAGCGAAGCCTTTCAGACCTTGCCTACAACCAGATCCTTGCTGCGGTGCTTGACGGCGGCTTCAAGCCGGGTGATCGCCTCATCATGGACAGGCTGGCCGACGACTTGGAAATATCCCGTACACCGGTCCGCGACGCACTCCAGCGCATGCAGGGTGACGGTCTGTTGGAGGCAGCCCCGAAGGGCTATGTGATCCGGACCCTCACCGCAGAGGACGTGGCGGCCATGTACGAGGCGAGGGTCCCGGTCGAGAGTTTCGCTGCGCGGATTGTTGCCGGAATCGCTGAAGAGGCCCGGGAGTCAATCTTGACGGCACTGGACGGTTTTGCCGGTCTGGCCGAGGCTGCTCCATCGGAGTCGTTCCTCACGAACCGCGCATTCCACAGGTCGATAGTTTCGGCGACCCGGAACACGGTCCTAGTCGACTGCTTCGACGCTATCTGGGGCCGCGGTCTGGCGGTGATCTCATTTGCCGAGACCTACCGATCAGGTGACAACATCGAGGAAAGTGATGAGCACCTGAGGCTCTTCAGGGAAGTTATGAGCGGAGACCCCGACAGGGCCGAAGCGGAGACGATCGCCCACATTCGCCGTGGTGCAGCCTCGGTCTGAGACCGCTCCATAGGCGTCGGATCAGGGCGCGTCCCAGCGGCAGCGCAGCGACGTAGGGCCGCGGAACTCGAAGCCTCGGATATCAACCTGCTCATCGCCGACAAGTTCCAGGTTCTGGAGTCGTTCAAAGAGTCGCATCGAACCGATTCGGACTACCTGTCTGCCCATCCACTCACCAAGACATCGGTGGGCACCCAGGCCAAATGCCGCATGGCCACCGTCATGGCGGTGCAGGTTGAACTGGTCGGGATCAGTCCACCGGCGCTCGTCCCGATTTGCTGACCGGAGTACCCCTGACACGAGGTCACCACCCTTGATGAAAGCACCGCCCAGTTCTACCCCTTGGGTGGCCTGACGGGTAATTGTTCCCACGGGGGAGTGAAGACGGAACACCTCGTCGACACAGCGCCGCCACAGTGACGGGTCTGCACGGAGTTCATCCAACAGGCCCGGCTCACGTAATACCGTCGCTACGACGAGGCCCACTCCGTCACGCGGCTCGTTGATACCCCCGCTGATCATGAGGCGGACGTTGTTGATGATCTCGTCCCGTGTGAGTGGGCCGCCCTCGGGTCTGCTGAAACAGAAGGCGCCTATTGCAGTTTCGAAGTCGGACCCGGGTTCTCCGGAGCCGGCTGCATCAATGGCCAAGCCAATGGCCTCGGCAAGGGAATCTCGGGTGCGCTGCCCAAGCGCCCTCAACTCAGGGTCATTGGTGAAGTTGGCGAGGTCGGAGCAGAGGCCCTCGCACCATTCCCACACCTGGGCCCAGCCGTGGTGGTCGATGCCGAGCACTGTCGCAAGTGTGGCAGCGCTTAACGGTGCGGCGTAGGAAGTCATTAGGTCGGCACAACCAGCGGAGGCAAAATCGTCGATCAGATCGTTGGACATGTCGGCCAGTTGGCCGGCCACGAAACTGCCAGCCACACCGCCAGCCTGGAACGGAGGCAGCATCGCCGAACGGCAGCGCGACGCTTCCTGCGCGTCCATTGTCAACATGTTGGGGCCGAGGGTTCGTGCCAGAAATGAGGGTTCGGTAGCTGCGCTGAACAGTTCAGAGTGGTCCTCGATGAATGCAACGTCGTCCCAACGGGTGACAAGCCACATGTCGAGGGCTGGTATGAAACACACCGGCTCCTCTGAGCGAAGTCGGGTCAGGAGCGGCCCGGGATCATGCTCCAGATCCTCGAGCGTCAGGTTGTAGCCAATACCCATCTCAGATGTAGGGGAGGTACGTGTCGTTCTCCCAGTCGGTGACCATGTCCCTCGCGGAGTCCGTGTCCCCTACTGCGGTGACGTACTTTTCCCATTCGACTGCTTTCACGGCCATGAACTGGTCCACCATTTCGCGGCCGATGGCATTAGCTAAGGTCGAGTCGGATTCCAGAGCGGCAAGAGCCTCGGACAGGTCATCAGGAGAATGCTCCTCGGTACACGCGGCCTCAAGGGCGTCGCCCGTCTCGGGGTCAGGGCACTCAAGGCCGGCTTCGACACCAAGGCGTGCGGCGGTCAGCACGGCTGCCACCACCGTGTGGATCGTGGCAGAACCGTCGGGCATACGGTTCTCCAGACGGGTCGACTGGTCTCGTTCCGGGTTGACGCGGACCGTCGCACACCGGTGGTCGTGCCCCCAGTTCTTCCAGTAGCCCGACAACTGACCCGGCTGGAGTCGCTTGTAGGAGTTGGCAGTGGGAGCGCACAGTGCGGTCATCGCTGACATGTGGTGGAGTTGGCCGGCGATGCACTGCTTTGCAAGCACGGAGAGGCCATCGTCGGTTGACGGGTCCAGGAGGGCGTTGTTGCCATCGGCATCCAGGAGGCTGAGGTTGATGTGGAGGCCGCTCCCGCCGCGGTCGATGATGGGCTTCGGCATGAACGTGAGCAGATAGCCCAGCTCATAGGCGACGTCACGGGCCATTGCCTTGAAGAGGAACGCCTCGTCTGCGGCAGCCATGGCGTTGTCGTACTCAAGCGTGAACTCGAACTGGGCTGCGTCGAACTCGGTGTTGACCGACTCCAGCCTGAACCCGACCTGATCTGCAGTGTCGTGGATCATGTTGACGATTCCGGCCGGGTCATTGAGTGGCCCGGTCCCGTAGACGAATGACCCTGGGCAGTGGTAGGGCTTCCAGCCGTCCCCGTCCGGCTCCATGAGGTAGGCCTCGAACTCGATTCCGATCTGGGGGGTGTAGCCGAGCTCCTTCCATTCGTCGATGGCGTTGGCGAGTACGTGGCGAGGCGCAAGGGGGAGAGGCGCCCCCTCACGTTCGAGGTCGCCGACAACTACGCCGACACCGTTCTCCCAGCCGAGGCGCACCTCGGTGGGGTCGAACCGGCATTCCATGTCGGGCATGCCCTCAAACATCATTGCTCCCGGGGCAGGCACCATGTCCCGGTCGTAGGTGAGACCGAACAGCGTGATTGCATGGCGTGTCCCGCGGTCGGCCAGATGGGGTGGCAGGTACTTGCCCCGTGGGAGGCCCAGGTGATCAGGCCACAGGACCCGTATCCGTCGAATGTCGCTCATCTCGCCCCCCGGCAGTCAGTCAGAGGACAGGGTAGTTGCGGAGAGGAACCCGGCAACCAGGGAGTTCACCTCGTTGGGCGACTCCAGGTTGCTTAGATGGCCGGCACCAGGGATCTCCTCATACCTGGCCCCCGGTATCCCGTCTGCCAGCCAGCGGCTGTAGGCAGGTGGGGTTTCCGTATCGAGGTCGCCTACAGCGACGAGTGTCGGGCATGGGATGTCTGCCAGCCGGTCCCTCACATCGTGGGATGGCAGGCAGCGAACCGCCGCTGCGAGGCCGCTCGATGAGATCCGTGCCATCGCCGCAACCGCCTCGTCAATGACGGGGTCCGGGGCCTGGGGGCCGGCCACTGACCGGAGTACGGCGGGCGCGATGTCAGCCGGGGTTCTTCCCATGGCGAGGGGTTCGAGCCTCAGGTTGGCCCATTCGCCAGCATCGGTGGTTCCATCAAGGCCGAATGCGGGGCTGGAGTCCAGGAGCACAAGAGATGTCACCCGGTTGGGGTGCCGAAGTGCCAGATGGAGGGCGATCATTCCTCCCATCGAGATGCCAACCACGGAGGCCCGGTCGGCCCCGAGCGTGTCCAGAAGTGAGGCGGCCGAGTCGGCGAGGTAGGTGAAGGTGAGGGGGTCGGTTCCGGGCTGCGACCTTCCGTAGCCGGGCATGTCCCAGGCGACGCAGCGCCGCGACCTGCCAAGGAATCTGAGTTGGGGTTCCCATGCCATCCGTGATCCGCCGAGGCCGTGCAGGAATAGGACCACGTCTCCTGACCCAGCTTCACGCCACGCGATCGGGGTCTGGTCAACGTCGACTGTCTGGGCGACGGTGGGTGAAGTGTTGTGGTGCTCTGTCATTGGCCGATCCGAGGCGCTCAAGATGTCTGTTGAGGGACAGTGTTTCAGAACCGGACGTTTGGACCCAAACAGTAGTGTGACGCCATGCCACGAGCCTTTGCCGCCGGTGACGAGGAGTTGGTCGAGGCTGAACACCTGATTCGTGACCAGATGTCGGGTCTGGACCTCGACCTCCAGGCCCTGGCTGCTGTGTCGAACATCTTTCGGGCTGCGACTGCGGTACGCAATCACATGGAACGAGACGTGCTGGCGGTCCACGCCCTGTCGTGGACCGCGTTCGTGGTGCTCTTTGTGTTGAGGGTGTGGGGAGAGCAGTCATCGCGGGATCTGGCGGCAGAGGCTGGGGTAACCGGGGGCACCCTCACGGGGGTCCTTGACACCCTTGAACGCAAGGGGCTCACCGAGCGGAGTGTCCACCCCGATGACGGGCGCAAGGTGACAGTACGGTTGACCGACGAGGGTGTTGATGCCGTTGACGGGGTGATGCCGGCGTTCAACGTGGAGGAGGCCAAGGTGACGGGTGGGCTGACCACCACCGAAACCAACAATCTGGCAAGTCTCCTCAGAACTGTGTTGCGTACAACCTCCGAGCTCAACCAGCGGTGACGAGCGGGCGGTTCTGGCCGCGTGACGAATCGCTGCTCCGGGCGGTTGTCGACTGGAGCGTCAACCGCATTGTCGACGGCCAGGACCCGATGACAGCGGCGCGGCCGCCCGAGGAACTCCTGGACGAGATCGGCGACACGGTTACAGCCGGCGGAATTGGTGGAGCTGAGGCCCTGCGGCTGTTCACCGAGGTGTTGGTGCCCGCGACCAGAGCCCAGGACGACCCGATGAACCTCGCCTACGTTGCCGCTGCGCCGACCGAGGCGGCGCTTGTATTCGATCTTGCCGTCAGTGCTGCCGAGATCTTTGCCGGGACGTGGGAGTCCGGGGCCGGGGCGATCGCCGCCGAGAACCAGGCGCTTTCATGGATAGCGTCCCTGCTGGGTTGGCCAGCGGCGGCTGGTGGTTGCTTCGTCTCTGGTGGCACCATGGGGAACCTGAGTGCCCTGGTGGCGGCGCGATCCGGGGCGGAAACTCCTGGGGTGGAACGGGCTGGCAGGTGGATGTTTGCGGCGTCGCCCGCTGCACACAGCTCTATTGGGTCAGCAGCCCGTGTAATGGACTGCGACATCCTTGAGGTAGCTGGTGACGGTCGTGGACGAATGACCGGCGAAGCCCTATCTGCTGCAGTAGCCGGTCTTTCTACCGATGACCGGGCTCGCCTGTTCGCAGTGGTGGCTACGGCAGGCACGACAAACGCCGGGGTTGTCGACGACCTGGCCGGGGTGGCCGCGGTCTGCGGAGACAACGACGTCTGGTTACATGTGGATGGCGCGTACGGCGGAGCGGCGCTGGCTGCACGGTCGGTTCGTTCGCTCTTTGACGGAATCGAAGGTGCGGACTCATTTGTGGTCGATCCCCACAAGTGGCTGTTTGCTCCCTACGACTGCTGCGCCCTCGTCTATCGAGAGCCGGTGCACGCAGCCCTCGTTCATTCCCAGTTCGCCAGCTACCTCGAACAGCTCGACCGGTCAGAGTGGAATCCGGCGGACTACGCGATCCACCTCAGCCGCCGGGCAAGGGGTCTTCCGTTCTGGTTTTCGCTGGCCACCTACGGCACCGACAGGTACAGCGAGGCGGTGGAGACCGTGCTGGCGGTTACCCGTGGGGTGGCAGACGAGGTTCGACTGCGTCCCTTCCTGGACCTCGTGATGGAACCCGACCTGTCCGTGGTCCTGTTCGAGCGAAGGGGCTGGTCAGAAGAGCAGTACCAGGCGTGGTCCGTCGAAAACGCCGTTTCCGGAACGGTGCTCTGTGTGCCCACACGGTGGGAGGGTCGACCGGTCCTGCGGTTCTGCTTTGTGAACCCCGATACCGAGGTGGAACGGGTGGCGAGGGTTCTGGACTCTCTCGCCGACTAGAATGTTTGGGTCCAAATGAAATTGTCTCGCCCTGTAGACGACCAAGCGACCGGGGGCTGAACATGGGTGAAATCGTCGGAGCGGCTGTGGTTTCCCACGTACCGCCAATCGTCATGTCCGAGGAAGATCGCCTGGACCTCAACGACGGCTCTGAGATCAGCCTGGTTCCAGGCCTGCACAGGCTCCGGTCCGAATGCATTGACAGGCTCGAGCCCAACACCATCGTCGTCCTCGATACCCACTGGTTCACCCTTCTCGAGATGGTCGTGACCAGCCATGAACGCCGCACCGGGCACTTCACCTCTGATGAGCTTCCGCGGGGCATGTCTGCCGTGCCCTACGACATCCCCGGTGACCCGGAACTTGCTAACGCCCTTGAGAGCCTGGCCGTCGACAGGGATGACACATGGATCACAGCCATCGACGACCCTTACCTGCCGATCCACTACGGCACGGTCAACCTGCTGGGTTTTCTGCAGGGTGACGAGCGCTGGCTCACGGGAAGCATCTGTGCGACGGCCGAGGCCGACGACTTTCTCCTCTTCGGCCGCCTGCTCGGCGAGGCTATTGCCAGCCTCGACCGGCGCGTCGTGATCCTGGCCTCGGGCAGCCTCAGCCACCGCTTCTGGCCTATGCGACAGATTCGGAGTCACGAGACCTCGGATCCTTCAAACATGATCTCCGAAGAGGCGAGGTCTGCAGACGAGCAGATCATGAGGTGGTGGGAGGCTGGCGACCACCGGTCGGTAATCGACAACTACCCGGATTTCAGGCGGCATGCCCCTGAGGGACTCTTTGGCCACTACCTCATGATGGTTGCGGCGATGGGCGGTCCTGACTGCACCTCGCAGGGTGTGCGGTACTCGGACTATGAGTCCGCAGCCGGCACCGGCCAGATCAACATGTGGTTCGAGCGTCCCGCCGGCGGCTGGACAGCCTGACGGGGATCACCGTCAAGTGGCTCAGAGCTTGGCAACGTCGGTGAGGAACCAGTCGACCAGGTCGGCTGCACGGCTACGGGCTGCATCGGCCCGCTCCACCGTCTCGGCCAGCATCGCATGCGGGTCGACGCTGTTCGCCGCCAACTCCTCGGTGCCGTAGTCGAGCCAGTCGGAGATGAGACGGGGCGTGACCTCGGGGTGGAACTGGGTTCCGAGGCTCCGCCCGATCCGAAAGGCCTGGGGTCCGAAGTCGTTGCGGGCCAACTCGATTGCGCCGTCGGGGACGGTGAACACGTCGAAGTGCCACTGGAACCACGGGCCGGTCGGCAGTGGACAACCATCGACTGATTCGATGTTGCACCAACCGAATTCGGGGCTGTCTACCCGGGTGACGGTGCCACCCATGGCCGCTGAGAGGACCTGACCCCCGAAGCACATGCCAAGTACGGGGGTACCGGCGTAGTGGGCGGCACGCACCATCTCGACCTCACGGTGGATCCACGACCCAATTGGATCCGGGTCGGCCAGAGACCACGGTGATCCCGTTACCACCAGTGCGTCGTACCCGGTGGCATCGGGAAAGGCCTTGTGCGAAACGGGATCATCGGGGTCGTCGAGGACCAGGAACACCTCGAGTTCGAAGCCACGTTCCTCGAGGTATTCACCGACGCTCTCGGCCGGTCCGTGTTCATCATGTTCAATAACGAGAGCGCGCACCAGCGGACTGTACCGCCCGCATCTCACCGGGGGCCGAGTCAGGCAGGCCCGCTGACTAC
>JACKQG010000135.1_pt2 | contig 49940 bp, 49 predicted proteins | sample 8237621 | NCBI WGS metagenome assembly JACKQG01 (sample SAMN15677084, study PRJNA649215) | marine metagenome | biome: marine; feature: Black Sea; material: saline water; isolation source: suspended particulate matter (SPM) from the Black Sea western gyre | collected 2013-06-09/2013-06-10 | depth... | reverse complement strand
CAGACGGTGACATCGTCGTGGCGGGGTCATCCCACAACGGGGCCGATGATGACGTTGCCGTGGTGCGGCTCACCACAGCTGGAGTCCTCGATACCGCCTTTGACTCCGACGGCTTCGTCACCACGGCGATCGGTGGGGGCGCGGACGTCGGACGCAGCCTGGCAATCGCATCAGACGGCGACATCGTGGTGGCGGGATCCTCCAACAATGGCGCCAACGAGGACGTGGCGGTGGTCCGCTACACGTCGTCTGGGTCACTGGACTCATCATTTGATTCAGATGGGAAGGCGACCTTTGGTGTAGGTCCCGCAGATGACAACGGACGTGCCGTCGCCATCCAGTCGGACGGGAAGATCGTCGTGGCCGGCGAGAGCAACAACGGTGCCAACGACGACGTGGCGGTTCTGCGGCTCAGCGCCGCCGGTGCCCTCGACACCGGATTCAGCGGCGACGGCACCCTCACAACCGGAATCGGGTCCGGCAACGACGTTGGCTACGGGGTGGCTGTCGCCTCGACAGGTCGAATCGTTGTTGCGGGGGTCAGCCGGGGAGCTGACGATGACTTTGCCGTTGTCGCCTACACGGGTACTTCGGTACCGGGTGCCCCTACAGGTCTTTCGGGCGCCGCGGGTAACACCCAGGTGTCGTTGTCGTGGTCGGCCCCTGTCGACACGGGTGGTTCGGCGGTAACGGGTTACATGGTTGAGTCGTCGGTTGATGCCGGTGTGAGCTGGTCGACGGTAGTGGCTGACACGGGTTCGACGGATACCACCTATGTGGCGACGGGGCTCACCAATGGCACCACGTACACGTTCAGGGTGTCGGCGGTCAACGCGGTCGGCACCGGGACCGCGTCGGGTACCGCTTCGGCGGTGCCGGTCACGACGCCGGGTGCTCCTACGGGCCTTTCGGGCACCGCCGGTAACACCCAGGTGTCGTTGTCGTGGTCGGCCCCTGTCGACACGGGTGGTTCGGCGGTAACGGGTTACATGGTTGAGTCGTCGGTTGATGCCGGTGTGAGCTGGTCGACGGTAGTGGCTGACACGGGTTCGTCTGGTACGTCATATTCGGCGACTGGGCTGGTCAACGGGGTGACGTACACGTTCAGGGTGTCGGCGATCAACGCCGTCGGAGGTGGGGGCGCATCATCAACCTCCTCGGCCGTTCCGACAGCACCGCCGCCGCCCCCGCCACCGCCGCCCCCACCGACAACGACCACCACGACCACCACGACCCTGCCGCCGGCGACCACCACCACAACGACCACGACCACCACGACCACCACCACAACGACAACGACAACGACCACCACCACCACGACCCTGCCTCCGACCACGACCACCACCCGGCCGCCACCCACGACGACGGTCGCACCGACTACGACGACCACGCAGGTGCCACCCACGACAACTCTCCAGGACGGCGGAATCCCACCCACACCCACCTACGTGGGCTGACAGGGACACATCAGCGGAACGTATCCACCGGCAGCGGAGCGAGCGTCATACACTCGGCTTCCGGCTCACCAACCAGACCTACAACGGGGAATCAGCGACGTATGGAACTCGTCACCAACAAGAAGCTCTACCTCGTGTCCGGGCGGATCAGCCGTCCACTCTCAGAGGCGATCGCCAACGAGATGGGGGAGGAGCTCGGAGAACCCAACCTTGCCGAGTTCGCCAACGGCGAGATCCACTGCCGCTTCTCGGAATCCATCCGTGGCAGCGATGTGTTCATCATCCAGACGCACTGCCAGGTTCCGGGTAGCACCATCAACGACGCCCTGATGGAGCAGCTGATCATGGTCGATGCCGCCCGTCGCGCCTCGGCCAAGCGCATCACCGTGGTCTGCCCCCACTACGGGTACGCCCGTCAGGACCGCAAGGCCTCGGGTCGCGAGCCGATCACAGCCAAGCTCGTCGCCAACCTGTTCAAGGCGGCTGGGGCCACCAGGCTCGTCGGCGTCGACCTCCACTCCGGCCAGATCCAGGGTTTCTTCGACGGGCCCGTCGACCACCTCACAGCCATGCCAGTTCTCATCGAGCGGCTCAACTCGCTCGAAGGCGACCTGACCATCGTGTCGCCCGATGCCGGGAGGGTGAAGGTGGCAGAGCGCTACGCCATGCAACTTCACGCCGACCTGGCCATCGTGCACAAGCGCCGCAGCCACTCCGCCTTCAACACCGTCGAAGCCAAAGAGGTCGTCGGCGAGGTCGACGGCAAGGTCTGCATCCTGGTCGACGACATGATCGACACGGCCGGAACCATCTGCGCCGCAGCCGACCAGTTGGCCGAGCGGGGAGCGGTGAGGGTCGTTGCCGCCACGACACACGGCATCTTCTCCGGACCGGCCATGGAGCGACTGGCGGCATCGTCGATCGAGAAGGTCATCGTCACCGACACCGTTCCGCTGCCCGAAGGAGTCGACCCCGAGTTCATCGAGGTGCTCTCCGTTGCTCCGCTCATTGCAAGGGCAATCGAGGCGGTGTTCGCCGATTCCTCGGTGAGCGAGATCTTCGGGGGGAACAACCTGGCCTGAGCATGTCGGGCCCCGTCCTTCCAGGGTGCCCTCAAGGTCCGCCTCGCCCCATCCGCCTGTAGACTCGCCCGTCGGTCCGGTCACCTCCCGGCCCGTAAGCCCTCTCTGCAGGAAGCGTTCCAATGGACGAGATTGTTCTCACAGCCGACACCGGTCGAACAACCGGTACCCGACCCAGTCGCCGAAGCCGCACGGCCGGCCAGATCCCGGCTGTCGTCTACGGCCTCGATCAGGATCCGCTGGCTATTTCGGTCGAGTGGCCCGAGCTACGCCGTGCCATCACCACCGACGCCGGCCTGAACGCCATCATCCACCTTGAGGTGAGTGGCGAAAAGCACATGTCGATCGTCAAGGAGATCCAACGTCACCCGGTCCGCCGCGACGTGCTGCACGTCGACTTCATCAGGATCGATCCCGACAGGGACGTCACGGTCGACGTCTCAATCGTCATGGTCGGTGAAGCCAAGGAGGTCACCGACAACGACGGAATGGTCGACCAGAACCTGTTCACGCTGACCATCAACGTCGCCCCAGACAACATTCCCACCGAGATCGAGGTCGACATCTCGGAACTCACCATCGGCGATTCGGTTCGTGTCGCCGACGTGGTTCTACCGTCAGGTGTCACCACCGACGTGGATCCCGATGAGGCTGTAGCAGTCGGCATGATCACCCGTTCAACCCTTGAGGCCATGGCCGCCGAAGAAGCCGCCGAAGAAGCGGCACTTGCTGCCGAGCTGGGTATTGAGGGTGAAGATGGCGAACCGGCAGATGGCGCCGAGGATTCCTCAACCGAGGACGGCGGCGACTCCGACTCCGAATAGCTTGCGGGCCGGTACATGATCCGGCGGCCCGGAAGGTCCGACAACAAGAGGCGGGGCGAGCCTGCCGCGCTGCTTGTCGTTGGCCTCGGCAACCCGGGGTCCAGGTTTGAGGGCACCCGCCACAATGCCGGGGCCGAGGTGGTCGCGCTGTTGGCGGACCGGCACTCTGGCAACCTTCGTAACTCCAAAGAGCTGGCACAGGTGGCCGAGGTTCGTATCGACGGTGAACGGGTCGCCCTGGCGGTTCCTCAGACCTTCATGAACGAGTCTGGTCAGGCGGTGGCAAAGCTGGTCCGTCGCCACGGGATAGACGACCCGACCCGCCTCGTGATCGTCCACGACGAACTGGACCTCCCGGTGGGGCAGCTTCGTGTGAAGTCAGGTGGAGGTTTGGCTGGCCACAACGGCCTCAGGTCGGTAACCGCCCACCTCAAGACCCAAGAGTACCTGCGGGTACGGATAGGAGTAGGGAAGCCTCCCGGCAGGCAGTCAGGTGCAGACCATGTGCTGCGCAGGCCCGGTGGCGCCGAGGCCACCGAGTTGGCGATCGTGGTTCAAGAAGCGGCCGACGCTGTCGAGGTCATCCTCTCCGAAGGTGTCGACGAGGCGATGTCTCGCTTCAATACCCGTTCGTGACCCTGTGAGCGAACAGTTCCTGGCGGGTCTGCCGTCCCTCCTGGTAGATGAGCCGGCCCTCACATCGGTTCTTGGTCGAAAGCACGCTGCGCTGGCGGTTTCGGAACCGGCGAGGGCGATCGTTCTGGCTGCCCTCGCAGAACAGACTGGACGGAGTCCCCTCGTTGTCGCAGTTCCCACCGGGAGCGAGGCCGAGTTCCTGGCGGCAGACCTGCGTCTCTACCTGGGCCACGACCGGGTCGAGTTGTTTCCGGCATGGGAGACCCTTCCGTTTGAGAGGGTGAGTCCCGGTGTCGAGACCATGGGGCGACGCCTCCACGTGCTGCACCGGTTAGCCGGCATGGCGGACCGACCACAGGTGGTTGTGGCATCGGGACGGGCCCTGACCCAGCGTCTGGGTCCCGGGGTGGGAGACGTAGCACCCCTCTTCATTGGGCCCGGTGACGTGGTCGACCAGACCCTGCTCCTGACCGACCTGGTGGCAGCCGGTTACCGGCGCGAATACCAGGTGGAGCACCGCGGCGAGGTGGCGGTACGTGGCTCGATCGTGGATGTCTGGCCTTCGACCTCTGAGGTTCCGATACGGATAGATCTCTGGGGCGACGAGGTGGACCGGTTGTGTGAGTTCGGCGTAGCCGACCAGCGGGCGACAATTCCGCGGGCAGAGGTGGAGATCCTCCCCTGTCGGGAACTGATCCTCAGCGAGCAGGTGCGTGAACGCGCCTCTTCGTTGGTGGCCGAACAGCCATGGGGTCGTGAACAGTGGGACCGTCTCGCCGACGGCGAGCTGTTCGACGGGATGGAGTCATGGATGCCATGGCTTACCGGAGAGGAACGGGTCCTCTTCGATCTGCTGGACGACGACGCCCTGGTTGTCGCGATCGAGCCCCGACGCCTTCGTGACCGGATCTCGGACCTGCAGGCCGAGGAGGCCGCCCTGGCCGACACGCTGGCAGAAACCTGGGGAGCCGACGTGGCCGACTTTCCACGCCTCCACACCGGTTGGGACCGGCTGCTCGCCCACACCGGTGCTCCCGTGTGGGCGCTGGATGCAGTCCCCGAGGGCCCCGGGGTGGAGACCATCTCCGCAGCGGGCTGGCACCCGGCAACCGGTGGAGCTGATGCCGGCACAAGAGGCGTAATCGGCCGCCTGACTGACCTGCTGGCAGACGGCATCAGGCTGGTCGTCGTTGCGGACGGCGAAGGGAGCGTGGAGCGGCTCAGCCAGAGGCTGTTGGAGGCCGGAATCGAGGTGACGGCAGCCGGACCGGAGACAGACCCGTCGGCGCCGGGTGCCCATCTGGTCGTGGCGCCCCTTGAGCGGGGGTTCGTGCTGCCCTCGGCGGGCCTGGCGGTCGTGACCGAGGCCGAGATCACGGGCCGTCGTCGAACCCGCCGCCGAACCAAACCCCGCCGAACCGCAGCTGTTCGCGTCTTTGAGGACCTTGCCCCCGGTGACCATGTCGTGCACGAACACCATGGTGTAGCCAGGTTCGCCGGCCTCGTTACCCGCACCCTGGGAGGAGTCGAGCGCGATTACCTGCTGCTCGAGTACAGGGGCGATGACCGCCTTTACCTTCCGACCGACCAGATCGACGTGATTCGCCCCCACACCGGTGGCGAGAAGCCGAGCCTCAGCCGGATGGGGGGATCGGACTGGCAGAAGGCCAAGTCCAGGGTCCGGTCGGCGGTGGCCGAGATCGCCCAGGAGCTGGTGCTCCTCTACCAGCAGCGGCTGGGGACGGTCGGTCACGCCTTCGCCAACGACACTCCATGGCAGCGGGAACTGGAACAGTCGTTTCCCTACCAGGAGACACCGGACCAACTTCAGGCCATCGAGGACGTCAAGGCTGATATGGAACGGCCGTTGCCGATGGACCGTCTCGTCTGCGGCGACGTCGGCTTCGGTAAGACCGAGGTGGCGGTGCGGGCCGTGTTCAAGGCCGTCCAGGACGGCCGCCAGGCAGCGATCCTCGTTCCGACCACCCTTCTGGCACAACAGCACGGTCAGACCTTTCGCGACCGGTTCGCTCCCTACCCCGTGAGGGTCGAGGTATTGAGCAGGTTTCTGACAGCCGCCGAGGCACGTCGGGTGGCTGAGGGGCTGGAGGACGGATCGGTCGACGTGGTCATCGGAACACACCGCCTCCTCTCTGGAGACGTTGTGTTCAAGGATCTGGGCCTACTTGTCATTGACGAGGAACAGCACTTCGGTGTCACCCACAAGGAGGCCATCAAGTCGCTGCGGACAGACGTCGACGTGCTGACCCTCACCGCCACTCCGATTCCCCGAACCCTCGAGATGTCCCTTACAGGGATCCGTGACCTGAGCCTGCTCAACACACCGCCGGCCGACCGCCAACCGATCCTCACCTATGTGGGCGGATACGACGAGAGGGCCGTAGCAGAGGCCATCCGTCGCGAGCTCCTTCGCGACGGTCAGGTGTTCTTCGTGCATAACCGCGTGTACGACATCGACCAGATCGCCGGTGGTATTCGGGAACTGGTGCCCGAGGCCAGGGTCGCCGTTGCGCACGGCCAGATGGACGAGGTGGGCCTCGAGACGGTCGTCATGGACTTCTGGGAGGGCCGCTACGACGTCCTGGTCTGCACCACCATCATCGAGTCGGGCATCGACATGCCGACCGTCAACACCCTGGTTGTCGACCGGGCCGATCTGCTGGGGCTCGGCCAGATGCACCAGCTCCGAGGAAGGGTCGGTAGGGCCGGTCAACGGGCCTACGCCTACCTGTTCACCCCTCCCGACAGGGTTTTGAGCGAGGAGGCCTACGAACGGCTCAGAACCATTGGCGAGACGACCGACCTGGGCTCGGGCTTTCGGATAGCCATGCGCGACCTCGAGATCAGGGGGGCTGGCAATCTTCTCGGTACCGGCCAGAGCGGCCACGTCGCAGCGGTCGGATACGACCTCTACTGCCAGATGGTCACAGAGGCCGTTGACGAGTTGGCTGGTCGGGTACCCGATGTCGCCGTCGAGATAAGGGTCGAGGTACCAGTCGACGCCCACCTGCCCGAGGACTACGTGTCCCGCAACGACCTCCGGCTCGAGGCCTACCGGAAACTGGCTGCTGCCGGGACCACCCCCGACGCAGCAAACGTGGATGCGGTGCGAACCGAGTGGGAGGACCGCTACGGACCCCTCCCGCCACCGGCTGAGGCCCTGATAGCGGTGGGTCGGCTGCGTTCCATCTGCGTGGAGCGGGGCATCACCGAGGTGGCGGTGACCCGTGGTCCGGGCCTCGGTGGTCCGGAACGGATCGCCAGATGCTCGCCGGTGGTGCTGCCGCTCAGCAAACAGACACGGCTGGCCCGCCTGCACAGGCACGCCATCTACAAAGATGAGCAGCGGCAGGTTCTTCTACCGGTAGACGGCGATGATCTTGTAGACGACCTGATCGCCATGATTGACGATCTTGTACCCGTTCCGGTCTCATCTGCTGAACAGGGCGGGTCGTCACGTACCATTGCTGGCTCGTGATGTTCTTCTCCCGCCTCTCATCCCTTGTCCTTCTCTTGGCCCTGCTGGGGTCTGCCTGTGGTGCCTCAGAGGTAGCAGCACAGGTGGGTGACACCACGATCGACCGCCTGGCTCTGGCCGGTCTCGTCGAGGACGGCTTTGGTCCCGGATCGGTCGGCGCCACCTTTGAGACACAGGCAGCGGTCGAGATTCTCGACCAGATGGTCCGCTACGAGGCTCTCATCGACATGTTGGCCGAGCAGGGCCTCGTGGCCGGCGACGACGACCTGGAATCTGCCCGCGACAAGTTGCTGGTTGCCGGCCTTGACCCGGAAGCTCCGGCAATGGCCACGCTGACCAGGTGGCAGGCGGCGGTTGACCTCACCATCGCTGCTGGAGAGTCCGTACGAGCCGCCTACGAGGCCGGATCTGACCTTGTCGCCCACGACCTCTGCACCAGCCACATCCTCGTACCCAGTGAGGACGAGGCCCTTGACCTGATGGAGTCGCTGGGTTCCGGTGGTGACTTCGGTGGCCTTGCCGGGGCCCATTCCCAGGATCCCGGGTCCGCCGCCAGAGGTGGTTCTCTGGGTTGTGCACCGATCGGCTCCTTCGTCCCCACCTATGAGCGGGCTGTGCTGGGAGCTCTCAGCGAGGGTGACGAGCTGGTTGGTCCAGTCCCAAGCCAGTTCGGCTTCCACGTGATCCGCATAGACGAGCCGGGTGGCGTGGAACCGGTTCCCTTCGACCAGTTGGGCGAACGAATGCCCGGTGTGATGCTCCACCTGGCAACCCTCACCCGCGACATCACGATCGACCCCCGGTACGGCAGCTGGGATTCAGCAGTCGGGCGGGTTCTGGCACCTGCCGGGCCGGTGTCCGCTGATCGGGTCAACCAGGGCTCCTGACCTGCCATGGCGCCGACGGTCACAATTGTCGGCCTCGGCCCGGCAGGTAGCGACCTCATCACGGCAGGCACCCTCGAGGCCATTGCCGCCAGCGACAGGCGCTTTGCCCGCACGGAACGACATCCGGCTGTCAGCCTGCTCGGCGAGGTGGTTACCTTCGACCGGAACTACGAGTCGGCTTCATCCTTCGACGCTGTTTACAGGGGAATAGTCGAGGAGGTCATTGCGGCCGCGATGGACTCAGGAGCGGGCTCGGTCCTGTACGCGGTTCCGGGCTCTCCAATGGTTGCCGAACGCACCGTGGAACTCCTGATTGCAGACGACCGGGTCGATGCGGTGGTTCTTGCGGCCCTCTCGTTTGCAGACCTCGCATGGGCCAGAATGGGAATCGACCCGCTGGCCTCAGGGGTACGCATCGTCGACGCCCACCGGTTCGCCGTCGAAGCGGCAGGAGAGCGGGGGCCGATGCTCGTCGCTCAGGTTGATACCGCCGCCGTTCTGGCCGACCTTGTGGCATCGGTTCCCGAGGCACCATCCATGCCGGTGACGGTAATGGCGGGCCTCGGCACCGACGCTGAGTCGATTCGTGTAATGCCGTGGGATTCACTTTGTGACGAGGTCCAGCCAGACCACCTGACCTGCATCTACATACCGGAGATGGCGGCACCGATCGCCGTCGAGGTGCAGCGGTTCGCCGAGCTGGTGGCAACGCTCCGAATGGAGTGCCCCTGGGACGCCGAACAGACCCATTCGTCGTTGCGCCCTCACCTCATCGAAGAGGCATACGAGGTGCTCGAGGCACTGGACGCCTTTGATGAGGACACAGGTGAGGGGAGCGACCATCTAGAGGAGGAGCTGGGCGATCTGCTCTTTCAGGTTGTCTTCCACTCCCGTATAGCGGCAGACGACGGCCGCTTCGATCTGGCTGACGTGGCGAGGGGAATCCACGACAAGCTTCGACATAGACACCCTCACGTATTTCCTGAAAACGGAGCACCCACCGTTGACGCCGATGGCACCGACGCTGTCATCGCCAACTGGGACCGGATCAAGGCCGCCGAGAAGGGACGCTCCTCGACTCTCGACGGCATCCCACCGGCCCTTCCAGCCCTTGCCTTGGCCCAGAAGGCCGTCAGGCGCACCGGCGGAGTCGGTATGTCACCAGAGACCGGTTCGGCCGATTTCGACGAGATTCTGAGTGGGGCGACCGAGGTCCAGCTGGGAGACACGCTGATGGCGATGGTCGTCTGGGCCGGCAGGCATGGCATCGATGCAGAGGATTCCCTGCGGGGTGCCGTGGGGCGTTTCGCCGAGGTGGTCAGGGCAGCCGAATCCCTTGCCCAAAAGGAAGGTGTGGACCTGACCGTCTCCGACGAGGCAACGCGCGCCCGCCTCAGACAGCAGGCCGGGGGTAGCGTTGAAGATCGACAGGACGGGTCGCCGTGAGGGAGCACACGTGAGCAGCATCGAGGTCGTCGTAGGCCGACAGGTTCTTGATTCCCGGGGCAACCCGACAGTCGAGGTTGTCGTGCTGCTGGAGGGCGGCGCAGCTGGACGTGCGATGGTCCCCAGCGGTGCATCCACCGGCCGCTTCGAGGCAGTTGAGCTGCGCGATGGTGGCGACCTCTGGGATGGCAAGGGCGTGGCCACCGCTGTAGCCAACGTGAACGGAGAGTTGGCTGCTGCGGTACGCGGGCTCGAAGCCAGCGATCAGCGCATGGTCGACCGTGCGCTGATGGACGCCGACGGAACCGACGACAAGGGCCGTCTGGGGGCCAACGCCATCCTCGGAATATCACTGGCCGTCGCCCATGCGGCTGCCGACGAGGCCGGTGTCGCCCTGTACCGCTACATGGGTGGCGCCAACGCACACGTCCTTCCGGTGCCGATGCTCAACGTCATCAACGGAGGCGAGCACGCAGACAACAACGTCGACATCCAGGAGTTCATGTTCATGCCTGTAGGGGCGGCTTCGTTCAGCGAGGCACTCCGGTGGGGCGTCGAGTGCTATCACACCCTCAAGGGCGTCCTTTCCAGCCGGGGCCTCTCCACCGCCATCGGTGACGAGGGCGGCTTTGCCCCGAACCTGGGTTCAAACGAGGAGGCGGTACAGCTGCTCGTCGAGGCGATCAGCTCAGCCGGCTTCACACCGGGAAGCGACGTGGCCCTTGCTCTCGACGTGGCCTCTACGGAGTTCTTCGTCGACGGCTGCTACGAGCTCAGCGGCGAAGGGCGCACCCTCTCTCCCGGCGAGATGGTCGACTACCTCGCCGACCTTTCCGAGCGGTACCCGATCGTCTCCATCGAGGACGGCATGGCCGAAGACGACTGGGACGGCTGGTCTTCGCTCACCGAGGCCATTGGCGACAGGGTGCAGCTGGTCGGTGACGACCTCTTTGTCACAAACACCGGTCGCCTCCAGCGCGGCATCGACGATGGCGTGGCCAACTCCATTCTCGTGAAGGTCAACCAGATCGGAACACTCACCGAGACCCTCGAATCCATTGAGTTGGCCATGGCAAACGGCTACACCGCAGTTGTCTCACACCGGTCCGGAGAGACCGAGGACACCACAATCGCCGACCTGGCAGTGGCCACCAACTGCGGTCAGATCAAGACAGGCGCACCTGCACGCAGCGACAGGGTCGCCAAGTACAACCAACTGCTCCGAATCGAAGAGGACCTCGGCGAGGCCGCCGCCTACCGGGGGAGCGCTGCTCTGGCGGGAGCACAGGACTTCGAGGCTTGAAACCCGCTGCGATCAGGTTCCTCTCCATGGTGGGCGTGGCTCTGGCGGCCGCTACGGCCACCCTCGCCTTCGGTGTCGTCCCGTTTCGCGACTGGTTGGAACAACGCCAGGTGAACGAGGACCTGCGAGCCCAGGTTCAAGAACTCGAAGACGTCAACCGGGCGTACGAGCTGCGTATCGACGCCCTCAACACCGACGAGGAGATCGAGGAACGGGCGCGCCGTGAGTACAACCTGGTGCGCCCCGACGAGGAGGCCTACGCAGTCCTTCCTCCACCTTCGCCGCTCCGCCAGATTCCCGGGGTCTGGCCCTTCAACCGTTAGCAGGAAGCTGATCGGTTTGAGGCTGATTCTGCCGGACTGAAGCCCATTGGGCCTAGCGGGCTAGCGTCCCGGCCGTTCCCCCGGGGCATCCGTCGGGGGAGTCGACTAACAGCAGCGAGGATCCGTGGCGGTGGGAAGATGACGGTTGTAGTCGAGGCAACGGACCTCGTCAGGCACTTCGGCGACGTGGTCGCCGTCGACGGCGTGGACCTGCAGGTCGAGGAAGGCGAGGTGTTCGGGTTTCTGGGCCCAAACGGCGCAGGCAAGTCGACGGTCGTGCGGATGCTGACAACGCTCCTGCACCCGACCTCCGGCTCAGCACGGGTCGGCGGATGCGATGTGATCTCCCAGGCCGGCGAGGTCCGAAGGATGATCGGCGTCGCACTCCAGGATGCCGCCATCGATCCCCTGATGACGGGCAGCGAGCTGATGCGCCTGCAGGCCGTCCTGCACGGAATACCACGCTCTGTGATCAAAACCCGAGGTCCCGAACTCCTCGAAAGGGTCGGCCTGACGGCCGCCGTGGACCGGCGGGTCGGTACCTATTCGGGAGGCATGCGCAGACGCCTTGACCTGGCCCTGTCCCTCGTACACGAACCTCCGATCCTGTTCCTCGACGAGCCAACAACCGGGTTGGACCCCACCAGCCGACAGGCACTCTGGGAAGAGGTCAGACGCCTCAACGACGAGCTGGGGACAACCGTGTTCCTGACAACCCAGTACCTCGAGGAAGCCGACCAGCTGGCCGGTCGCATAGCCATCATCGATGCCGGCAAGCTGGTTCGCGAGGGAACCCCGACCGTGTTGAAGAGCACGGTCGGCGCCCCGACGCTTCGGGTCGAGGTCGGGCCGGAACACGTGGAGACAACCACGACGGTCATGACCGGCTTCGGAGCGGAACGACCCTCCCGGGAGGGTCGGGTGGCAATTGGCCTCGACGAGGGAGCGGCCCGCGTCGCCGACGTGGTACGTGCCCTGGATGCCGCCGGGGTAACGGTCATCCACCTGGAGTTGGATGCTCCGAGCCTCGACGATGTCTTCGCTCATGCAACAGGACGGCGTCTTGAGGGGTCCGGAGACGAACAATGACAGGGTCGGGGCTGGCCGGTGTCATGACGGCCGGATCCCAGACCTTCGAGCTGGCACGCCGGTCGTTGGTTGGGGAGCGACGGCAACTGCTCTCGGTCATGCCTGGTCTCATCTTTCCGCTGTTGTTGGCAGCGGTGTACACCAAGCAGTTCCAGCGGGTTCTGGACATGCCGGGGTTTCCAGAGGTCGACTCCTTCCTGGATTTCATCCTTCCGGCATGCATCGTCCAGGCGGTTTCTTTCGGGGCCACAGCCGCAGGGTCTGAGCTTGCCCTCGACATCGAGAATGGTTTTCTGGACCGGCTGCTGGCCTCACCGGTCGCCAGAGGGCCGATCCTGCTGGGCAGGCTGGCGGGGGCAGCCATCGTGGCGTCCATCAAGACCCTCGTGATACTCGCCGTGTTCCTTGTCTTTGGTGCCGAGGTGGCCGGTGGCCTGGCGGCGATGCTCGTGATGGTCCTCGTGGCAGCACTGCTGGTGCTTGTTATCGGGGGCCTGGCGCAGGTGATGGCCGTAAGGACCGGCTCACAGGAGGCCGTTGGAGCCACCTTTCCGCTCATCTTCGTTTCGATATTCATGAGCTCGGCCTTCTTTCCGACCACCCTCATGAACGGCTGGTTCAGGGTGGTGGCCGAGTACAACCCCATCTCGTGGGTGATCAACCCGGTTCGCCGTCTTGTGATTGTTGAGTGGTCAACCGCTGACGCGCTCCAGGCTCTCGGGATTCCGGCGGTCCTGGCGCTTGGCACCATTTCTGCTGCCGCACTAGCCCTTCAACAGAGGTTGACCACCCCGTGAGCACCGTCACCGTGTCCACCGGGTTGGGTCATGCCGGGGCGGTGAGCCTGGCAGTCTGCGTGCGCGGTCTTCAACGCCTGCGGGCCCGACCGGTGCTCCTGATCCCGACGGTCGTGATGCCCGTGTTCTTCGTGATCAGCTTCACCGGAGCCTTCAGCTCTCTCACCCGAATCGAGGGTTACGGCACATCCAACATCTTCAACTGGATGGCTCCCTACGCGGCACTTCAGGGCGCTGTGTTCGCTGGCGTCGGGGGTGCCACCTCTGCGGCCGACGATCTCGAAAACGGCTTCTTCGACCGCCTGCTCCTCACGCCCGGGAGCCGCCTACCGATCCTCATCGGAACAATCGGTTACAGCGCCGTCCGCTCGTTCATCCCCACGACCGGTGTGCTCGCTGTTGCAGCACTCGGAGGACTGCAGTTGCCGGGTGGCGTGCTGGGGCTTGTCAGCCTCTTCGCTGCGACAGCCGGCATGGCGGTGGTGTTCTGCCTGTTCGGGTTGACGATCGTGTACCGACTTCGAACGCTGCGGTCGATGATGATCGTCCAGGTGGTCGGCTTCTCAAGCATGTTCCTCTCGATAGGCCAGGTGCCGATCGAGTTCCTTGACGGATGGCTGCACCATGCAGCCCGCCTGAACCCCTTGACCAACGTGTTGCGCCTCTCACGTCAGGGATTCGTTGGGGAGCTTTCCTGGGATCTGACATGGCCCGGGTTGGTCGCAATCGCTGCCATGACCCTCGTTGGTGGGCTCTCGGCGCTGAGGGCCCTCATGAAGATGGCGCCGTGAGTGGGGCCCGGTGCCAGCCCGGGAGGGTAGAGTCGCTCACCGTCGCGCCCCTGAGAGGAGATCCCCTGTGCAGGTGACGATAAACATCAACGGCGAGTCCGTAACCCACGACGTCGAGCCACGGACCCTGCTCGTCCACTACATACGAGACCACGCCGGCAAGACCGGAACGAACGTCGGCTGCGACTCGTCATCGTGTGGGGCATGCACCGTCCATCTTGATGGTGAAGCCGTCAAGTCCTGCACGATCCTTGCGGTGCAGGTCGATGGTCAGGATGTGACCACCATCGAGGGCCTCGCCGACGGTGAGACGCTCCACCCGATGCAGCAGGCCTTCCACGAGAACCATGCACTCCAGTGCGGCTACTGCACCCCCGGCATGGTGATGGCGGCCGTGTCCCTGCTGGATGAGTGCCCGAACCCGACCGAGGACCAGGTACGCGAAGGCCTCGAGGGCAACCTCTGCCGCTGTACGGGCTACCACAACATCGTCCGGGCGGTCCTTGATGCGGCAGGGAGCATGCAGTGATTCCCATCTCGTTTGAATATGAGAGGGCAGGTTCGCTCGATCACGCCCTTTCCCTGTTGGCCGAACACGGCGACGAGGCCAAGTTGCTGGCAGGCGGGCACTCGCTTCTTCCGCTCATGAAATACCGGCTGGCTGCTCCGGCCCTGCTGGTTGATGTCGGCAGGCTGACAGATCTCTCGTATGTGCGTGAGGACGGTGACCACATCGCCATAGGGGCGTTGACACGCCACCGAGATGTCGAGACCAGCGAGATTGTAAAGGCCGATGCAGGGCTGCTGGCTGCGGCCACTTCCAAGGTGGGAGACCCTCAGGTGAGGCACCGTGGAACCCTTGGTGGTGCACTCGCCCACGGCGATCCGGCTTCGGACCTTCCCGCAACGGTCATAGCCCTCGGCGCCAGCCTTGTTGTTCAGGGCCCCGGTGGTGCCCGAGAGGTGGCAGCTGACGACTTCTTCACCGGATTCCTCGAGACAGCCCTCGGCGATGACGAGATGCTCACCGAGGTTCGGATACCCCGGAGGCCCAACTCAACGTGGTCGTTCCAGAAGTTCAACCGGCGGGCCCAGGACTGGGCGATCGTAGGAGCAGCGGTGATGCTCGACGGCGAGACCTGTGGGGTGGGTCTCGTGAACATGGACTCTCGTCCCGTTCGGGCAGTTGCCGTCGAGGCGGCAGTCGCTTCGGGAGCGTCAGCCGAAGATGCCGCCGCGCAGGCTGCCGAGGGCCTGGAGCCCTCCGCCGACCTGAACGCCTCTGTGGACTACCGCTGCCACCTGGCACGCGTCCTCACACGCCGGGGCCTTGAGGAGTCGGGTCTCTGACCCTGCTCTACCAGCCAGCAGTACCTGGCGGGCAAATGGTGGATCTCCACGCTTGGCCTAGCCTGATGTGATGGGCGTTCACGATGCAGCCACCGTCGACGAGGTGGCCCGGGAGTTGGCCGCCGAAAAGTATCTGGCGGACGAGGGCCTCGCCACGGCGATATTTCTGGCTCTCCGACTCCAACGGCCGCTGCTTCTGGAGGGCGAGGCAGGGGTCGGCAAGACCGAGGTGGCAAAGGCGCTGGCTGCATGGTCGGATGGCGAGCTCATTCGGTTGCAGTGCTACGAGGGGCTTGATGCGGCCCAGGCTGTCTACGAGTGGGACTACGCCAAGCAGCTGCTCCACCTGCGCGCGGCGGAAGTGACCGGTACTGGTTCAGATGTCGACATCGCCGACCTTGAGGACGAGCTCTACCAGGAACGCTTTTTGGTGCGCAGGCCTCTGTTGCGGGCACTCGCCACAACTGAAGGGCCACCCCCGGTTCTCCTCATCGACGAGGTGGACAGAGCCGACGACGAGTTCGAGGCCTTCCTGCTCGAGATCCTCTCCGACTTCGCCATCACGATTCCTGAGCTGGGTACGTTCACGGCCGAGGTTCCCCCGGTCGTGGTCATCACCTCCAACAGGACCCGCGACGTACACGATGCGCTCAAGCGTCGCTGCATCTACCACTGGGTCGAGCACCCCGGCGTTGACCGCGAGGTCGAGATCCTGCGTGTACGTGCACCTCACGTGTCTGTCTCGCTTGCCAGGGATGTGGCTCTCGTGGCAGCCCAACTTCGGGAAATGGGCCTCTACAAGCCGCCCGGCGTGGCAGAGAGCCTTGACTGGGCCGAGGCCCTCGTTCTAGTAGGGGTAGACGATCTTGACGAGGCCGCCATCGACACCACGATCGGAACGCTCCTCAAGTACCGGGAGGACCAGGACAAGGTCAGGTCCCGAGGGTTCGGCGACCTGTTGTCCGCAGCCCGCGGAGCCTGACTCAATGCCGGCGACGGTCGAGCACACCCTTGACCGGCACCTTGTCCGGTTCGTGGCGGCGCTGCGTGAGGCCGGTGTGGCTGTAGGCGTCGGCAGCACCCTTGACTTCGGCCGGGCCGTGGCCGAGGTGGGAGCCGACACGCACGGCGGGGTCTACTGGTCGGGAAGGGCGACGCTCATTACCCGCCCTGAGGACATCTCCGTTTACAACGATGTGTTCCACCTCCACTGGCTGGGCGGTCTCGTAAGCCTGGCTGCAGCTCCTGATCCGACTTCCCTGACCCTGCTTCTAGACGACGAGTCAGGCTCCAGTCAGGCTGACGACGAGACCGAGTCCGACAGGGACGTCATCAGCGTTCGCTACTCACGGGCAGAGGTGCTTGGCGCCAGGGACTTCGCTACCTGCAGTGAAGCCGAGCTGGAGGAGTTGTACGCCCTGATTGCCCACATGAGGGTGGGTGGAGCCCGACGCCCCTGCAGGCGGCGCAAGCCCACGAACCACAGCGGCCGCCCCGACCTTCGCAGAACCGTTCGTGAGGCCCTGCGCACCGGGGGAGAGCCGATGCGCCGCCGGTTCACCGAAGCCGGCGAGAGGCAGCGTCGGCTAGTGCTGCTCCTCGACGTGAGTGGATCAATGGAGCCATATGCGCGTGCGCTGGTGAGGTTCGTGCACGCGGCCATGGTCGGTCGCCGCGACGTGGAGGCGTTCGCCCTGGGAACCCGCCTTACCCGTCTGACCCGGGAGCTCTCCACGCGAGACCCGGATGCGGCCCTCGCTGCAGCGGCTCTGGCGGTGACCGACTGGTCCGGTGGCACACGGCTCGGCGACGGTCTGAAGGAGTTCAACGACTCCTGGGGTGTTCGTGGAATGGCGCGCGGGGCGACGGTCGTCGTGTTGTCCGATGGCTGGGACCGTGGGGACCCTGAGGTCATGGAGGAGCAGATGGCCAGGCTTGCCCGGGTTGCCCATCAGGTGGTCTGGGTCAACCCGCTGAAGGCCTCACCCGGCTATGAACCCCTGGCCCGCGGGATGTCGGCGGCACTGCCCCACGTGGACCGGTTCCTCGAAGGCCACAGCCTCAACTCCCTCAAGGCCCTCGCAGAGGCAATCGATACCTGACCCAGACATGGCACGGTAAGGGATTCCCCTGCGTCTACTGCTTGCTCAGCCTGCGTAAATCGCTGCGCAGCCAGACCCAGCGGAACCCCATCCGCTCCAGCATCGGTCCATCCGGGGTCAGCCGGTGTTTCGGAGGCCTGCGGCTATTCCGTTGATGGTCAACAGGAGAGCCCTGTGCGCGCCGGGTGAATCGTCGCCCTGGCGGTAACGGGAGAGCAGCTCTACCTGGAGCACGTTCAGCGGGTCCAGGTAGGTGTCGCGGACGGCGAGGGTGCGCCGAAGCAGCGGCTTGTCTTCGAGTAGTTCGGACCCCGTGATCAGCGCCACCTGCTCCGCCGTACGGTCGTGTTCCGCCACCACCAGATCCAACAGATGGTGGAGTGCGGGGTCCACGAGACGCTCAACGTAGTGGCGTGCGATCGCCAGGTCGGTCTTGGCCAGCGTCATCTCCACGCTTGAGATGAAGGTCCGAAAGAAACTCCACTCCGCGTACATGTCCCTGAGTGCATCGGCGTGCCCTGCGGCACGAGCGGCCTCGAGGCCTGCGCCGGCGCCGAACCAACCGGGGACAATCTGACGCGACTGCGTCCAACCGAAGACCCAGGGAATGGCTCTCAGCCCGTCGATCCCCCCACCCGATGATGAACGTCGAGCGGGTCGGGAACCGATGTTCATGGAACTCAACTCCTCGACGGGGGTCGAGTTGGTGAAGTACTCGACGAGCCCGGGTGCCTCGATGAAGGCCCGGTACGCGTTGTAGGCGTTCTCTGACACATCGTCCATGACGCCGTACCAGAGGTTTACGGTGTCATCGTCGTGTCGGGGAGTGCGGTGAGCGAGCGAGCTCTCTGTCAGGGCAGCCAGGGCCAGGTTCAGGTTCCGGTTGGCAATCTCGGGAAGCCCGTACTTGTCGGCAATGACCTCTCCCTGTTCGGTGAACTTGACCTGGCCGTCCAGAACGCCGCTGGGTTGGCTCAGGATGGATGCATGGGTCGGTCCGCCACCACGCCCGATTGTTCCGCCGCGGCCGTGGAACACCCGGATGGTCACCCCGGTATCGGCTGCCACCTCCCTGATCTGCCTTAGTGCCTTGTGGATCTCCCACTGCGAGGTGGTGATCCCGCCGTCCTTGTTGGAATCCGAGTAGCCGACCATCACCTCCTGGATCCCACCGCGCAGTTCGACCAGGCGGCGGTAGGGGGCGACGTCGAACAGGGAGCGGAGCACGGTCCCGACGGATCGCAGGTCGTCGATCGTCTCGAACAGGGGCACGAAACCGAGTCGGGCAGTGTCGCTTTCGAGGTCTACAAGCCCCACCTCGCGGGCCAGAAGCACCGGTGCCAGGATGTCGTCGACTCCCCGGGTCATCGAGACGATGTAGCTCTCCATGACCTCGTCGCCGTTGCGGTCCAGCATGGTCCGCAGTGTCCGGAACAGGGCCAGGGCGTCGCCTGGATCTTCCTGGTGGGGTGGGGCCAGGGGGCGCCGACTCTCCAACTCGGCAGCCAGAAGGTCGGCCCTCGCCTCTGGGGCTGAACCCTCATAGTCGACTCCGACAGCGCTGAAGAGACGGGAGAGGGTCTCGTGGTGCCTGTCCGCGTGTTCGCGAATGTCGAGCACCGCGAGGTGGAATCCGATCGCTGCGAGTATCCGTCGGACCTTCGAGAGCCGGCCATCTGCGAGCAGGTCGCCTCCGTTGGCCCGGAGAGAGACATCCATGATGGCCAGGTCGGCGTCTAGCTCAGCGGGAGAACGGTATGCGGACGTGCCGGCCGGGACCTGGGCCGTTGCCGTCAGCCGGTGCTGGATGGCGGCACAGCGGATCCGGTAGGGCTCGCTCTCACCATGGGCGGCGATGTAGTCGGGAATGAGGGAGCGGTCCGCCTCTACCGCGTCCTTTAGGCCTTCGGAGATGCCCCTGACCCTGGTGCTGACGCTGAGATCGTCTCCGAGGCCCACCACCTCGGCGATCAGGAGCTCCAGGGCCCGCTTCCGCTGGAGTTCCAACACGGCCTCGGTCATGGCGGGGGACACGTTGGGGTTGCCGTCGCGGTCGCCACCCACCCAGGTACCGAACCGGATCGGGGAGTGGCCGACCTCCATCTGCTCCCCGATCGAGTCGAGAGCCGCTGCCATGTCGTCCAGAAGGTCGGGAACGGCGTCGCGGACCGTCTGGTCCAGGTAGAAGAGGACCGACCGGGCCTCGTCGAACGGGTCGGGCCTCTCCTGACGAATTTCATCGGTCTGCCAGATGGCCTCGATCAGCTCCTCGATTCGGCGGTCGATGCGCTCTCTGTCGGCTTCTGTCCTGCGGTGTTCGCTGCGTTCCTCTATGTGCTCGGCGATCCTGGCCAACTTGTCGAGAATGGACCGGCGCGATGCTTCGGTCGGGTGTGCCGTGAAGACCGGCCGCAGCTCTGTCCGGTTGAGCAGGTCGGAGATCTCCGATGGAGGCACGCCCGCATCAACGAGCGATCGGACCGTCTCATCGAAGTGTCGCTCGGCGCCGGGGGCGCCGGTGTTGAGGTCCTCGATGCGGTGGACCTGTTCGGCCACGTTGGCGAGGTGGAAGTAGACGGTGAAGGCCCGTACCAGCAGAATCGCCTCGTCGGTTTCGGCGCTTCCAAGCAGGTCAGCCAACTCTCTGGAGATGTCGGTGCCGTCGGCGTCCTGGCGAACCCTGCGTGCCAGGGTCCGTACCCGCTCGACGCTGTTGAGTAGATCGCGGCCGTGCTGACGGACGAGGGTGTCGCCGAGTTGGTTGCCGAGGCGCCGGATGTCAGACCGCAGGGCCGCATCGGTCTTCTCGTGGGTTGGGGGTTGTCGCATCGGGACGAAACCTCGTCGCATCTCCCATTCGGGGTGGTCCGGGCTAGAAAGGAAGGTCACGGACCTTCCAGTTTTCCCGGAGGGGTCGTAACCTACCGCCTACCTTCAGCCCGGTCGGCCCAATATCCCCAGATCAGAGGGAGAAACAGTGAGCCACACCAGTCACCCGCCAGCCCGCCAGCGCCTGCAGCGCAGTGAGTTGGCCGTTCCCGGATCCAACCCGGGAATGTTCGAAAAGGCGGCGGCCAGTGAAGCCGACTGTGTCTTTCTGGACCTGGAGGACGCCGTGGCCCCGGGGGAGAAGGAAGAAGCACGCAGCAACGTCATCGGTGCCCTCGGTGACATCGACTGGCGTGGTCTCAACAAGACGATCTCGGTGCGGATCAACGGCATCGACACCCACTACATGTACCGCGACGTCGTAGACGTCGTGGAACGCGCCGGCGGCCACCTCGACACGATCATGATTCCCAAGGTCGGCGTACCCGGCGACGTCTACATGGTTGATGCACTCGTTACCCAGATCGAGACAGCCATGGGCCTGACGCATCGGATCGGCATAGAGGTTCTCATCGAGACCACGCTCGGAATGGCCAACGTCGAGGCGATTGCAACCTCCAGTGACCGGCTCGAGGCCATGCACTTCGGGGTGGCCGACTATGCGGCCAGCTGTCATGCCAGGACCACCAGCATCGGCGGCCTCAACCCGGATTATCCGGGCGACCAGTGGCACGCCGCCCTGTCCCGCATGCTGGTTGCGTGTCGTGCCTTCGGTCTCCGACCGATAGACGGGCCATTCGGCGATTTCAACGATCCAGACGGTTTCATGCTGGGCGCACGGCGGGCCGCAGCACTCGGTTACGACGGGAAGTGGGCCATTCACCCGTCACAGATCGGCCTCGCCAACGAGGTCTTCTCGCCGCCCGACGAAGAGGTTGAGCGGGCCAGGCGAATCCTGGCTGCGTTGGCCGAAGCCGAGGCTGATGGCAGGGGAGCAGCCCAGCTGGAAGGACGCATGATCGATGCGGCCTCTGCACGGATGGCCGACAACGTCGTCGCAATGGCGACCGCCATCGAGGCAAGGGACAACTCCTGATTGCACCCCATCGGGCTACCGGGAGGGCGAGGGCCTAGCCTTGCCCGTGTATGCGGGAAATACTCAGTGATCTGAAGCGTTGGCACCGTCAGGGAGAGCGCTTCGCCCTGGCACGTGTCGTCGACCTGGAGGGTTCGGGGCCGCGCCTGCCGGGAGCGGCGATGGCTGTAACCGAGGACGGTGAGGTGGCCGGATCCGTCTCCGGAGGCTGCGTCGAGGGGGCGGTCGTGGCCGAGGCCCTCGAGGTCCTGGCTTCGGGCGACAGGCGTATCGTCACCTTCGGGTACAGCGACGACGAGGCGTTCGCCGTGGGGCTGACCTGTGGTGGGACAATCCACCTGTTCCTTGAGCCGGTCGATGGCTCGACATGGGAGGCCATCGAGCAACTGGAAGGCCACTGGTCACAAGACCTTCCATGTTCGCTGGTCACCGTCATCGAAGGTCCAGGAACCGGGGCGAAGATGATCGTCCAACCGGACGGTTGGGAGACCTCGGGAACCCTCGGCGACGAAGGCCTTGACCGTGTGGCCACACGTGACGCCAGGGGCGAGCTGGCGGCAGGCAGGAGCGGTGTCAGGCACTACGGGCCACACGGAGAAGCCCGTGAGGAGGCCGTTCAGGTGTTTGTCGAGTCCTTTGCTCCGCCACCACAGATGCTCGTGTTCGGTGCCGTCGACTTCACAGCGGCCCTGGTGAGGGTCGCCAAGGTGCTCGGCTTCCGCGTCACCGTCTGTGACGCGCGAGAGGTCTTTGCCACGAAGAAGAGGTTTCCCCTTGCCGACGAGGTGGTTGTCGACTGGCCCAACCGACTGCTCGATCAGGTCGGCTCCAGCCTTGGGCCCCGTGACGCAGTCTGTGTCCTGACCCACGACAACAAGTTCGACGTTCCGGCCATCGTGTCTGCGCTCGAGACCGCCGTCGGCTACATCGGCGTGATGGGTTCCCGTCGCACCCACGAGAACCGTCTGGAACGACTGACGGAGGCCGGGGTCGATGCTGCCGGCATGTCCAGGCTGCGTTCACCCATCGGACTCGACATCGGAGCCAGAACCCCTGAGGAGACGGCCATCTCGATCGTGTCGGAGATAATCGCCCTTCGCACGAGCCGCTCCACCCGGGCCCTGTCGGCAACCGACGGCCCGATTCACGACTGAGCCCGATGGGAGAGGCGTGAGCATCGCCGCTGTGATCCTGGCGGCGGGAGCGGGCACCCGTTGGACCGGGTCGGGCCACAAGCTGCTGGCCGACTTTCGTGGACGGCCGCTGGTCAGCTGGTGTATAGAGGCAGCCGATGCAGCAGGTCTCGATGAGTTGATCGTCGTTGGCGGGGCAGTGGACCTATCTGGCCTGATGCCAGCCGGCGCGACGTTGTTGACAAACGACGACTGGGCCTCCGGTCAGGCGGGTTCGGTGCAGGTGGCGCTGGCCCATTCCACCCGGGTCGGCCACGACGCCGTCGTGTTGGGCCTTGCCGACACGCCGATGGTGCCCACATCCGCCTGGCTGGCAGTCGCAGATGACCCCGGCGACCTTGTGACCGCAACCTTTGACCGGGAGCGACGCCCACCGGTCAAGGTGGCCAAGAGCCTCTGGCCCGAGCTTCCTGTCAGCGGCGACGGAGGCGCTCGGTCGCTTCTGGCCAGTAGGTCATCGTCGGTCGTGGAAGTAGCGTGCGAAGGTCTGGCCATCGACATAGACACCCTGGAGGATCTCGAAAAGTGGAGCTGAACAACGAGTTCGAGGTCGACGCCCCGATCGAGCAGGTATGGGCCGTGTTGACCGACGTGGAACGCATAGCCCCATGCCTGCCGGGAGCGCAGCTGACCGAGATCCAAGGTGACGAGTTCCGGGGGGTCGTGAAGATAAAGGTGGGGCCGATCAGCGCCCAGTACAAGGGTGCGGCCTCCTTCGTGGAGCGAGACGATGCTTCGTTTCGCGCAGTCCTGAAGGCCGAGGGGCGCGACACGAGGGGAGCCGGAAACGCTGCAGCGGAGATCACCGCTGAGCTGGAGGACGCTGGCGGCGGAACGAAGGTCACGGTCACCACCGACCTGAAGGTGACCGGCAAGGTGGCCCAGTTCGGCCGTGGGGTAATGGCCGATGTGAGCCGGAAGTTGATGAGCCAGTTCGCTGACAACCTGAGCGAGTTGATCGCCGGTGACGACACGCCAGAGGCCGACGAGGACGTTGTCCAGCATGTAATCGAGGCCCCTGACGAGGTCGAGCGGGTGCGTGTGATCGATGCACCCGAGGTAGAGGCACTTGATCTTCTGGATGCGGCCGGAGCCTCTCTCCTGAAGCGGCTTGTCCCCGTCGTAGTTGCCGTCGTCGTCGTGTTGATCGTGGTTGCTGTCGTCATCTAGTGCCGCAGTTGACCGATGCACGCCGCTGATCAGGGGGCCTCAGCCACGGCCTCCGAGGCGGATCGGGAGGCAGTCACCGAGTTGCTCGGCCGCACTCCCGGTGGCCGGTTCAAGGTGGTGGTAAGGGACGACTCCGGTCAACCGGTGGTGATCCGCAACCATCCGCTGTTGGACAACGGTCGACCGATGCCGACCCTCTACTGGCTAGTTGGTCGTAGCCTCAGGTCCCGAGTTGGGACCCTCGAGTCGACAGGTGGCGTTCGTGACGCCGAGGCAGCCTGCGACCCAGAGGAGCTGGCAGCTGCCCACGACAGGTACGAGGCCGAACGCGACGCCGAGATTCCCCCCGAGCATGGCGGTCCTCGTCCGTCGGCTGGGGTGGGCGGGACCCGTGTCGGCGTCAAGTGTCTCCATGCCCACTACGCCTGGTTTCTGGCTGGAGGCGATGATCCTGTGGGCCGATGGGTCCACGAAAGGTTGGCTGACACCGACGGGAGTGACCGTGCCTGACCTGGTTGCAGCCGTCGACTGTGGCACCAACTCGACCCGTCTGCTGATCGGGGACGGTGCCCGCAGCGTTGAGCGTCTAATGAGAATTACCCGGTTGGGCCATGGTGTCGACGCCACAGGCCGCCTTGCATCTGAGGCGATTGACCGTGTCGTGACGGCCCTGGGGGAGTTTCGCGAGTTGATCGACGAACACGGTGTGCAGCGCGTCAGGGCCACGGCTACATCGGCTGCCAGGGACGCCTCAAACCGTGAGGAGTTCTTCGATGCTGCAGAACGTGCCCTCGGTGTGCGCCCTGAGTTGCTCAGCGGAATCGAGGAGGGCCACCTCTCCTTTGCCGGGGCAACGGCCGAGTTGGATGTGGAAGACGCCCCGTTCCTGGTCCTGGACATCGGTGGCGGATCGACGGAGTTCGTGGTCGGAACCCGCGAGGCTGAGGGAACGCTCTCGTGCGACGTGGGCTGCGTCAGGTTGTCTGAGCGCTGGATTGAACATGACCCACCGCTGCCAGAGGAGCTGCTGGCATGCCTGTCGGTCATGGAGGCCCACATAGACGATGTTGTGAGGGAGGTTCCCGAGGTGCTTGGCGCACGAACGCTCGTGGGTCTTGCCGGAACCGTCTCCACCGCTGCTGCCGTTGAGTTGGGTCTCGTTGAGTACGACCGTGAAGCGATCCACCATTTCAGGATCAGCAAGGCGGCCGTTGAGGACGTGTTCCGAACCCTCGCCACCGAGAACCGGTCGGAGCGGATCCACAACCCGGGGATGGAGGAGGACCGTGCCGACGTGATCGTTGCAGGCCTCTCAATTCTGGTGAAGGTTATGCGTCAGCTGGACTTCGATGAATGCCTCGTGTCCGAGTCGGACATTTTGGACGGACTTGTCGCCGACCTGCTTGGACGGAACTGACAGTCCGGATCACAATCGCGTTTCAGGTGTTTCGATAATGCATTCTGGCCGGTTGGATGACCGCTATGTCCGCGACTTCACCTCACACCGACCGCATCCTGATGGGCCCCGGGCCCGGGAACCCGTATCCAGAGGTCATCGAGGCATTCTCCCGCCCAGTGATGGGTCATCTGGACCCTGAGTTCATAGTTCTCCTGGATGAGACCAACGATCGTCTAAGGCAGGTATTTCGTACGCAGAATCCACTCACCTTTCCGGTGTCGGCCACCGGGTCGGCCGGAATGGAGGCGACGATCGTGAACACGGTCGGACCCGGCGACACGATCGTGATCGGGATCAACGGCGTGTTCGGTGAACGGATGTGCGACGTAGCCAGTCGTTGTGGAGCTGATGTGGTCCGCGTCGAGGCTGAGTGGGGGATGGCCCTGGACCAACAGGAACTCCTAGATGCCCATCCCTCGCCGAAGGTGATCGCCGTGGTTCACGCCGAGACCTCGACGGGCGTGCGAAACGACGTCACAGAAATAGGTGCCGGTAAGGGTGATTCCCTCCTGCTTGTCGACTGTGTGACCTCCCTCGGCGGGATTCCCCTTGAGATCGACGAATGGGGGGTGGATTTGGCCTATTCCGGCACCCAGAAGTGCCTTGGTGTCCCACCTGGGATATCTCCGGTCACGGTGTCGGCAGCTGCGATCAAGCGCTTCGTGGACAGATCACCGTCGTGGTATCTGGACTTCTCCATGATCGCCGCCTACGTGACGGGCGGGGCGGCCCGCGCCTACCACCACACGGCCCCGATCTCGATGATCTACGCACTTCATGCCGGGTTGGGAGTGGTGTTGAACGAAGGCCTTGAGAATGTTCACGCAAGGCATCAGGCCTGTGGAGACAGGCTCCAGGCGGGACTTGTCGACCGGGGCTTTGAGCTCTTCGCCGAAGAGGGTCACAGGCTGCCGGAGTTGACAGCCGTCAGGATTCCAGAGGAGAGGCTTCCAGACGGGATGAGCGAGGCCGATGTACGCAGCGTGCTCCTCGAGAGGTACGGAATCGAGATCGGCGGCGGGTTGGGTCCGGTCGCAGGAAAGGTCTGGCGGATCGGCTGCATGGGCCACACGGCCAGGCAGCGAAACGTGACAATGCTCCTGGGTGCCCTCGACGAGTTGATGGTCTGACCTTGACCCCGCCGGAGCCGTCGTGCTTCTGGTGTGGTCGTTATGCCCGGCCCGGGTGACAATGAGGTGATGAGCGTGGCTTGGCGTCTATGTCTGGGGTGAGCGACACCCCTGTCCTGCGTGGCCGCAGGGTGACCCTGAGGCCGCTTGAACCCGAGGATTTCGAGCAGTGGCAGAGGGTTAGACGGCGCAACAGGGAATGGCTTGTCGTGTGGGAGCCAAGGCGCACGCCCGGTCAACCCGACCCTGTTGAGGACCGCCAGGCCTTTGCTACACGTTGCGGTTCCAGGCGCCGTGAGCGTCAGCTCGGCACAGGCTGGGGTTTCGGTGTCTTCCTGGGCGAGGAGCTGGTCGGCGAGATGAACCTGTCCAACCTCATTCGAGGCGCCTTCCACAGTGCACACGTCGGCTACTGGGTGGATGAAGCTCAGGCAGGCTGTGGCTACGCACCGGAGGCGCTGGTCGTGGTGGCCAGATTCGCCTTCGAGCAGTTGGACCTACACCGTCTTCAGGTTGCGATCGTCCCGCGGAACACGGCGTCACGAAGGGTTGTCGACAAGGTCGGCTTCCGCTGCGAGGGCCAGGCCGAGCGCTACCTGGAGATCGACGGGGTCTGGGAGGACCACCTCAGGTACGCGATCACTGCTGAGGAGTGGGCTGCGCGGAACGCCGAGTTGACACGGGAGTGGTTGGCCTGACACATCGGGATCAGTTGCTGGAGATCCGCGACTTGAGACCCTGCACCATTTCCACAAAGGCCGGTTGGTGCATGGACCACACCTGTGGGCCGATCTCCAACTTGACGGACTCCTCTGACCCGGTGACCTCTGCCGTGGAATGGAGGGTCGCCTTGGTCCTTGCCACGAGGTCCTTCGGGTGGTTTGCCGCCAACTCTGCGTAGGAGACCGCTCTGTCGACCAGGTCGGCATCATCGACACAGTCCCATGCCACACCTCGGGCTGCTGCCTCCTCACCATCCAGAACCTGGTTGAACAACACCATGGCCTTGGCCGTCTGCAGGTCGGTGATGTTGCGCAGTCGCCAGGTGTGTCCGCCGCCCGGATGCAGGCCGATGGAAAGAAACCTGGTGTCAAAGCGTGCGGATCGGCCGGCGACCACAAGGTCACATGCAAGCACCATGTTCATCCCAGCGCCCACGGCTGCCCCGTTGACGGCAGCAACGGTGGGAAGCGTCGAGTGGGCGACCCGGAGGAAGCCGCTGTAGATGTCGGGAAGGTCGCCACCACCTTCAGGGTCGGCCTCGCCCGCAGACAGGAGGTTGTCGAGGACCGCTCCGGCGCAGAACGCCCTTCCTGCACCGGTTAGGACCACGGCACCGACCCCCTCGTCGGCCTCGAGTTCATCAAACGTCGACAGCAGCGCTGCGTTCAACTCTTCGGAGACGACGTTGCGTCGGTCCGGATCGTTGAAGGTGAGGACGGCGACACGGCCACGTTGTTCGGTCTGGAGCACGTTCATGGTCGGCATTCTGGCACGCCGGCCGCTTCCAGACCCACTGAGCGGCATCGGTAGGGTCGCAGGAATGGATCCGGTCTCCCTGGGGAGGTTCCCCGCCCTGCGTGTACGGAACTACCGGCTGTTCTGGATTGGAGGCCTCTTCTCCAGCAACGGCAGGTGGGTCCAGTTCGTTGCCACCTACTACGTGATATTCCAGATGACCGGTTCGGCAGCGTGGATCGGCATCGCCGGGTTCGCATCGTTCGTTCCGATGCTCCTGGTGAACCCGGTGGCCGGGTACGTTTCGGACAGCCTCGATCGCAGGGGCGTGTTGTTGTGGGCAAGCGCAGCGTCGGCTGCGGTGTCTTCCCTGATGGTGGTGGCATGGGTCGTGGGTGTCGGAAACCCCTGGCCATGGGTGACCCTGTTCTTCATGCGTGGCCTTGTCGCCGGCCTGAGGCTCCCCGTGTGGCAGGCCTTCGTGTCTGAGTGCGTAACGCGCCGGCACCTCCACAATGCGATCACGTTGAACTCCACGCAGTTCAACGCCGCTCGAACCCTGGGCCCTGCAATCGGTGGGCTGGTGATTGGTCTGGCCGGACCCGGATGGGCGCTCCTCTTGGCCGTGGTCCTGAACGGACCGGTGATCGTGGCGCTTGCAATGATGGACCCGGCGAGGCTCCAGAGGCCGTCGGGTGCTCCGGATGGGGACAGCACGGCGGGAAGGGCGATTCTGGCCGACTACCGGGAATCGATCCGCTACGTGGCTGCTTCGCCCGGAATAAGGACGGCCATCCTGACGGTGACCCTGATTGCCACCATCTCCAACCCGATCGTCACCCAACTGGTCGTGTTCGCCGAGGAGGTGTTCGAGGTTTCACCCTTCTGGTTCGGCGTGCTTGGGTCGGCCCAAGGACTCGGAGCCGTCCTGGCGGCCCCCCTGGTAGCCGGCGAGCTCGGACGGGTTCGCCGATCCCGTCTGCAGCTGGCTGCAACCGTCGGTTACGGGCTTGCGGTGGTGGCCTTTGGGCTGGCCCCGGTTTTCTGGGTGGGTTTCTTGGCCCTCGGGGCCATCGGGGCAATGCACCTGACGTCTGCATCCAACCTGAACTCGTCAGTGCAGCTACAGGTGGACGATGCCGTTCGCGGTCGGGTAATGGCCATCTACCTGATGGGGGTTCTGGGCACCACCCCGTTCGCCAACCTCGCAATGGGTTGGCTGATATCGGCGTTCGGTCCGAGGCCGGTGGTGACGACAGGGGGCCTGCTCATGGTTGTGGGTGGACTGCTCCTGTTCGGGACGGGTCGACTCCAACGCCTGGACCACGACTGACCGGCTCCGGGGTCGGTCAGCGGTCGTTGATGTCTTCGATGTGGGCGCTGCCTTCCTGACATGAGTTGAGAACCGTGCACCATCTGCAGGCGGGTCCCGTCTGTTTCCCGGGAGAGCGTCCACCATGCAGCAGCGAGGTCAGCCTGCCGACACCGTCTGCGACCCTGGCGACGGTAGCCAACAGGGTCTCCTCGGTAACGGCCTCGGGAACGAAGTGCGCCTGGTCCAGGTAGTAGGAGGCCAAAAGGCGGGGCGGTACCCCTATTCGCAGCGCCTCGAGGAGGGCGTAGAAGCGGAGATCCTCGCGGTGGACCGGAACAAAGCCGCCTGTCTTGAAGTCGATCAGTACCTTTCCTGCCCGCTGGCCCTGGGCCATGCCGAGCGTGAGGTCCACCTTGCCGGCCAGGATCAGGCGGCCCTCGCAGAGTTCGGCCCTGAGGCGGCTTTCGGTCACGGGCCGCCATGCCGGCTTGAGGGGAGGCCAGCACTCGAGGTACTTGGTGAACGAGTCCAGGGACTCCGAACGCAACTCGGCCCGCTCACCTTCGCTGCAGCCCTGCAACCAGTGGCCGAGGCTGCCTGAATCCTGTTCGAACCTGGCAAGGGCCTCGTCGATGAGGGTGGCGGGCTGGATTTCCTTGCGCCAGTTGACCGCCAGCTCGACGGCCTTGTGGACGATCGTTCCCCTGGCAATTGGGACCTTCCACTCGAAGTCTCCGGCATCGTCTGCAAGGAGCATGGTCTCACAGCCGTGGACCTGGGCCAGGCGGTGCTTGCTGAGGAAGAGGTCGTCGCCGTCGGGTAAAAGGTCCAGATGGGGCTCCACCGCAGTTTCGAGAGCGGCACGCAGGTGATGGCGGAGGTCGTCGGCGAACACGGGCCGATCCTCGACTTGGGATCCCAACTGTTCCAGGACCGCCTGTTGGGCGGGGTTCAGGGCTTCATCCACACATGCATTGTCACAGGTGCCTGTGATACTCGTGGGCGATGGAGACGACGACGCTTAGATTTGCCGAGACCGCCCGTTCACTGGGCAGGGCAGCGAGGCTGCGTGGCCTTCAGGTGCCCACGTTCAGGAGCCCGCCCGGGATCGCCGATGTGCAACGGTCCATTCAACGACGCGAGCAGTCGTCCACTGTCGCCGTGGTGGTGAAGGGCCGACCCTGGGGTGCCGTCGTGGCCGACATGATTGAGGGGATCGTCGCTGCCAATCTGTTGGACAGCAGACGCGCCGACACCGTCCGATCCGCTCTGTGGCTGGCCGTCGAGGATCCCGCTCTGGCTGCCTGATCGAGCAGCCGGCTCCGTCCCCGAGGCCGGTCGCCTCTGCTCTGTGTAGCGTTGGTGGTACGCCCGGGTGGCGGAACTGGTAGACGCAGCGGGCTTAAAACCCGCAGCCGTTTCGACGGCGTGAGTGTTCGAGTCACTCCCCGGGCACGGTCAGCGGGCATCGCTTCCCACGATCGGTGGGCTACCTTCCACATCATGGTCGGAGGTGAGCCTTACAGGCTGGAGACGGTTGATGCAGGGTCGCCGTCGATCGTGTTCATCGACGAGGCCGACCACCTGACGCCCGACCAGAAGAGGGCACTGATGGGTGGCAAGGGGGCTTCTCTTGCCGAGATGGCAACAACCCTGACGCTCCCTGTGCCACCGGCGTTCACGATCACCACCGAGGTGTGCCTTTCGTACCTGGCCAGCGGCTGGCCAGATGACCTTGATCGGGAACTCCGCACTGCCGTGACAGGACTGGAAGAGCGCACAGGACGTCGTCTCGGCGATCCCGCCAACCCGCTGCTGCTGAGCGTCCGGTCGGGAGCAGCGATCTCGATGCCGGGGATGATGGACACCGTCTTGAACCTCGGTCTCAACGGCGAGACGGTGGCTGGCCTTGGCAGGGCCACCAGCGCACGCTTCGCGCTCGACTCTCACCGTCGTTTCGTTCAGTCCTACGCCGATGTCGTTCTCGGCGTCGATGCCGACCTGCCGGAGGTCGTTGCAGCCGCTGTCCGAGAGGCGGGAGCCGATCGCGAGGCTGATCTGGATGCCGGTGCCCTGGCAGGGCTGCTTGACGATCTGCACGCGATCGTGGACGGCAGCGACGGGGCTGCGCTCCCGGAGGACCCGTTCGATCAACTACGCGCTGCCGTGGCAGCGGTATTCGATTCCTGGATGGGCGAACGGGCTGTCGAGTACCGGAGACGCGAGGACATCTCAGGCAGTCTTGGAACCGCCTGCACCATCCAGGCGATGGTCTTTGGCAACCGTGACGATGCCTCTGGAAGTGGCGTTGTCTTCACGCGTGATCCTGCAACCGGCGACAATCGACTCACCGGCGACTTTCTCCTCAACGCCCAGGGTGAGGACGTGGTCTCGGGAACTCATGCCACACAGTCCATCGATGACTTCAGCCGACTCATGCCCGATCAGGGGGCCGAGCTTGAGAAGGCACTTGGTTCGCTTGAGGGCCATTACCGCGACATGTGCGACGTTGAGTTCACCGTAGAACAGGGCCGACTCCACATCCTCCAGTGCCGCGTAGGCAAGCGAACCGGTGAGGCCGCGGTCAGGATCGCCACCCAGTTTGTCGACGAGCAACTGGTCGGCCTGTCCAAGGCTGAGGCGGTGGCCCGAATCACCCCTGACCACCTCTCACAGATTCTGCACGCGGGCTTTTCCGAGACGGGCGCCCCTGAGGTGACCCACGGGTTGGGGGCGTCCCCGGGAGCGGCTGTGGGGCGCGCCTACATGACCACCGAGGCTGCCATCGACGCAGTCGACCGTGGCGAAGAGGTGATCCTGGTCAGGCGTGAGACATCGCCCGACGACGTCGCGGCCATGGCGGTGGTTGAGGGGATCCTGACCTCGCATGGAGGCCTTGTGAGCCACGCCGCTGTGGTTGCCCGCGGCTGGGGAACCCCGTGCGTTTGTGGCGCCGAAGAAGTCGATGTGGCCGACGACCACTTCCGTGTCGGAGACACGGTGGTAGCCGAGGGCGACACGATCTCGATAGATGGCTCCACGGGCTCGGTGACGCTTGGCGGGAGGGCCGTTGTCGAGTCGGCAGTTCCGCCGGAACTGGATCTGATTCTGGGTTGGGCCGACGAGGTTGCTGCAGGGACCCTCGAAATCAGGGCCAACGCCGACACGGCTGCAGACGCTCTTGCGGCCCGTGAGGCCGGTGCCGTCGGGATTGGCCTGTGTCGCACAGAGCACATGTTTCTCAGCCCCGATCGTCTACCGCTGGTGCGCGCAATGATCCTCGCTGAGACCGAAGAGGCCGAAGCGGTGGCGCTCGAACAACTTGGGTCCGTCCAACAGGCCGATTTCGAGGGGATCCTCGAGGCAATGGACGGGCTGCCGGTAACGGTGCGGCTACTCGATCCACCTCTCCACGAGTTTCTACCGGACGTGGGCGACCTGGTGGTCGCCGAGGCGAAGGGTGAACTCGACGCTGACGGAACTGCACTGCTCAGGTCGGCTCGCTACTGGACCGAGGTGAACCCGATGATGGGTACCCGTGGCGTTCGTCTCGCCCATTTGCGACCGGGCCTCTACCGGATGCAGGCCCGTGCCCTGTTTTCAGCCGTGCTGGCCCGACGTGACGCTGGTGGGAATCCCGTTGTCGAGGTCATGATTCCGTTGACGGTTTCCGGTCCTGAACTTGCCGCCGCTGTCGAGTGGGTGAAAGAAACAGCGGTCGAGGTTGGCCTTGGTGAGGACCCACACGTCGGAACCATGATCGAGACGCCAAGGGCTGCGCTGCTGGCAGGGGAACTGGCCGGGCATGCCGACTTCTTCTCGGTGGGCAGCAACGACCTGACGCAGTTGACATTCGGCTTCTCCCGCGACGATGTCGAGGGCCGGTTCATAGACCTCTATCTGGAGCGGGGACTGCTCGATCAGAATCCGTTTGCACACCTCGATGAAGCCGGTGTGGGGGAGTTGGTCGATCTGGCGGTGGAGCGTGGCCGGGCTGCCCAGCCAGGCCTGAAGGTCGGTGTCTGTGGGGAACATGCCGGAGATCCGCATTCGATCGTGCGCCTGCTCGCGTCGGGGGTCGACTACCTGTCGTGCTCACCTGCCCGCCTGCCGACAGCCCGGCTGGCCGCTGCCCACGCCGTTATGGATTCTGGGACACCGGGATATGCGAGGCTGGGGCAATGAGCGAAGAGCCGTCAACCACGGCATCCGGTGGCTGCCACTGCGGTGGTGTTCGTTACCGGGTTAGTGGTGCCCTGAGGGAGGTCATCAACTGTCACTGTGAGCCGTGCCGCAGGATTACCGGGCATTTCATGGCGGGCACTGATGCCAATCTTGGCGAGGTCAAGTTCGATTCCGATGAGACGCTCACCTGGTACCACCCGACCGACACGGTGCAGTACGGGTTCTGCAGCCGGTGTGGTTCAACCCTGTTCTGGCGGGCCGACGACAAGGCCTCCAAGCTGTCGATCTCGGCCGGCACATTGGACCAGCCGACAGGGCTAACAACCGGCCTGGCGCTCTTTGGCGACGAGGCCGGCGACTACCACAACCTGGACACGACTATCGAGACGATTCCCGGGGACCACTAGGACTGTCTGGCGCCGCCACCCTGTGGTTGGGATCGGTGGTCGCCCAGAACCTACGCTCCAAAGGTGGACCTGAGCGCCGAGGACAGGCAGCGGTTGGCGGGTGACGCCGGGCCTGCTGCCCAACTGGCCATGCGAATCGTCGTACGCCTTGCCGAATCGATGGGTGTCGGCCGCCTGCTCGACATCACCGGCGCCCATGTGGACTCATGCCTCTACCACGGGCAGTCGGGGTTGGATTTCGCCGGACGTCTCCTCGACGGCGGTGCCTCTGTGGCAGTGCCCACCACCCTGAACGTCGCCTCTATGGACCTGGCGCATCCGGAACTCTTCCGTGGAGATGAGGAGCAGGGGCGCTCTGCAAGATGTCTGGCCGGGATGTACGAGCAGATGGGTTGCCAGCCGACATGGACCTGCGCTCCCTATCACCTGGAGAACCGACCCTCGTTTGGCGAGAATGTGGCGTGGGCCGAGTCGAACGCCATCGTCTTCGCCAACTCTGTGCTGGGTGCACGTACCGCCCGCTACGGCGACCTCATCGACATCTCCGCTGCCATCACCGGCCGGGTTCCAGCAGCCGGTCTGCACCTCGACGAGAACCGCCACGCAACGATCCAGTTGGGAATGAGCCATGTTCCACCGGACCTGATGAACCTTGACCAGATGTATCCGGTGCTCGGCACAGTCGTCGGGGCGGTCGCCGGCAGCCGCATTCCGGTCATTGAAGGGCTGCCACCGGGACAGAGCGAGGACCGGTTGCGGGCGCTCGGGGCTGGTGCTGCATCCTCCGGCAGCGTTGGGATGTTCCACGCTGTGGGGAGCACGCCCGAGGCGCCAACTCTGGAGGCCGCCCTTGGTGGGAGGGCCCCAGCGGAGGTCGTGGAGGTGAGCATCGGCGATCTTCGTGCAGCCCGTGACAGCCTCTGCACGGCCAACGGAAAGGGCCTGGCCAGCGTGTGCCTGGGCACACCCCACTACTCCATCGAGGAGTTTCGAACGCTTGTCTCGCTCATCGAGGGAAGACACGTTCATCCCGAGGTGGCCTTGTACGTCTCGACCGGCCGGGCCGTCGTCGCCGAGTTGGAGCTGCGGGGTTGGGCAGATGCGCTCCGGTCCGCCGGGGTGACTCTGGTTGTCGACACCTGCACCTACATGTCTCCAGTTCTTGCCGACACCGACGGAACGGCGATGACCGATTCGGCAAAGTGGGCCTGGTATGCGCCTGGGAACCTGGGCGTTGACGTCATCTTTGCCGGTACTGCGGAGTGCGTCGACTCCGCCATTGCCGGGCGGGTGCTGCTTGATAACCAGGTATGGGCCGATGTCTGAGAGGCCGAGGGTGCTCGTGGAGGGCACGGGTTCGGGTGAGGTGCTGAGCCTGCAGGAACCGCTCAGCTTCTGGGGCGGGGTCGATGCTGCAACCGGCGAGATCATCGACAGGCGCCATCCGCAGGTAGGACACACGGTCGCCGGCCGCGTCCTGGTCATGGCTTCGGGTCGGGGATCCAGTTCCTCCAGTTCGGTGCTCCTCGAGGCGATACGAAACGGCTCGGCACCGGTGGCGATCCTGACCCTGGAACCTGACGAGATCCTGTCTCTCGGAGCGATCGTCGCAGCCGAGGTGTACGGCCGCTCCATACCTGTGGTGCTTCTCGACGAGGCGACTTTTCGAGGTCTGATGACGGGTGATCATGTGACGGTGGGGGAGGATGGTTCTGTGAAGCGACAATCCGGGCCCTGCGACGGTCTCGACGACACACCCGGAGGATGAACATGCGCTACCTGAATCAGGACGATGTACGACTGGCGTTGCCAATGTCAGATGCGATCGACTCGATGGTCGACGCCTTCGTCGGCGACCGTGAGGCACCGAACCGGATGCTTCTGGGAGTTTCGCTGTTCATGCCCGGTCGTCTTGACTCCTACACCGGAGTAAAGGTGGTTTCGTCGATTCCAGGAGACCCCGCCGGAATCGTCGCCGTGTTCGACGATTCGGGCCATCCGCTGGGGTTGGTCGACGGTCCCACGCTTTCGGCGATCCGTACAGCGGCTGCGCCGGGTCTGGCCACGGACAAGATGGCACGAGCCGACGCCGGTGTCCTGGCAATGCTGGGTGCCGGGGCGATGGCTGCCGATCAGGTTGCGGCTGTCCGGGCGGTGAGACCCATCCGGGAGGTGCTGGTCTGGAGCCGCACCGAGGAATCAGCGAACGCCTTGGCTGAAGCGGTGGGCGGTGAGGTGGTGCTTGATGCCAACGAGGCTGTGGCACGTGCCGACGTGGTGAGCACGGCAACCCCATCCAGGTCTCCTCTGTTCGACGCCTCGTCACTACGGCCGGGGACACATCTAAACGCCGTCGGTGCCTTCACGCCGGAGATGGTTGAAATACCCGGAGACGTGGTCGGACAGGCTTTCGTCGTTGTCGACGACCGGGAGGCCGCCGCGGTCGAGGCTGGCGACCTGTTGAGGGTGAACCGTCAACCCGATGCCGACATGTCTGACCTGATCAGCGGGCGGGTCGTGCCATCAGATGAGCCATTCACCCTCTTCAAGTCGGTTGGAATTGCCTCACAGGACATTGCCGCCGCTGTGAGGGCGCTCAGCAATGCCGAACAACAGGGTTTAGGAACTCTGCTCTGAAACTGGTTCTCAGGAGTCCTCTGGGATCCAGGCCTCGAGTCCCACGCCGAGGCCGTCGGCGATGCGGTTCACGTAGGCGTAGTAGGCGGTCACCTCCACGATGTCGAGGATGTCGCGGTCGCTGAACCCGGCCTCGCGGAGCGAGTCGATGTCTGCTTCGGTCACCTTGCCCGGTTCGACGGTCAACTTTGAAGCGATCACCAGCATCGCCCGGCGCTGTGGGGATATGTCGGCCGTGGTCCAGTCGGCCTCGATGGCGGCTGCAAGGTCGTCGTCCCGGAGTAGTCGGCGCAGACCGCGCCGGTGATGGGTTACTCAGTAGTGGCACTCATTTTCGAGGCTCACCACCAGGGCAATCATCTCCCTTTCAACCTTACGAAGGGATGCTGTGCCCGCCATCGCCGAGGAGTAGAGGTTCTGATGTGCAGCAAGGCCCCGTGGGTTGAGGGAGTGGACGGCCATGATGTTGTCAACGCGCCCGTGTGTGGGATCGACGACCTTCTTGTGGAGGTCGGCGAGGAGGTCACCCTTGGCCGACCATTCGTCGTCGGGAACCGTCTCTATCCAGGACATGTGCGAAGTATCGCGCGTCGGCGGCGGCCGGGTTGCGGCCACAGGTGGTGAGGGTTTGGTCAGGCGGTCAGGGAGTGCTCCAGGAGCCTGCTGTAGAGGGGCCGTGCCAACTCCAGAACGTGTTCGAGGTTGGCCGGGAGTGGGTCGTTGCTGGGAATGCCGGCGTGGAATCCGGTTGAGGCGTGGGCGTTTGCGTACCAGTGGACCGCCCATGTCCCGTCTTCGGGCTTTGGACCGGCAGGCCACGACAGCATGGAGTCCTCGAAGTCGATCTCCAGCAGCGAGCACATCTTCTCGATGACCGGCCGTGGGTCGGCCAGAAGAATCGCCGAGTCGATGACAACAGGGCTGCCTCCCTCTCTGAGAATCGACTCCAGCAGATCGACCTGGGATTCGAGGCCCGTATCCCCGAGGTTCACGTCGGGGATGTTCACGCTGAGGGAGCGGATCACGTGACGGGGGTCTCGAATCAGGAGGATGTTCCGACACTCGCTAAGGAACGCCGTGTCCAGATCAACCAGATGGTGGCTCATCATCTTAAAGAAGGCGACCGGGGTGGCGTGGGTACCGAGGATCAGGTTGCGGACCACGGCGTTGCCGTCGGTGTCCTGGCTCGCCATGGTCTCGTCGCGACCGGGGTGCTGTCTGCCGCTTGCCCTCAGGTAGTGGGCGTAGATGGGTTCATCGAAGACGGTTGTGTCCGAGCGCTCCCTGAAGGAGTACATGAGGGCCGTTGAGATGTTGCGGGGGCCGGACCAGCAGTTGATACGGAGGGTCACCGTGCCACCGAGGTGGCCACTGCAGCCAGGTACAGGTCGTTCAGGCGTGTGGTGACCGGGCCCCGCACCTCGGTTCCGATGGTTCTGCCGTCTACCTCGGAGACAGGGGTGAGGCCTCCGAACGTTCCCGTGACGAAGGCTTCGTCGGCCGAGTAGACGTCGGTTAGTGAAAATGGTTGTTCCCTTGTGGTGATGCCGGCCGCTGCGGCCTCTTCAAGCACGACGGCCCTGGTGATGCCGTGCAGGTTGTAGTGGCCGGTTGAGGTCCAGAGTTCGCCAGACCTGACCACGAAGAAGTTGGTGGCGTTGCAGGTGGCGACCGCTCCGGTCGGGTCCAGCATGAGCGCCTCGTCGGCTCCGGCCCTGGTGGCCTGGATGAGGGCGATCACCTCGTGCAACTTGGAGTGCGAGTTGAGACGCTGATCGAGGGTGTCGGGCGGCGGTCGGCGAACAGTGGCAGTGAACAGCGAGACCCCCTGGTCTGACACGGCGGGGTCCGCTGTCTTGTGTTCGGCGATGATCACCACGTTGGGGCCGCCGACCACGTTGGCAGGATGTTGGGAGGGGGTTGTCTTGTCGCCCCTCGTGACCATCAGGCGCACATGGACGGAGTCGTGCATGTCGTTTTGGTCAACGGTCGACTGGAGGGCCTCAACGACCTCATCCCGGGTCATGCCGATGTTCAGGTCGATTGCCGCCAGGCCGGCAAAGAGACGATCCATGTGGCGGTCGAGGAAGGCAAAGCGCCCGTTGTGGAGCCTTATGCCCTCCCAGACCCCGTCGCCAACCAGGAAGCCGCTGTCGAAGACGGAGACCTTCGCCTCGGCCCGTGGATGAAAGACACCGTTGATGTAGATCTGCACCGTGGCGTTGCGTGGATCAGGTAGCGCCTGATGGGTGCTGCGGACGCTGCCCGGTGTGTGTCCCTGGTTCATGCCCGTGGATGTTACCGGTGGCCCCTCTGGCGGGGAGAGTGGGGCGGAGTGAGATGTTGGCCCTCCCTGCCGGGTGCGCTACTGTGCCTCCCGCAGCATCAGGGGGTCTGCCCACCAGTCGTCTGTGGTCGTGCCCTTCCGGTGCGCTACGGCGGTCGGCGTGGCCGGGCGGGTTTCCGATGGGGCCATTCATCACTTTGCAGGGGGTAGTCGGTTGACAGCGACGATCGAGAGGAAATCGGCCAGACAGGTCTCCAAGGTCGACCGCTTCCTCACCCTTATCAGGGTCTTCCTTGTGACCCTGATCGTGGTCGGGATTCTGGCCTTCATTGCGCAACAAGTTGCGCCTGAAAATCCCTTCGCCCGTTGGCGTAATCCTGACGCTGTCGGCCTTACCGGCGACCAGTTCAAGGGCCTCCTCATGTCAGGGCTCTCCCAGGGTGCCATGTACGGGTTGATTGCCCTCGGTTACTCGATGGTCTACGGCGTCCTGGGCTTCATCAACTTCGCCCACGGCGAGGTGTTCATGGCCGGTGCCATGACGGGGTTCATTGCATCCGACAAGTTCTCCCAGACCGGCATGTGGGAGAGCAACTTCCTGTTGTCGCTGGCCATCATCATCATCTTGGCGATCATGGTGTCCACCCTCACCGCCGTCCTGATGGAACGGGTTGCCTACAGGCCTCTCCGGGAATCCCCGCGGCTCATTCCCCTGATCACGTCGATCGGCGTCTCCTTCTTCATCCAGAACGCCGTGATGGGCGTGTTCGGGCCCTCGACCAAGAGTTACCCGCAGTTGCCTCAGTGGCTTTCCAAGCAACGGTCGATCCTGACCTTCGAGATCGCCGGCACGAAGCTTCTCGTTCTGCTCGTCGCCGCCGTCTCCATGGGGGGCCTCTGGTATCTGGTGGAACGCACCAAGACCGGCAAGGCGATGCGGGCAGTGGCCGAGGACAAAGAGATCGCTGCCCTCATGGGCATCAACGTGAACCGCACGATCGTCACCACGTTCGCCGTCGGCGGGGCAATGGCGGGCATCGCCGGAATTCTATGGGGGCTGCTGTTCCGCAGCGTCACCCACATGACCGGCTTCCTGCCCGGCATCAAGGCCTTCACGGCTGCTGTCGTCGGCGGCATCGGAAACCTTCCGGGTGCCATGATCGGTGGGATCTCGTTGGGTTCCGCCGAGTCGATCGCGCCGCTGGTGATACTCGAGCCACTTGGTGTTCCCGGCGTGTCACAACTCAAGGATGCCGTTGCATTCACGGTGCTGGTTCTGGTCCTCTTGTTCAAGCCGTCCGGGCTGTTCGGTGAGCAGCTCTCGGCCGAGGACAGGGCATGAGCACCACCATGACTTCTTCAGGGTCGTCCGCAGCCGGCGGTTTTCGTGCTCCGGTGACCGATCAGGAATGGTCCAAGATCGGAAAGTGGGGGGGCCTCTGTGTCCTCGCGCTGGTTCTGGTATCGCTGATCGGCATGCCGGTCGGCCTTGACCGGCGCATCCTCATCCATCCTGTACTGAGCCTTGGTTATCTCTCCCTGCTCTGGATTCCGTTGGTGATGGGCTCGGTTGTTTCCAGACACATCGAGTTGGAGGGCGTGGAGTCCCCTGAACCTGGCGGCCGTGAACTGCTGGCCGGAGCCCTGACCGGGCTTATCGGTGGGGCCGGAATGGCGGTATTTATCCTGGCCCTTGACAACTTCAACCTCCGGGACCCCCTTGTCAACTGGAGTCCCCAGCTGCTCGAGTTGCTTACCTATGGGCGTGGCATTGGCTTCGGGGCGCTGGCGTGGATTCTGGCCTGCGTGCTCCTCGGGCTTGTTGGTTCGGCCATTCATGTGGTTCCTGCCGGGTTGCGACGGGTGGTCTCGCACTCGTTCTTCGGGCTGCTCACCTTTGCCGTGTTGGAGGGCGCCATCTCGGACCTGTCAGAGGGGTTTGGCCTGGAGTTCCTGACAGATTCCATATACGCCAAGCGGGGTGGGCTAACCGTCGTCTGGTCGATCGTGCTGGCGGTTCTCATCGGTGGCGTGTCGATGTTGACAAAGGGCAGGCTCAAGGCCGCAAAGGCCGATTACGGAGCGCTGCAGGGCCCCGAGCGCAAGCGGGCCTCCCGAATCCTCTTCGTGTCGGTCGCGCTCATGACCATCATCCTTCCCCTCTTTCTGGGCACGATCATGAACGAGCTGCTGGCAAACGTGGGGTTGTTCCTGCTGTTGGCGCTCGGCCTCAACATCGTTGTCGGTCTGGCCGGGATTCTGGACCTCGGGTACGTGGCCTTCTTTGCCGTTGGTGGTTACACAACGGCCGTTCTGACCTCTCCGGACTCACCGTTCTTCGCTCCGGAATTGCACTTCGCCGTCACCCTCGTGATCGTCGTCGTGTTCGCAGGGATAGTCGGCCTGGTTATCGGTGCTCCGGTCATCAGGATGCGGGGCGACTACCTGGCGATCGTCACCCTCGGCTTCGGAGAGATCATCCGTCTGCTGTTTATGTCTGACTGGTTGAAGCCCTATTTCGGCGGTGCACAGGGAATCACCAATGTTCCCGGTGTCGACCTGGGGTTCGTGGTAATCAAGGGCACCGATCCCCGGTCGGTGTTCTATCTGGTGCTCGTGTTCTGCGCCCTGGCCATCTACATCTCGTGGCGCCTGCAGGCCTCCCGTCTTGGGCGGGCATGGATGGCCATCCGCGAAGACGAAAAGGTCGCCGAGGCGATGGGAATCAACACCGTCAACGCCAAGCTCCTTGCGTTCGTGGTTGGTGCGGTGCTGGCCTCGTTCAGCGGAGCGGTCATGGTAGCCAAGGTCGGTTCGGTATTTCCGAACAGCTTCATGATCCTGGTGTCGATCATCATCCTCGTGGTCGTCATCGTGGGTGGAATGGGCAACATCGCTGGTGTTCTGGTGGGGTCCTTCGTGCTGATCGGGATCCTGGGTGGGCCCAGACAACCCGGCCTGCTACACGAGTTCCAGTCCTTCAAGCTGTTGATCTACGGGGCTCTGCTTGTCTACATGATGCTGCAGCGGCCCGAGGGCCTCGTGCCGAGCGCAAGGCGCAGCCAGGAACTCCACCAGGAGGAGTTCCTCCAGGATGTCTGGTTGAAGGGCGAGGAGCACGAGCAAGAGGAACACGAGGCTGAATTGCACGCCGCTGAGGCCGGTGGGTCCGAACCTGACGAGGGGAGCGGATCATGAGCCATCTCATGGAGATCCGGGACCTGAAGATCACCTTTGGCGGCCTAGATGCCCTGTCGGGCCTCAACTTCCATGTCGATGAAGGGGAGATCGTCAGCGTCATCGGTCCCAACGGTGCCGGCAAGACCACCTTTTTCAATGCCATTACGGGGCTTGTAGACCCGACCGAGGGCGACATCATCTTCGAGGACGAGTCGATTCTCGGTCTTGACCCCCACCAGGTAACCGGTCTTGGAATTGCTCGCACGTTCCAGAACGTGCGCCTCTTTCCGAACATGACCGTGCTCGAAAACATCATGGTCGCCCAGCACTGCAGGACATCGCAGTTGATCCTCGGAGCCCTTCTCCAGACGTCGGCGTTCAAGAAAGAGGAGAAGGAGATCGAGGAGAGGGCCAAGGAGGTGCTGGCCTTCTTTGGTTCCCGACTGGTTGGATACCGCTACGACCAACCGGCCTTCGTGTTGTCGTATGCCAACAGGCGGCGCCTGGAGATAGCCCGGGCGATGGCCACCCAGCCCCGCCTGATGCTGCTCGATGAGCCGGTAGCTGGAATGAACCCGATGGAGACAGCCGAGTTGACTGCTCTCATCGGCAGGCTCCGCTCTGAGTGGGGCTTCACGATCGTGATGATCGAGCACGACATGCGTGTCGTGAGGGATGTGTCGGACCGGGTTGTCGTGCTGGACCACGGGGTGCCAATCGCCCAGGGTTCCTACGACGAGGTTTCAACCAACCCCGATGTGATCGAGGCATATCTGGGCCGGCCGGCGGAGGGTCAGGGATGAGCGGAGACGGGGAACAGACGGTGGATCGGACCTCGTCTGAGGAACGTGTGGCGCTGCTTGAGTTCCGCGAGGTGAACACGCACTACGGCGCCGTCCACATCCTCAAGGACGTGAACCTGGCCATCTATCCGGGTGAGTTGGTCTGTCTGCTTGGTGGCAACGCAAGCGGCAAGACCACGACACTGAAGACTCTCCTGGGAATGGTTGCCCCCACCTCGGGCGAGGTTGTACTCAAGGGCGAGGTGGTCAACGACAAGCCGATTAGCTACAGGGTGGAGAACGGGGTCACGATGGTTCCCGAGAACCGTCGTCTGTTCAAGAGGCTGACGGTGAAGGAGAACCTGATTCTGGGTGCCTACCTTCGGAGCGACAAGGATGGCATCGAGGCCGACCTGCAGTACGTATTCGAACTGTTCCCGCGGGTTGAGGAGCGCCTCTCCCAGAAGGCCGGAACCCTCTCAGGAGGTGAGCAGCAGATGGTGGCAATCGGGCGGGCTCTCATGTCCCAGCCGACCGTCCTGTTGATGGATGAGCCCTCGATGGGTCTTGCCCCGGCTTTGGTGCAACAGAACTTCGACCTGATCCAGCAGATCAACGAAGAGGGAATGGCGGTGTTCATGGTTGAACAGAACGCCAACATGGCCCTCTCGATCGCTGATCGTGGATGGGTTCTTCAGACCGGCATGGTCGTCCTCGACGACACGGCCGAGTCTCTGCTGGCCAACCCTGAGATGAGGGCTGCCTACCTAGGCGAGGCCTGAGTAGCGGGTCGCTCCGGGTGGTCGTGGCTCAGATAATTGCTGATTCCGGGAACGGCTCGCCGGCGACTATGCGGCCGAAGCCAAGTTGGCTGAGGTCAATGCTCGTGTACTCGCCGTAGGTGATGAGTTCGGCTACCGCTCTTCCCACGCCCGGTGCCTGTTGGAGTCCGTGGCCGCTGAAGCCGTTGGCAAGGATCAGGTTCTCCGTCGGGTGGGCAGGGCCGACGATTGCGTTCTGGTCAAGCGTGTTGTAGGCGTAGTGGCCGGCCCAGGAGTGCGTGACCTTGAGGCGGTCGAAGCTGGGAATCCGCTGGGCGAGTACGGGCCAGATGAGGTTGTCAAACTCGTCGTGTACGACCGTCAGGTCGTCTGGGTCGACGCTCACATCGTCGACGGGTGGGGCACCGGCGAGGAAGTAGGGCGGCTCGGATCTCAAGTAGATCCCTGACGGGTCCACGATCATCGGCAGGTCACGCTCAGCCGGCTCGGCGACGTCGAACACGAACACGGAGCGCTTGCGGGCCTCAACCGGTAGGTCGACACCGGCCATCGCAGCGACATGGGCGCAGCGTGGTCCGGCGGCGTTCACCAGGTTGTTGCAGTTGACGGCTCGTCCGCTCTCCAACTGGACAGATTCGACGCGGGTTTCAGCTACCTGAAGGCCCACGACCCTGTCGGTCGTGTAATCGACTCCGTTGTGACGGGAGCGCTGCCGGAGCCCCCACATGAGGGCAAAGGCGTCGAAGGTGCCCTCTCCGGTGACACCGATGCTCCCGCCGGCGAGGTCGTTGACGGCCAGGTAGGGGAACCGGCGGCCGAGTTGCGCTCTGTCCATCAGGGTGATGTCAGCGCCACAGGCCGTCTGGGTCCTGTTGTTGGCTTCAAGCGTCGCCCAACCTGAATCGGTTGCCAGGAACAGGTAGCCGGTGTCCCTGTAGCAGAGGTCTGGTGAGTCGCCTCCGACCTCTACCCGGTTGTGGAAGTCAGCGAGGAACTCGGTGCCGAACAGGGACAACTCCACGTTCACCGGGTTCGAGAACTGGTGCCGGATGCTCGCACACGACAGGGTTGTTGAGGAAAGTGCGTAGGTCGGATCCGGCTCAACCACGAGGATCGTGCCGGTGTAGTCGAGGTTCTCCGCGAGGAAGTAGGCGACGGCGCTACCAACTACGGCACCACCGACGATGACGGTGTCGTAGTGGTTTGCTGGCATCACTGTCCTGGGCCTACCTGAGCCTGCTCGTGCGCAGGCGTCAGTCCAGATCGGCCAGGTCGGGAAAGTCCCTCGGTGGCATGATGTCCACGGTGGCGGAGCGCTGCTGGGCGAGCATGCCCCCGTCGACCTTGAGCACGTCTCCGGTCATGTAGCGGGCATCGTCGGAGGCCAGGAACAGTGCAGGGCCGGCCATGTCGTCGGGGAGTCCGGGCCGGCCCAGGGGGATGTTCTCGCCTCGGAGCGCCGTTTCCTCGGCCGTCATGCCGACCGTGTCGATTGCTCCGGGAACGAGGGCGAATACCCGGATTCCGTAGGGACCCAGGTCCAGTGCCATCGCACGCGTCAGGGCCTCGATCCCGCCCTTGGAGGCGTCGTAGGCGCTGAACGCCCTGTGGGCACGGGTGGCGCCGCCGGAAGACATGTTGATGATCACCCCGGCGCCCTTGTCCGCCATGATGCGGGCCGCACGGTGTGAGCAGAGGAAGTGCCCGGTCAGGTTCACGTCGATGATGCGCCTCCACCACTCCTCGTCTGCCTCGAAGAAGTGGAGCATCGGGCTCACGATGCCGGCGTTGTTGACCAGCACGTCGACCGTTCCGTAGGTGCCGACAGCAGTGTCGAAGATGGAGGCCACCTGGGCGCTGTCTGAAACGTCAGCGACGGCCCCGGTGGCGGTGCCGCCGGTGGTGGTGATGTGGGCGACCACCTCGGCGACCACGTCGGCGTCGATGTCGTTTACGACGATGTGGGCGCCCGCTCCAGCGAACCTCACGGCAATGGCCCGACCGATTCCCCGGCCGGCTCCGGTGACCACAACCACCTGTCCTGCGTGTGCGCTGCCCATGGGGTGCCTTTCTGTCAGACCTGATTGAAGAAGTTCTGGACCGAGTCGACGAGCATCTGGGCCTGCTCGGTTCCGACGTCGAGGTGGGTGACGATACGCATCGTCGGCTTCCATGGGCACACCAGAAGGCCGTCGGCAGCCAGGTGGGCTGTGAGGCCGTCGTGGTGCTCCGCGGGAGGTGTGAGCCAGACCATGTTGGTTGCCTGCCTTACCCCCAGGTCCTCGACCTGGCGGAACCCGTCGGCGATGAGGGCGGCGTTCTGGTGGTCCTCGACGAGTCGGTCCACGTTGTTGTCGAGGGCGTACATGCCAGCTGCAGCCATGTGTCCGATCTGGCGCATGCCGCCTCCCAGCATCTTGCGGAGCCGGAAGGAACGTGTAATCGAAGCGCTGTCGCCGACCAGCATCGCCCCCATGGGTGCGCCGAGTCCCTTTGAGAGACAGATCGAGGCCGTGTCGACCTTGGCCAGGACGTCTGCCACCGGAACCTCGAGAGCTACCGCCGCGTTGAACAGACGGGCTCCGTCAAGGTGGACCGCGAGGCCACAGTCCCGGGCGGTATCGGCAAGGTCGTTGATGAGGTTCACCGACTGGGCGGATCCGTTCACGGTGTTTTCAAGGCACAGAAGACGGGTGACAGGGTGGTGCTGATCGGGCTCCTTGACGGCTGCTCGAACCGCCTCGGGGGTGAAAGAGCCGTTCTCATCGACCTCGATCGGCCAGGGAGCCGCACCCCCAAGGGCGGCTGTACCTGATACCTCGTTGATGAGGATGTGGTAATTGCGGCCGATGATGTACTCGTCGCCCCGCTGGCAGTGGCTGAGAACCGCAGCGAGGTTGCTTTGAGTTGCGGCGGGAAAGAAGAGGGCGGACTCCTTGCCCGTCAACTCGGCTATACGGTCCTGCAGGGCGTTTACGGTCGGGTCTTCGCCGTAGACGTCGTCGCCGACCGGTGCATCAGCAATTGCCTGCCGCATTCCGGGGGTTGCCCTTGTGACGGTGTCGCTGCGGAAGTCAGCCCTTGACTGCCCTTCACTGGTCATCGTTAAACAGTCCCTTTGCTCAGGTCGGTGGCGCCGGCGGCTGCACCCTGATCAGGGAAGGGTACCGGCAGGGTGATGTCAGGTACGGGCTTGGGCCACCAGATCTTGGTGCGGCGACGGCCCGTTGGCTAGGTTCGCCTTCTCAGGACAGCGCCTCGGCGCTGCTGCCATAGGGAGGCACGATGACAGAGGTGCAGGGAACCACGGCTGCCGGCTTCGGGGCGGTTGCCGAGGCCTTTGGGCGCAACTTCGATGAGGCCGGTGAGGTGGGGGCGGCCTGTTGCATCTACGTGGATGGAGTGCCGGTGGTCGACATCTGGGGCGGTGTCGCCGATGCTGAATCGGGGCGCCCATGGAAGAGCGACACGCTGCAACTGCACTTCTCCACGACGAAGGGGATTGCTGCCATCTGCGCCGCCATTCTCTACGAGCGCGGCCTGCTCGATTATGAAGCGCCCGTCTCCCGGTACTGGCCCGAGTTCGCCGGAGGAGGCAAGGAGGCGGTCACGGTCGCCCAGTGCATGAGCCACCAGTCCGGCCTTTCGGCGGTCGACACACCGCTCACCCTCGATGAGATCTGTGCCGTGGAGCCGGTTCTTGCGGCCCTTGAGGCTCAGGAACCGCTGTGGGGTCCGGGAACCGCCAACGGTTACCACGCCATCACCTACGGGTGGATCGTGGGCGAGATCGTCCGCCGTATCGACGGTCGGACTCTGGGCGCCTTCCTGGCTGAGGAGGTTGCAGGACCGCTGGGTGCCGAGTCATACATTGGGCTGCCTGAGTCCGAGGAGGGTCGTGTGGCGACGCTCCTGAACTCGCCTCCACCGGCCACCCAGGAGGAACTGGAGTTGATGATGGCCGTGATGGGTCCAGGTTCCATGGGTTTCCGGGCGCTCACGATGGATGGGGCGATTCCGTTTGGTGCCCCTGAGAACCCCTTCAACAGCAGGGAGATCCATGCAACGGAGATGCCGGCAGCCAACGGGATCAGCGAAGCCCGTGCGTTGGCACGGATCTACGCTGCGACGGTCGGCGAGGTCGACGGCGTCCGCCTAATCGGCGATGACACGGTTCGTCATGTTCGTTCCGAACGATCGCGGGGGCCCGACCTGACCCTTGTGGCCGAGTGCGCGTGGGGCCTGGGGTTCATGCTGGACCTTGAGGTGAACCCGATGCTGACCGGTGAGTCCTACGGGCACCCCGGTGCGGGTGGCTCGATCGCCTTCGGAGACCTCGACAGCGGGGTTGGCTTTGCCTACGTAATGAACCAGATGGGTGGGGGCATCGCTGGAGACCCGCGTGCCAACAGCCTGATCGAGGCGCTCAGGTCCTGCCTCTGAGCCAACCTTTCCTGCTCGGGTTGCGGTTTTCCGCGGTTCTGCTGTGCTTGCGGGCACACTGTTTCCATGAGAACCGACGCAAACGAGGAACGGATGGGCCTGTTTCTCGACTACGAGAACCTGGCAATTGGGGCCCGCGAGAGCCTCGGCCTGAAGCGATTTGACTTCGCCCCGATAGCCCGTGCCATGGCCGAGAGGGGGCGCGTCGTCTACCGGCGGGCCTACGCCGACTGGTCCGGCTTTGATGAGGATCGCCGCGACCTCACCCGCCACCAGGTGGAGTTGGTGGAGATTCCGCAGCGAATGGGGGCTTCCCGCAAGAACGCCGCTGACATCAAGATGGTCGTCGACGCCCTTGAGTTGGCCTTTGAGCGCGACTACGTGACCACCTTCGTGCTGTGTACCGGCGATAGCGACTTCACGCCGCTCGTACAGAAGCTTCGCGAGTTGGATCGCCGGGTGATCGGCATCGGTGTGCGCGATTCCACCTCGAACCTGCTCCCGCCCGCCTGCGACGAGTTCTTGTTCTACGACCGCCTCGAGGGCGTCGAGGCCAGCCGTGAAGCGAGCCGGCGGGGTGGCTCAAAGGCCGAAACGTCGGCCGAGGACACCTCGCAAGCTGAGAATCCGAGCCTTGACGAGCTGGTGATCTCCACGCTGGCTGGAATGCAGGGATCACACGAGGATGTCCGTGCCTCGACCCTGAAGCGGGCAATCCTGCGTATCGATCCCACGTTCACCGAATCGGACCACGGGTTCCGCGGGTTCACCGAGTTGTTGCGCCACCTGGCCGACCGCCGTGTCGTGGATCTGGTGGGAGCCAAGCGTGACCCCGAGGTCGACCTGGTCACGGGTGACGGGCCCGCTCAGGCGGCATTCGACCTGTTGGCGGCGACAGTTGCCGATGCGGGCGGTGGCCGGAAGAAAGGTGTTGCCATGTCGGGTCTCAAGACGGAACTGCGCCGTCGAGATGAGGGCTTCAGCGAACGGGCCCTCGGGTACAGCGGGTTCCTGCAGTTCTGCAGGGCTGCGGCTGCAAGGGATCTGGTGGTGATGGCATGGGACGACAAGCGGGGCGACTACGTTCTCTCGTCATCCAAGTAGCGGGGAGCGGATTCCAGAGGAGGTTCCGATGAGTGATTCAACCGGCGGTAGGACACAGATCGGCCGGGTTCCCGAACGCGGCGTAACCGACCGGGAGGCAATCGAAGCCGTCCTGGACGAGGGCCTTATCGCCCACGTCGGCCTGGTGGCCGGTGATGGTGGGGAGGCCCATCCGGTCGTGATACCGATGCTCTACGCACGCATGGGAGATCGTCTGTTGCTGCATGGATCCCCGGCCAGCCGGCTGTTGAGAACCGCAAAGTCCGGGGTCGAGGTGTGTGTCACCGTGACCCTGCTGGATGGTCTGGTCCTGGCACGCTCGGCCTTCCACCACTCGATGAACTACCGCTCTGTGGTGGTGTTTGGAACCGCAACCGAGGTCACCGACTGGGACGAGAAGGTGGCGGCACTCGATCGACTCACCGACCATGTCGTTCCGGGCCGTATGGCCGTGCTGCGTCCACACACCGACAAAGAGGTCCGTGGCACCACGGTTCTCTCGCTGTCGCTCGAGGAATGCTCGATGAAGGTGCGTACGGGGCCGCCGGTCGACGACGCCGAGGACATGGATGCCGATGTCTGGGCTGGTGTGCTGCCCCTCGGAGTGGAGGCCGGATCGCCGGAGCCTGATTCGCTCATGTCTCCGAGGGATGTACCCGATCAGGTTGCGACGTGGAGCCGTGGCGCCGTCTAGCCAGGTATGGCTAGTCACCTGAGCGGCCGGGTCTAGACGGGTCAGCCTGCCTTAGGTAGCACCACGAAGGCGAAGGCTACGTAGTGGAGTGCCGCTGCGGCGACCGTCAGCACGTGGAAGACCTCGTGGAAGCCGAACGTCTCGGGCCACGGGTCGGGGCGTCGGATGGCGAACACGATTCCGCCGGCCGTGTAGAGAAGGCC
>JACKQG010000649.1_pt1 | contig 49943 bp, 50 predicted proteins | sample 8237621 | NCBI WGS metagenome assembly JACKQG01 (sample SAMN15677084, study PRJNA649215) | marine metagenome | biome: marine; feature: Black Sea; material: saline water; isolation source: suspended particulate matter (SPM) from the Black Sea western gyre | collected 2013-06-09/2013-06-10 | depth... | reverse complement strand
CCACCGTGTCGAGGTGATGCTCTACCAACTGAGCTAACCGCGCATCTGAAGCGTTCTGTGTGCCAAAGCCTGCGCCCAGAGGCAAGCTCATTCGGCGCAGACAACCGCCTCCACATTAGCTCATACCGGAGATCACGTTCACATCCAAGAAGGCCATGCCGTTTGTCCCAAGGGTAACGTGGCGGACGGTGGAATTTGGGGAGCGCGCCCAAAAGCTTGAAGCCACATGCCGAATGATTGGGATGGAGCGGGTTAGACATTTTCGTTGGAACAGCAAAGTAAAATTCGTCTGAAGGGTGTGGCGCGGCCTCGGGCACTTGCGATTCCTTTCCGTAAACCCTAGACTGATTGCGCATGGCCGATCAGCCCAACATCATTTTCATCATCACCGATCAGCAACGGTACGATACCATCAACGCGTTGGGATTTCCGTTTGTGGACACGCCGCACATGGACCGGCTGGTGCGCGAAGGCGTTTCGTTTTCCAATTGTCATGTGGCGGCGCCGTCCTGCGCTAGTTCTCGGGCGAGCCTATTCACCGGTTACTTTCCGCACACAACAGGGATCCTAAAGAATGCCGATGCGTGGCGGCGGAGTTGGGTGAATCAACTGGCTGATGCCGGGTATCATTGCGTGAACGTGGGGAAAATGCATACGTGGCCATTCCAGACGCCGTGCGGGTTTCATGAGCGGTACGTGGTGGAGAACAAGGACCGTTTTCTTGAGGGGCGTTATTATTTTGATGAATGGGACAAGGCGCTGGCGGCGCGCGGTTTGGTGAAGCAACAGCGAGAACTCTACCGCGAATACGAAAACTACCACGACGCGTTGGGGGCTTTCACTTGGGATCTTCCGGAAGAGACGCATTCGGATTTCTTCGTGGGCGATTTCGCGCAATGGTGGCTGCGCACAAAGCCGGTGGACAAGCCGTTGTTTTTGCAGATTGGGTTTCCGGGGCCCCATCCACCGTACGATCCCGTGCCGCGACATTTGGAGGCCTATGCGGATCGTGAGCTTGAGTTGCAGCCCGTTACTGACGCGGATTTGGAAAGTCAGCCGCCGCCATTTAAGTCCATGCGCGAGCATAATGTGGAGGTGGACCACGATTCCGTGGTGCATTCGCTGAACCCAACCGAGGAGCAACGCCTGCGCCAGCGCCGGCATTATCTGGCGAACGTGACGATGATCGATGAAAAGCTCGGCGAATTGATGGCCGGATTGGAGGCCAAAGGGATTCTCGATAATTCGATTGTCATCTTCACCAGCGATCACGGCGATTGCTTAACGGATCACGGGCACAGCCAGAAATGGACGATGTACGATCAAATTGTGCGCGTACCGATGTTGGTTTGGGCGCCGAGCCAATTTGCCGGAGGCCGGGAGGTGAATGGGCTCATGCAAAGCATGGACATCGGCGCGGCAATTCTGGAAATAGCTGGGGCCGATCAACCGGAAGGCAATGAGGCGGTGAGTGTGCTGCCGGCCTTGCGCGGCGAGGAATGGGGTGGGCGCGATTACGTGTACGCGGAACAGATGACGGATGGGATTTATACGGACGGGCCGTTCATGACCATGATTCGCGATCACGATTGGAAGCTCGTGCATTTTCTGGATGAACCGTACGGGCAACTGTTCGATCTACGGGTGGACCAGGAAGAGATGAATAATCTTTGGGATTCGCCAACAGGCGCTGAGGCCAAATCGCGGATGCTGGCCGAGCTGCGCGAATGGCACATACGCAGTCAGGTGCGAACGGCTCAGTGGTCGGAGGATTGGCGTTGAGCGAGGCGGAGGTGCGTCAGCCGCCGGAGAAGATCGCCGGGATACTCCGCATGCTGGGCCCGGGCCTGATCATGGCCGGCGGTATTGTGGGTTCCGGGGAACTGATCGCGGCTACGCATACCGGGGCCAAGGCGGGATTTGTTTTTCTCGGGCTAATTATTTTCGGTTGTGTGATCAAATGCTTCACGCAGGTCGAAATGGCGCGTCACGCTATCGTCAAAGGCGAAACCACGCTCGGATTGCTGAATCGTCTGCCGGGCCCACGTCTGAGAGTGGGACGGTTTAAGGGCAACTGGATCGTGCTGTTTTGGGCTTTCACCATGATTTTTGGGTTTGGGCAGTTGGGCGGAATTGTGGGCGGGGTTGGGCAAGCTATGGCCATTGCCATGCCGATCACCGAAAAGGGGCAACGCTACAACGAGGCCGCTTCGGCGCGGGCGAAGCTTCAGGTGATCGATCAACAGATCGCGGTTGGGGCGAATCCGGAGTCCGCCGAGAAACGGAATGTGTTGGCGGGGCGAGTTGACGGATTTGACTTCGAAAACAAACCGGTGGATGACCGGGTATGGGCTCTGATCCTTGCGCTCTTAACGGCGGTGATGCTAGTGCGAGGCGGGTTCGGGTTTATCGAAGCGTTTGCCGCGATTTTGGTGGGCGCCTTCACGCTGGTGACGATCGTCAATTTGTTCGTGCTACAAACACAACCGGAATGGGCCGTGCGAGCGGCCGATCTGAAGGCGGGTTTGGGTTTGGGTTTTTTGTCTTCAGGTTCTGAAAAACTCGGGCTCGCTTTAGCGACTTTTGGGATTATCGGAGTGGGCGCAGCGGAGATCGTGGCCTATCCGTATTGGTGTCTGGAAAAGGGGTATGGGCGATGGACGGGGAAGCGGGAGAAAAATGAGGGCTGGTTCGCACGGGCTCAAGGATGGATCCGGGTGATGCAGTGGGATGCCTGGTTGTCGATGGTGGTCTACACTTTTTGCACGGTGGTTTTTTATTTGCTCGGCGCGGCGGTGCTGGGGCGCTTGGGATTGTTGCCCGAAAAGCAGGATCTCATTCGCACGCTCTCAGTCATGTACACGCCGGTGTTCGGTGGATACGCGGTCGGTGTTTTCCTGATGGGCGCAGTGGCGGTCTTGTTTTCCACGTTCTTCATTTCCAACGCCACCAAGTGTCGCTTGTACACGGACTTCGCGGCGATCTCCGGATTGGTGAAATTGGATGATGCCCAGCGCGAGAAATGGGTGCGTGGGTTTGGGGCGGCGCTGCCGTTGATCTGTGTTTTGGTGTATGTCATTTGGCCAAACCCGGGGAAGCTGGTGGTGATTTCTGGCATGTTCCAAAGTCTGTTGTTGGTGCCGCTCGGGTTTGCAGTGTTGTGGTTGCGCTACCGGGAAGGGGAGGCCAGATTGCAATCGGGGCGCGCGTGGGATGTGATGTTGTGGATTTCGTTTATCAGTTTTGTGGGCATCGGCTTGTATCTGGCTATTACCAAGCTGGGGAAAATTTTCGGTTGAACCAATCCTGCGCCCAAAGGCCCGCTCGGCGGGAAGACGGCACTACAATCCGCTTAAGGTAATTCTACTCCTCGGGGCCATTCTAAGCGCAGTCAATCGCATTGTTTCCATAAGTAAGCCTCTTAAATAATGGCAGGCCAAACGCCGAAATGCGGACAAGCCCTTGGCTTTATGCCTTTTGATGATATGGAAGTATAGACTTTAATGGGTTACGTCACCAAACGGGGCTGATATAGCTTATCGCAAATGAAACAACTTCTATTGATAATTGCTGGAATGGCGTTGGTGGGGGTGCCTCTACTCCAAAGAATCCGAATTGGGTTTCTGATCCAAGCGATCCGAATAATGTCAAGATTGAGAACACGATTCGTGTTAAAATCAATAAGCCGAACGGAATGCTTACCAAGTCTGACTTGGAGAGCGTGACGTTATTGTTTCTAATCAACAACCACCTAACCAGCGTAGCCGGGCTGGAGAAACTGACAAATTTGAAGGATTTGCATCTTAATAACAACCCGCTAACCAAATCCCAAATTGATGGCTTACCGAAGGCGTTGCCTAAGTGCAAAATCTCAAGTACCCCTACGAAGTAATCATTCCAGTCCGTAAATGTCCTTCTTCCACTGGCGATCACGTGCAGCCTGATTCCTTCAGGCGCTTCCTGATGTTGATGAGTGCATCCAGTTCTGTGCCGAATCCGTTTGCTACTGCCAAAAAAAAGTGGCGTTTACTGCTCCCGGCGGTGTGTACAAAATCCAACGCTTGGCCGATGAGTTGGATTTAATTCGCAAGCTCAATCGAGGGAAAATCAAGTGGACAGCGGAGCGCCAACATTCAAATTATGTTTCAAACAATAGGCGGTGTTGTCGACGTATTTTTGGGCCCACGGCTTTAGGTCGGCGCGTTCATCTTCAGTGAGAGGGCGGATTACTTTAGCGGGGCTGCCGAGGACGAGCGAGCCCGCGGGGATTTGGGTGCCGCCGGTGACGAGTGCGTTCGCGCCGATGATGGATTGGGAGCCGATGACGGCGCCATCGAGGACGGTGCTGTTCATTCCGATGAGACATTCATCGCCGATGCGGCACGCGTGGACTACCGCGCTGTGACCGATGGTGGTCCAGTTGCCGATTTCGCAGGGGTAATCATCGGCGAGATGGACGACTGTGCCGTCCTGGATATTGGTGTGATGGCCGATCTTGATGAAGTTGATATCGCCGCGCAGTACAGCGTGATACCAAACGCTGGAGTGATCGCCGAGGGTGACATCGCCCACAACGACTGCGGTGCTGGCGAGGTACACGCCTTTGCCGAGATTGGGTTGGCGGCGGAGGTGTTGTTCGAGTTGGGGATCGAGTTCGCCCATTGGCGGAGGGTGGCAGGGCGCGAGGGGGTTGTCGGCAAAAAAAGCCCGCCGGTCTGTTGCCAGAGCCGACGGGCTACCCAACCTGTCTATAATGTCTTCCTCCTGTTCGACTGCCTGAGTGGCGTGTCTGATATTGAGACGAGCTAGCGAAAGCTTTATTCACCCACCAAAGTGGATTTTTATGCGCATCCTGTTTGGGGCTAAACTCGCCTAGAACGGGCGTTTTTTGATGTATTCCTCGGGTATTTTACCGGTGAGGCTCTTGAGGAATGACACGATATCCCCAAGCTGTTCACCGGTCAATTCGCGGCCAAGCTGGTGTTTGGCCATTTTGGTGACAGCTGCTTCCAGCGTCTTTGCGCTGGAATCGTGAAAATACGGACCGGTTTTTTCAATATTCCGCAATGATGGCACTTTGAAGAACATCTTAAACGCATCATCGCCCACAATCGCCGAACGCCCCGGATCCCCTTGATTCGGCCAAGGCTTCACCAGACCGAGCTTTTGATAGCTATTCCCGCCCACCAATGGGCCGGTGTGACAGGTCACGCAGCCGGTGGTGACAAACGTTTTCAGGCCTTTTTGTTCTTTTGCAGTGAGTGCGGAGGTTTTGCCGGCGAGATATTCATCAAACCGCCCTGGTGTCACCAAATTCCGCTCAAACGCCCCGATCGCCGTGCCGACATTCATAAACGTCACCGCATCCTTATCCCGTGGAAACGCCTTCTTAAAGAGCGGCGGATATTCCGGGATGCCCTTCAGCTTGGCCACCACGGCGGCGGCACTGGGCATTCCCATCTCTTTTCCGGCTAAAATGGGGCCTTTTGCCTGTTCTTCGACTGTGGCAGCACGGCCATCCCAGAATTGGGCAATATGGAAAAACGCGTTGTAAGTGGTTGGCGAATTTCGCCCCACCGGTTTGCCGGGCACGCCCAGCGAGAAATCCAGCCCATCCACGCCGTATTTATCGAGCAAATGGCACGAATTACAGGCGATTTTATTGTTACTGGACAGGCGTTTTTCGTAGTATAAATGCCGTCCGAGATCGACTTTAGCCTGATCCTCCCCGCTGCGTGGCAGGCGATCCAGTGCCGTGAGCGGCGGTTGGAAAATTGAGCGCATCGCAGCCGGCACCGTTGCCCCCTGAATTTGACCCAAAAATAGAACCAGCGATGAAATCGTAAGCGCGCGTAATATGGATTGTTTCACGAACCGAGAAATTGTGTTTTTTGTCGTAAAGAATCAACTTCTAAAAATGTACGGACACGTATTTTTTTGTGAAAATGTGCTTGCATCGGTGATGCGAAATAACTTATTAACACCGCCACGCGCCTTTTTGGGCGCGGGGTTTATGCTTCGGCATTTCCCCATACAGTAAACTGCAGTATAAAGTTAACACCTACTAACAGGAGTAAATGAAAAATATGAAAATGAATAAATGGACCATGGGTCTCGCTGCCGCTGGCATCGTGTCCCTTTCGTCTGTCGCTCAGGCGCAAGATGCCGCCACGGGCGCAGAAGCCGTGGCCGCTTCCACAACCCTGAGTGGTTATGTGAGCACTGGCTACAAACGCACCAACGGCGCGGCCCCTACAGGCTACTTCCGGGCCGCTGAAGACCGCAATGCGTTCAGCATGGACGTGGTTGACTTGAAACTTTCGTCCGCACAGGGCGACGGCGCCATGGACACCGGTTACACCGTTGAGCTGTGGATGGGCCCTGCTGCTGGTGACATTGGCACCGCAGACACTGGCGTGACTGATGGCTCTGTTGAGCTGATGCAGGCCAACATTGATCTGCGGATCAGTGGGATTGACCTGAAAATTGGTCAGTTTGGCACAGTGGTTGGCAACGAAGTCTACAACTACAACGAGAATCCGTTCTACACTCATTCTTGGGGATTCGCGATTGAGCCGACTCATCACACCGGTTTGCTGGCTTCCTACACCGTGACTGACGACCTGCAAATTGGTCTTGGTCTGGCTAACTCAACGAGCGCTGCCATCAACGCAAAAAGTGTTGGTTCGAGCAAGACTCTTCTTGCTACTGTTTCCTACACTTTGCCATCCGGCACGGGTGCCTTGGCTGGCACTAAGCTGTACTACGGCCTCGTGCAAGGTGACGCCGATGGTGCCTCAAAAGGCAACGACGCGTATCACTACGCTAGCGTTGAGCTACCGGAGTTGGTTGCGAATCTCGGCATCAAACTGGTCTGGGATCACGTGGAAAAGGAGACGATTGAAGCTGACTCCAACGTTGTTGGTTTGTACCTCGACTACACGTTGAATGCAGACACCACGATCAACGTTCGTTACGAAACGGGCAACCTCAACACTACCTCTGGGGCCGCACAAGGATTGGGAACAGCCAACGCTGATAACCTTCAGTCCTTCACTGTCGGCGTGAACCACAAGATCTGGGATAATGTTATCTCCCGTATCGAGTATCGCAATGATTCGGTGGATACCTCCGGTTCTGTTGATGATACGCAGGACGTGGTTGCGTTGAACTTGATCTACACTTTCTAACTCACTGTTAGAAACCTTTGAAACCCCTTCGGGAAACCGGGGGGGTTTTTTGTTGCCTTGATGCGAATGGGATTCGGGTGTTTAATGGGGCTGGAGGTTAGGATGCGTGGATTGATTTTTTTTGGGTTGCTCCTGAATGGCGTGGTGTGGGCACAGGATGCGGCGGAGTCTGCTCCGGCGTTGCTGGCTTCGGCTTCGCTTTCGGGATATGTGAGCACGGGCTACCATTGGGGGCCGGGCACGGGGAATTTTGCTTATGGGCTTTCGGGGACGACGAGCCGCGCGAATGCGTTTTCGCTGGATGTGGTGGCGCTCTCGCTGCATCGGCCGATGGAGAATTGGCTTTTAGATTCTGGCTATCGCGTGGATCTCTGGCTCGGGCCGGATGCGAGTGATTTGGAAACGGGCTCCACCTCGAATTCTGCGGAGTTGAGACAGGCTTATTTGGAGCTTCGCTTTCCCTTGGTTAACCCACTCACCGATGGCGAAACGACCAGCCTTGATCTGCGCATCGGCACGTTTAATTCCATCGTTGGCTTTGAATCACCCGATCACAATGCCAATGCACACTACACGCGCTCGTGGGGCTATACGATTCAACCGACGGTGCACACGGGTATCCTTGCCTTTTTCCCGGGCACGGGTCGACCGGGGGTGGATGCGCTTTACGAATGGGACAGCCGCTACCAATTCGCCCTCGGCGTGGCAAACACCAACGACCCACGCATCAACGGCTCTGCCACCAACGCTGACCGCAAGACGTTGCTTGCCGGTTTGATGTGGGAACTGCCCGAAGCGCTCGGGCCGTTAGGTGGCTCGCGTTTTTCGTTGGGCTACGTCAATGGCCGCGACCGCACGGGGAGCGATCCCATTCAAAATCTTTATCTCGGCCTGGGCTTATTACCGAATTCTGAGAAATGGAATCTCAGCCTCACGCACGACTCGCGCATTTTGCCGGGCTCAGGCAACGACGATTCGGTCTTTGGCCTCTACGTGGGCCGCACGTTTTCCGAGGACCTCACGCTCTCCGCTCGCGGTGAAATTTATCAGGAAGGCTCCAAACTGTATTCCGGCGAAAGCGCTGCGGAGCAAACCGACGGCCAAGGCCTCACGCTCACGCTGAATTACAAAATCTGGGAAAACGTCATCTCGCGCGTGGAATATCGCTGGGATAACACCGATGAACCCGTCAATGGCCGCCATAATAACCACGGGGCTCACCTCAATTTCATCTACGAATTTTAGCCCTTCATTGTGCCTGTGGATAAATCGGTGAAAAAGTCCGATTTTTTCCACTTCTGCCTTTTCGCCGTTTGTGTTTTAAGCCATCGCCGCCATCCCCAGCACCAAAAGCCCCGCCCCAAAGCGATACCAACCGAAGGCTAAAAAAGTGTTCCGTTGCAAATAACCAAGCAACCACTTTACCACGATAAACGCCGTCACCGCCGAGGCCACGGTGCCGAGCAGGAGACTATCCCATTCGTTGATCACGGCGTTTGAGTTTTCCTTTAACGCTGAAGCGAGTTCGTATCCGCCCGCAGCTAGCAACGTGGGCACGCCAAGCAAAAATGAAAACTCAACCGCATCACGCCGCGCCATCCCGAGAATGAGGCCAATCAAAATCGTGGTGCCACTGCGCGAAGCCCCGGGAAAAACCATCGCCACCAACTGCGCTAAGCCAAAGGCGATCGCGATGGTCCACGTGAGACTCAGCAGTTTATTTTCTTCTGCATCGCTCTCTTCTTTTTTGGGTTGGCGCAGTTCGTACGCGATGAAGAGCAATCCGCCGATGAGCAATGCCCAGCCGATGGGGGCGAATGTGTTGGGCAATTCCCATCCGGCTGCTTTGAGGGTTAACCCGCCGACCCCTGTTAAAACAAAGGAAAAACCGAGCTTTTTGAGGTAATCTTGGGTTTCGGCCTCGCTCCTTTTTAACCAGAGAGAACGCACTCGTTCACGGAAAACTGCGAGCACCGCCAGCACCGCGCCGCTTTGGATGCAAATAGTGAAGTGATCCGGTCGCGCGCCGAGCCACAGTTCGGCCAGCAGCAGATGGCCCGTTGACGAAACGGGCAGGAATTCCGTGATGCCTTCCACCACGCCCAGCAGGATGACTTGAAGCCAGTCTGGCATCGGCTGCGAGTATGGAGTAAACACGGGGCGTGCGCACGATTTATTTGGATTACAACGCCACCACGCCGCTGGATGCTGACGTGCGTGCGGCGATGCTGCCGATCTTCGATGAGGTTTGGGGCAATCCTTCCAGCGTGCATCACGTGGGGCAGCGCGCCCGGTCGTTGCTCGATGACGCGCGCGATCGCGTCGCCGCCACGCTGAAGTGTAAGCCCAGCGAAATCATTTTCACCAGCGGCGGCAGCGAAAGCACCAACCTCGCTTTGCACGGGATGGCGCGCCAACTACGCGATAAAGGCCGGCACATCATCACCTCCGCTGTGGAACATCACGCGGTGCTGCAACCCTGTGAATATCTTGCGAATAACGAGGGTTTCGAGGTCTCTTTTCTGCCCGTGGATTCCGCGGGCCGCGTGTCGGTGGAATCTGTCCGCGAGGCGATTCGGCCCGATACGGTTTTGGTCAGCATTATGGCCGCCAATAACGAGGTGGGCACGCTGCAACCGGTTGCGGAAATTGGTGAATTGTGCGCGAATAAAGGCGTGGTTTTCCACACGGACGCCGTCCAGTGTTTTGGCAAAATCCCGCTCGGCGGCATTGCGGATTTCAATGCGGATTTGGTTTCCGTGTGCGCCCATAAATTTCACGGCCCCAATGGCGCAGGACTGCTTTACGCAAAATCTCCTTTGTTGCCCGATCCCATCGTCCACGGCGCCCCGCACGAAAACGAACGCCGCGCCGGCACCGAGAATCTCCCCGGCATCATCGGCCTCGCGGAAGCGATTGTCCGCTTTTTTCCAAACCCTGTTTTCCCTATGGAATCGCTCGCCCCGCTTGCTGCTAATTTGATTGATATGGTGGACGCCTCCGACGGCGCCTCGTTCCTTGGCGATCGCGATCCGGCCATGCGTTTGCCCAACACTATTTCTTTTACCGTTGAAAACACTGATAGCATTGCCCTGTTAAGCGGCCTCGATTTGGAAGGGCTTTGCGCCTCTGCCGGCTCGGCATGCGCCAGCGGTTCGGTCACCCCTTCTCACGTGGCTCTGGCAATGGGCGCCCCCGCGGCCGCGGCCAATGCGTTGGTGCGCCTTTCCCTGGGGCGTGAAACTTCCCCTGATGAAATTGCCGCAGCGTGTGAAATTATCCCGCTCGTTATCGAGCGTTGTCGTTCTGCTAATAAGATGGGAATCACTCGATGATTTTTGCCCATCAACTCTTTTTCCCCCTGCTTTTCCGACTTGCCGGTTTTTGCCACCATTTTTATCCCCTGCTCTTTGCCGAAATTTCTGGCTTTTTCCTGCCGCTCCGCCTTTACTCCGCAAGTTGTTGGCCTTATCCACGGCCCTTAATAATAGTGTGATACTGTTTGAAACATTCATCTAATTAGCCTTTGTGAAAATCTCGGTAACCAAGGAAGACCTCGCCAGCGGATTGCAGGCCGTCCAAAATGTGGTGGGCGCTCGGTCCACACTTCCCATTCTTTCAAACGTACTGCTCGTCGCCGGAGCCAAACGACTGGAACTGCGCGCCACAGATCTTGAGGTGAGCGTGCACGCCTCGGTGCCCGCCACGGTCGACCGCGAAGGAGCAACCTCGATGCCCGCCAAACGGCTCTTCGGATTGGTGCGCGAAATTGAGGCGAACGAAATTGACATCGAGGTAAGCGAAAAAGAGGTGGCCACGGTTCAAGCCGGCGCATCGAAGTACAAGCTCAACGGCATTGGAGCGGATGAATATCCACAGCAAGCGAAATTTAAAAAGAGCGAAACAATCAAAGTGGAGCAGGCGAAATTCAAGGAGATGATTCGCAAAACCGGATACGCCGTGAGTACCGATGAATCGCGCCACGTGCTTAACGGAATCAACATCGTCATAAGCGAAGAACGGCTTACGCTGGTGGCCACGGACGGAAGGCGACTTGCGCTCGTGGAAGAGGAAATCAACGGCGGCACCGACGCGGCATTCATCGTACCCAACAAAGCGGTGGCCGAATTGCAACGGCTACTGCAAAGCACGGGCGAAGTGGAAATCCGCCTCGGAGACACGCACGTGGAATTCACACTCCCGCAGGACGGCGGCGAAGCGATCAGATTACACAGCAAATTGGTGGAAGGAAATTATCCAAATTTCAAACAGGTTATTCCCGCCGAATTCAAGGAACGGATCACGCTCGGCAAGGAGGAGCTCCACCACGCATTGCGGCGGGCGGACCAAATCACCAGCGACAAAGCGAATTCCGTAAAGCTAACGTTTGCCAACGACACACTCGCCATCACCGCGAACACACCCGACGTGGGATCCGGGCGTGAATCCATCGCCATCAAATACAAAGGCCCGGAAATCGAAGTCGCCTTTAACCCCACGTTCTTGATGGATCCCCTCAAGGTGCTCGAAGGGGACGAAGTGTTTTTTGAACTCACCGACAGCCTCAGCCCCGGCGTGCTCAAGAGCAACACGCCCTTCCTTTACGTTTTGATGCCGATGCGCACGCATCACTAGCCAAAATGGAAACCCCCACGGCAGACCGGCAATCCACCGGCGGCTCCGTTCCGTTCATTGAGGAAAAACGCATCCTCATCACGGCCGCCATCGTGTTGGCGGCAGATCAAATTTCAAAACAGTTGGTCATCCGCGCACTCGGCACAGGAGAAACAAAGGAAGTGATTGAAGGATTTTTTCGCTTTGTGAATTGGCAAAACACCGGCGCCGCATGGAGTATGTTTGAGGGAAGCAGTCTCCCGCTTGCCGCGCTTTCGGCGGTCGCACTGATTGCGCTCATCAAGTTTCGCTATCATTTTGAAACCCACACCTCCACCGGAAAGCTCGCATTCGGCCTACTTATCGGCGGCATCCTTGGCAATCTCATCGATCGTGTGGCATACCAACACGTGATCGATTTTATTAGATTTTATATCATCCGCAGCGATGGCACGCCGCTGGGATACCCGGCGTTCAACATCGCGGATATGGGCATTTGTGTCGGAGTGGGATTACTCTTCCTCCTTGCCTGGCGCGAGGGAACGCCGGACGAAGAGGAAAAAGAGGAAACCGCAAAGGAATCCTAATCGATGGGCGCACCCGTCTTCATCGCGGGCCCCACCGCCAGCGGGAAATCCGCCGTGGCGCTTGAGGTGGCCCAACAGAAAAACGGAGAAATTATTTCCGTCGATTCAATGCAAGTTTACCGGGGTCTGAATCTCGGGACGGCCAAGCCCTCCGCAGAAGAAACTGCGCGCGTCCTGCATCATCACATCGACATACTTGATTTAACCGAATCCTTCGATGCCGCAAGTTTTGTGACGCGGACAGAAACAATCATCGAAAAAATAAAGAGTCCAATTTTTTGTGGCGGAACCGGATTGTATTTCAGCGCGTGGCTTGAAGGGTTGGGCGAAGCGCCGCAAGCGAACGCACCACTGCGGACAGCGTTGGAAGAGGAGGATTTAGAAACCCTCGTGGCCGAATTGCTTGAGCGCGACCCCGCCACACACGCGACCATCGATCGCCAAAACCGAAGACGCGTGGTGCGTGCAGTTGAAGTCATTCGCCTCACCGGCAAACCGTTTTCCGAACAGCGCGCAGAATGGACGGGCCAGGTGCCACCAAATTTTTTCCTGCTCGAAAGGGATCGCAAAGATTTGCGGCATCGCATCGATGTCCGCGTGGATGCGATGTTTGCCGCCGGATTGGTCGAAGAAACTTGTTCGCTGCGCTCAGCGCTGGAGGGCAATCCTGTCGCGCAACAAGCCCTCGGATATCGACAGGTTATTGGGCACCTTAACGGCGAACAAGGCTTGCCGGAAACCGTCGCGTTGGTTAAGTCACGCACATGGCAATTCGCCCGCAGACAAATGACGTGGTTTCGCAAACTGCACGGAGCACAAACGCTGACCGTGCCCGCCAACGAGGCGGCGGCGGAAACAGCGCAACGTTTGATTGATCAACTCAAGTGAAAGCCCTCGCGGAACAAGTTGGAGCCACCGAACGAGTCTTTCTCATTGGCGCAGAACTGAGCAAACGCAACGGCGCGGACCTCGCCGAAACGATGGCCGAATTAGCCGAGCTCGCCAGTACCGCAGGAGCGAAAATCATCGGCGAAGGCACCCAACGCCTCGACCGCCCACACGCCGCCACTTACATTGGCAAAGGCAAGGCGGCGGAATTTGCAGAGGAATGCAAACTCGGGGACGTCGACACCGTCATTTTTGATGATGAACTTTCACCCGCCCAAACGCGCAACCTCGAGCGTGTGTTTGACTGCAAAGTACTCGATCGCACTGCCCTCATCCTCGACATCTTCGCCCAACGCGCCCGCACGCGGGAAGGCAGGATGCAAATCGAAATGGCGCAACTGCAGCATATTCTGCCGAGGCTCACGGGATTGTGGACGCACCTTTCGCGGCAGAAAGGCGGCATCGGAATGCGGGGCGACGGCGAGAGCCAGCTCGAGGTGGATCGCCGCCGCATTCAGGAACGCATTTCCAAATTGCGGCGCGATTTGAAGGAGGTCAAACGCGTGCGCTCAACCCAACGCCAAGGCCGCCAGCGCAGTCAATGGCCGCTTGCGTCCATCGTCGGGTATACGAACGCCGGCAAATCTACGCTACTCAACGCGCTCACCGGCGCGGAGGTGTTGGCCGAGGACAAGCTCTTCGCCACGCTCGATCCCACCACGCGCCGCATCAATTTGCCGACCAATCAAAACGCGCTGCTCAGCGATACCGTCGGCTTCATCCGCAAGTTGCCACATCAACTCGTGGAATCATTCAAAGCCACGCTCGAGGAAGTGGTCGAAGCGGATTTGCTGTTGCATGTGGTCGATGTTTCCAGCGAGTCAGCCGCCGACCAAATTAATTCAGTCAACGAAGTGCTCAAGGAAATTGCTGCGGACGACAAGCCGACACTGATGGTCTTCAACAAAATCGATCAACTCCCCGAACGCAACGGCAACCTCCATTGGTTGTCCGAATACCCGCACGCGGTGTGCGTTTCCGCCAAAACCGGCGAAGGGCTTGATGACCTCCAAGCCGAGCTGGGCATAATGCTGCGGCCAATTCGTCCGTGCCTTGAGTTGCAAGTTCCTGCCAGCGATGGGGCCACGCTTGCCCGCATCCGCGCGCTGGGCCAAGTGGATGAGGAAAGCTACGAAGGCGACACCGTCCACCTCAAAGCCCGCATCCCCGAACACGCCCAAGCGGAGTTCGCCCGCTTTACTCGGTAGAGACGCGCAGCGCGTGTCCTTACCAAAAAACCCTTGCAGAATATAAAAACAGGATCATTCTCTCCTAATGACTCTTGCCACGCGCATCAAAGATTTACCAAACCGCGAGCGTCCGCGTGAACGATTGGCCGAGCTGGGGCCGGACGCGCTTTCCGATGCGGAACTCATCGCCATTCTTTTGCGCACCGGTCTGCAGGGAAAATCAGCAGTGGATGTGGGCACAGAATTGGTCCACCAATTTGGGACCCTTAGTGCCCTTTCCCAAGCCACGCTGGAGGAATTGCAAACCATCAAAGGCATCGGCCGCGACAAAGCCATCGCGCTGCAAAGCGCCTTTACCCTCGCGCGTCGGATGGCAGCGGAGATTCGAGAATCCGCGCCGGTGCTCGACACGCCGGATTCCGTTGCAGAACTTTTGCGCGAAGAGTGCCGCCCTTACGAGGTCGAACATTTTTATGCCATCTTCGTCAACACTCGCCGCCGCCTCATTCGCAAAGTGCATCTCTCCAACGGCACACTCGACGCCGCCATCGTCCACCCCCGCGACGTCTTCCGCCACGCCGTGGCCGCCAATGCCTCCGCCGTCATCCTCGTCCACAATCATCCCAGCGGCGACCCCACACCGTCCAAAGCGGACATCACCGTCACCCGCGATCTCGTGCGCGCCGGGCAACTTTTAAAAATCGAAGTGCTCGACCACGTCATCCTCGGCCAACGCACCACCGACCGCGCGCGCGATTATTTTTCTCTGAAAGAGCACGGGTACATTTACAAATAACCGGGTTCCAACAACCAAGGCCCAAAGACCAAGGAAACCCCAATGCCCAACTTTCAATAATCTAATTTGGGGCTTGGGATTGGGGCATTCCTTGGGTATTGGATTTTGGTCATTGGTCATTCCCAACCATTCTTATGATTCATCCCACCGCTATCATCGACCCCAAAGCCGAGCTGCACGAAACCGTCTCCGTTGGACCGTACACCGTCATTGACTCCGGAGTGACGGTGGGCGCGGACTGCGTCATTGGGCCTCACATTCATCTCACAGGCGAAATCACGCTGGGCAAAAATAATCGCATCCACGCCGGCGCAGTGTTGGGCGATGCGCCGCAGGATTTGAAATACACGGGCGAACCGACGCGATTACGCATTGGCGATGACAATGTGATTCGCGAGCACGTCACGCTGCATCGATCCAACTCGCCAGAAGAAGACACCATCATCGGCAGCCACAATTTTTTTATGGCGGCCAGTCATGTGGGCCACAACGCCGTGGTGGGCGACCACAACATTTTCGCCAATGGCGCGCTCGTGGGCGGGCACGCGGTGATTGCCGATCGCGTATTTCTTTCTGGCAACTGCGCCGTGCATCAATTCGTGCGCATCGGGACGCTGGCGATGATGCAAGGCAACGCCGCGGTGAGCCAGGATTTGCCGCCCTACACGATGGGGTTCGGCGTGAACAAATTATGCGGCCTCAACATCGTTGGCCTTCGCCGTGCGGGCGTGGGAGCGCAGGAGCGCTCGATGTTAAAGGCGTGCTATCGCCGGGTGTTTTTGGAAGGCGAAAAGGCGGCGGAATTATTGAAAGAAACCGTGGGGCCCCAAGCGGGGGATTTTTTGGAATTTATCGTCGCGAGTGATCGCGGCGTATGCGCGCACGCCAGCCGCAAAGCCAGCGTATCGGATTAAGCTACCGACACCAACGGCTTGCGGATCAACCGGCCTTGGAGGCGGATGCCGGGCAGGCGGGTTTCGGTGACCTTGTCGCCATCGGTGGGCTTGGGCTCGTTATCGAGTACGGCGTGATGTTCAGCGTCAAAAGCAGCATCTGCGTCCGCTTCAAACGCCACCAGGCCCACGCGTTTGGCGAGCTCGCGGCATTGGCCCTGGAAGGTGGCCATCGTTTGCATAAACGGTTCTTTGCCGGACGCAGCGGCTGAACGTTCGAGGCGAAAAATCAAATCGAGCTGGCCCACCAGTGTCGACGCCCAATCCTGTTCGGCGCGGCGCAGTTTTTCCACTTCGAGCTTCAGCGTGGCGTGTTCGTCATTGCCTGCCTTGGCCATAAACTCGTGATGCTCTTTCACCGTGGCGGCGATGCCGGCGGCAATCTCTTCTGCAAGCTGAGCGGTTTGGCCGGAGGATTCCTGCACAGCATTCCAGCTGGCGGTGGCTTCGGAAATTTGAGCGGCCACGGTTTCCATGTTGTTGACCTCCTTGGCCACGGTGGTGAGCTGGGCAATCTCCACCGCCTTGGCTTCCGCGCGATACTCAAAATAAAACGGCGCCACTGCAAACGCCGCGCCCAATCCGGCGCACACTAAAATGCTAGAGATGTGCCACTGTTGCGCAGGGCCGTCGATGAGCGTGCTGATCCAATAGGCGAGTCCAATGAAAATAATGTCCGCCAATAGGAACGGCCACTTCGGAACGGTCACAGGCAACGGCAACGCCTTGGGCGTGCTGGATTTGCTGGATTTTGCATCTTTGCTTTTGGGGCCCTTGCTCATCACGGCGGCACGTTGCCCGCTTGCCGCGCCGAGGTCAACGCCAACCGTCCCCCGATTGACACTGGCGCGTCTGGGCTTTAACGTGTTGCCGCAATGGGTCCGCTGTTTGAATCGCTGATCGAAATCATCCGCCGCACATCGGCGGAGATTCCCGATGACGTGCAGCGCGCCATCCTCGCGGCGCTCGAAAACGAAAAGCAGGATACCATCGCCAAGAACGCGATGGAAATCATTGAGCGCAACATCGCGCTCGCCAAAGAGAAATCCCAGCCGTTGTGTCAGGATACCGGCAGCGTGCTTTTTTATGTGGATTGTCCGGTGGGGTACGATCAAATGGAATTTGGCGACACCGCGCGCGCGGCGGTCACCGAAGCGACGAAGCGCGGTTTCCTTCGGCAAAATTCTGTGGATTCGCTCACCGGTAAAAATGACGGCACCAACATCGGCCCCGGCGCGCCCACCTTTCATTTTCATCAAACCCGTGAAGCAAGCGTCACCGTGCGGCTCGTGCTTAAAGGCGGCGGCTGCGAAAACGTTGGTGCGCAATACTCGCTGCCGAACACGAAGCTGAACGCGAATCGCGACCTCGACGGCTGCCGCAAGGTCATTCTCGATGCCGTGCAACAAGCTCAAGGCAAAGGCTGCGGCCCGGGCATCCTTGGCGTGTGCATCGGCGGCGATCGCGCCACCGGCTATGAGCTTTCGAAAACACAATTCCTGCGCGACCTTGATGACGAAAATGAAAATGCCGAATTGGCTGCGCTGGAAAAAGACATTCTCACCACCGCAAACAAACTCGGCATCGGCCCGATGGGTTTCGGCGGCAACACCACCTTGCTCGGAGTAAAAATTTGCGCCGCCAATCGCGTGCCCGCTTCGTACTTCGTCAGCGTCAGCTACATGTGCTGGGCCTTCCGCCGCCACGGTGCGACGTTGGATGACGGAGGAGAAATCACGGAGTGGATTTATTAAAATGACCGAACTCACCACGCCGATATCCGAAGAAAAGATTCGCGAACTGAAGGTTGGCGATCCGGTGGCGATTTCGGGTGTAGTTTTTACCGGGCGCGATGCGGTTCATAAATATTTGCACGAAGGGGGCGAGCTTCCCGGGGACGTGAATTTGGAGGGCAGCATCATTTATCATTGCGGCCCGGTGGTGGTGAAGGATGACGCGGGCGAATGGAAAGTGACTGCGGCCGGCCCCACGACTTCCATTCGCGAGGAGCCGTATCAAGCGGATATTATGAAAAAATTCGGCGTGCGCGGCGTGATTGGCAAGGGCGGGATGGGCTCGAAAACGCTCGCGGGCTGCGCGGAAAATGGCGGCGTGTATTTGCACGGCATCGGCGGCGCAGCGCAAGTGTTGGCCGAGCACATCACCCAAGTGCGAGCTGTGTATTTCCTGGAAGAGTTTGGCAGCCCGGAGGCGATTTGGGAATTGGAAGTGAATCAATTCCCAGCCGTCGTTACGATGGACAGCCACGGGCGCTCGCTCCACGCCGAAGTGGCCGAAGCGAGCCAAGCGGTGTTGGACGAGAATTTGTGATGGGAGGGTCGAGTTCCCCCTTACCCGAAACTAGGACAAGGATTTCACAGATTCGCACAGATTAAACCATCCGTGAAAATCTGTGAAATCCGTGTCTGAAAAATGGGACGAGGTGGAATGCGTCCCTCCTATTAGCCTCTAAAGCTCTTCGGCATTTCCGCCGTTCACTAAGTATAACACCGCCATCCGGACGGCGATGCCGTTGGTGACTTGTTCTAAAATCACGGCGCGGTTGCCGTCGGCGAGTTCGCTTTCGATTTCCACACCTCGGTTCATTGGGCCCGGATGCATGATGAGGGCGTCGGGTTTCGCTTTGGCGAGGCGTGCGCGGTTGAGGCCGAAGAGGCGGGCGTATTCGCCGATACTGGGGAACATCGTTTTGCGCTGGCGTTCGTGCTGGATGCGCAGGAGGTTGATGACATCGGCGCCGGCCAATGCTTCATCAAGATCGTAAGTGACGCGACATCCCATTTGCTCGAAGACGCGCGGCACGAGCGTGCTTGGGCCACAGAGGGTGACGTTTGCGCCGAGCTTGCGCAGGGCCCAAATGTTGGAGCGCGCCACGCGGCTGAACAAAATATCACCGAGGATGGTGACATTGAGTCCGGCGATGTCGCCCTTCTTTTCGCGAATGGTAAACACGTCAAGCAGTGCCTGTGTGGGGTGCTCGTGCGCGCCGTCGCCAGCGTTGACGACGTGGGCATTGAGAAAGCGCGCGAGGAAATGCGGCGCTCCGGCGGCCTTGTGCCGGATGACGATGATGTCGGCATTGAGTGCTTCGAGCGTGCGCGCGGTATCCTTGAGGCTCTCGCCTTTTTGGAACGACGAGGCGTCGGCGGAAAAATTGATGATGTCCGCGCTCAATCGCTTCGCGGAAAGTTCAAAGCTCACCCGCGTGCGGGTGGAGGGTTCGACAAAAAAGTTCACCACCGTTTTGCCTTGGAGCGCGGGGACTTTTTTGATGTCGCGCTCGCCCACGGCTTTGAATTCACGCGCAGTGTCGAGCACGGTGGTGAGTTCCTCGGCGCTGAGGCTTTCGATGTCCAGCAGATGTTTGCGATGCCAACTCATTTTTTAATCGTGACGGCGATGGGCGCACCGGAATCGGCCGTGCGCACTTCCACGTGCTCGTCGGGATGGGTGGGGAGATTTTTGCCGACGAAATCCGGCCGGATGGGCAGCTCGCGATGGCCGCGATCAATGAGGACCGCCAGCCGAATGCACTGCGGCCGGCCAAAGCCCATCACGGCATCAATGGAGGCCCGTACGGTGCGGCCGGTGCTGAGGACGTCGTCGATGAGCACCACCACGTTGTTTGCCAAATCGGCGGGCAACTCGGTGGGGCGCAGTTCGGCCATGCCGCGCTGGGAAAGATCATCGCGGTGCAAGCCCGGCTCCACCGAACCCACGGCGACGGGTTGACCATAAATGCCGGTGAGCGTTTTGCCGAGCTGCTGCGCCAGCGCGACTCCGCCGCGTTGGATGCCCACGAGCAAAATGGTGCCCCCGTCCGCGTGGGCTTCTGCGATCTCGTGCGCCACGCGCCGCCACGCGCGCGCAAGGGCGTCGGCTTCGAGCACGGTGCGCGATGCGTTTGGGTCAGCCATAAAAAAAGCCGCGCCGTTTTCGCGTGCTTGATTGCACGTGAATCCAACGCGGATAAAATCCGTTTCGTTTCTTCATCGTCCTTGGCGGCCTCGCGGGACCGCGTTAAAGGGCTTCAAAATTTACACACACTGCCGGGCGGCGTGCCGGCGTTTGCGCCACTCGGAGCGGTGCTTTAGCATCCATCCCGTGAGTGCCTCCTCGAAGCCGACGTCGATGCCGGCCTTCTCGGATTCAATCCACTTGTGCCGCAGGATCTCCTCGCGTTCCGCCAAAAATTCGCGGTACAGCGACGAGCGCTTCAGCAATTCCTGATTGTCAGTGGACTTGGCCATCGGGATTTCTCCGCCAAATGGGACGGGAAGGTAGCACCGTCTGTTCAAGACAAACAACACTTTTTTCAGGAAAAAAAGCGAATTCCGCACCAAATTGTCCCCAACCACCGGTGAACAACGGGTGAATAGAGTGGATAAGTGCTAATCGAGCGTCTCGCGCAATGCCGCGGCAACTTTGCCAAAGGCCTGCGCCGGCGCGCCTTCGGGGGATTTGACCACCACCGGAATGCCGGCATCGCCGCCTTCGCGGATTTCGGTAAACAGCGGCACCTCGCCGAGGAAGGCTGTTTCTTGCCGCTCCGCTTCCGCCGCGCCTCCGCCGTGGCCGAAGATTTCGATGCGGTCGCCATTGGGCGCGGTGAAGTAGCTCATATTTTCTACGATGCCGAGGATCGGCACATTCACGCGATCGAACATTGCAATGCCTTTGCGGACCACGCCGAGCGAGGCTTCCTGCGGAGTGGTGACAATGACGCCGCCATCGAGCGGCACAGTTTGGCAAAGTGAAAGTTGCGCGTCGCCCGTGCCCGGCGGCAGATCAATTAGCAAATAATCCAGCGTGCCCCAGTCCACTTGCATCACAAACTGCTGGATGGTTTTCATAATCATCGGCCCGCGCCAGATGACCGGCTGATCGCCGTCCAACAAAAACCCCATGCTCATCAGCTTCACGCCGTGGCTCATCAATGGCACCAATTTTTCTTCGGGGCTCACCAGTGGCCGTTCGTCCACGCCCATCATCAACGGCACGCTCGGGCCGTAGATGTCGCAATCGAGCAAACCGATTTCGCCGCCGTTTTGGGCCAGTGCGCAGGCGAGGTTCACCGCGCAAGTGCTCTTGCCCACACCGCCTTTGCCGGAAGCAACGGCGATGACTTTGTTGATGCCCGGCACGCGATTGGGCCCGGCTTGACCGCTGGCGGGAGCTTCGCCGGCGGGCGGCATTTTGATTTGCACCATCGCGCGGTTGATACCGTCCACGGAGGTCGCGGCGGATTCGACGGCGGCTTTGAGTTGGGCGGCAATTTCGGGGTTATGAGTGGTGAGCTCAAGCGCGATGCTGGCGGAGCCATTGGCGGACGCGATATTTTTCACGAGGCCAAACGACACAATGTCGCGCGAGTAACCGGGATAGTTCACGCCTTTGAGGGCGTCTTCGATGGATTGTTCTAAACTCATTTCAAGCGTCCCACGCGGGCGACAAGCTGCGGAGTTTATCAACTTGTTTCGGAATGACTTCCAGCACGTGGTCGATGTCCGCTGCCGTGGTGTCGCGGCCGAGGGAGAGGAGAACGTTGCCTTTGGCCGATGCGGCGTCAAGCCCGATTGCCGTCAGCGCAGGCGGCACGGCGAGATTTTTGGTGACACACGCCGCGCCGCTGGCAATGGCGATGCCCTGCAAATCCAGTGCGAGTGCCAGCCCTTCACCCTCAATGCCATCGATGGAATAATTGAGGTGCGTGGGCAAACGACCCGCGCCCAGCGCCGCACCATTGAGCCGAAGGGGCCCGATGGTTTTCAGCAAACCTTCGTGCAATTGGCGCTGCAGTGCGGAGACTTCGATCGGGGGCAACGCGGCGGCGGCTCCCGCGCCAATGATGACGGGGAGGTTTTCCGTGCCCGCACGGAAGCCGTCTTCCTGCGCGCCGCCGTGGATAATTGCCGCGAGCGGCGCACGGCGGTTGCGATATAAAATGCCCGCGCCTTGCGGTCCGCTAAAGCGATGGGGGGCGAGGGTGAGCAGCGCGATATTTGCGGCGGCCACATCGATGGGCAGCCAATGGCCGCTCGCGGTGGCGTCGACCATAAACGGAATGGCGCGTTCGGCGGCGAGGGCGCCGATGGCGGTGATGTCTTGGATTGTCCCGAGATCGTGGCTGGCGTGGTGGGTGGCGATGAGGATGGTTTTGTCCGTGAAAGCTTCGGCAATGGCCGCGGGTGAAATAAACCCTTCGGCATCCACGGGCACGCGCGTGGCGGTGAATCCATTTTCCTCCAGCCACGCGACGGATTGCTCGATGGACGGATGCTCGATGTTCGAGAGCACGATATGGTTTCCGCGTTCGCGTTGGGCGAAGGCAGTGCCTTTTACGGCGAGGTTGTTGGTCTCGGTGCCGCTGCTGGCGAAGAGGATTTCTTCGGGAGAGCTGCCGATGAGTTGGGCGCATTGTTCGCGGGCGGTGGCGATGGCTTCGCGTGCGGCTAAGCCGTGGTGATGCTCCTCGAAAAACGGTCGCATTGCCTCGCGTACTTCGGGCGCAAGGGGAGTGCCCGAAAGATGGTCAAGATACACGCGGCGTTTCATTGGGCGAAGGTAGCCGGTGAGCGGGAAGTTTTCAACGCAGAGGTAGGGGGGCTTTTCCGAAACCGCCGCGCCGCGCTCGGAGAGTACGTCCTACCTGCGCGCCTCGTGAATTTGTGCCTTGCACCGCGGGCTGGTTTTCCGTAGGGCTGACGGCGTTATGGGAATTTTATCGGGCAAAACAGGCGTCGTTTTCGGCGTGGCGAACAAGCGATCCATCGCGTGGGCGATTGCGCAGGCGTGGAAAGAGGCGGGCGCGAATCTGGCGTTCACCTACCAAGGCGAACGGCTGAAAGATAACGTGAGCCAATTGGCGGAGACTTTTGGCGATGACACGCTGATTACCGAATGCGATGTGACGCAGGATGATCACATTGATCGGGTGTTCAACGAAGTGGGCGACAAGTTTGGCGGCAAGCTGGATTTGTTGCTGCACGCGGTGGCCTTCGCGCCGAAGGAAGCGCTCGAGGGAACGTTTGTGGCTACCACTCGCGAGGCCTTCCGCGTGGCGCATGATGTGAGTGCGTACTCGTTGGTGGCGCTGACCCGCGCGGCGGCTCCGTTGATGACCGAAGGCGGCAGCGTTGTGGCGATGAGTTATTACGGCGCGGAAAAGGTGATCCCGCATTACAACGTGATGGGCGTGGCCAAGGCTGCGCTCGAAGCGAGCACGCGTTATTTGGCCAGCGATTTGGGTGAGCAAAAAATCCGCGTGAATTGTATCAGTGCAGGACCGGTAAATACGTTAGCCGCGCGTGGCATAGCGGGTTTTAGCAGCATGCTTAAACATTACGAAGCGCACGCGCCGCTCAAGCGTAATGTGCTGCCCGAAGAGCTGGGCGCCACCGGCACCTTCCTCGCCAGCGACGGCGCGGCGGCGATCACAGGCCAAGTGCTCTATGTCGATTGCGGATATCAAGTGATGGGCATGTAGCCTTTTTGCTTGGAAACAAATCCGCTTCATTGCGTAATGGCCTCTCTCCATGGCCATCGTTTCTCACCCTGCCCCATTTCCGCCCGGCTTCAAGCCGAAGTGGCGGGATATCCTTGAGAAAAACGTGGCGTTGTATCGGCGGTTGCCGGAAGATCTGACATTGGTGTTGGAAGAAATGATCCCGTGGTTTGTCGAAAAGGTGTTCTGGAAATGGGAGGATTGGGTGGGCTACAGACCCGACAAGGAAATGCAAAAAGTCTGCGTCGCATGCGAAGCCTGTCTTTTGATCGCGCGACGATCCAAGAAGGATTACCAGCATTTCCATACTTTTGTGTTCCATGAAAAGTACCTAGTGGCAAAGGACGGCGACAAATGTGCAGGATGGGCAGAGCCGGGGGGAACCATTCGGCAGCGGTGGGAGAGCACAAGATACGGGATGAGGGATGGAATCGACAATCATAACCTCACGTTACACGAGTTCGGCCACATGCTCGATTACAAAGATTCCGATTTTGATAGTGTTCCGCACTTTGACAGCAAGGCCGCCAGGTTTGACTACCAACTTTTCCTTGAAGAAGAATACGCGGATATTTGCAACGCATGGGAGAAGAAAACAGGCAACGAAATCATTCGCAAATATGCCACCACCGATAAAGCTGAGTTTTTAACCTGCGCCACGGAGGCATTCTTTGAGCGGTCTGAAATGGTGAAATTTATGCGACGGGATCTTTATGACTGGATGGTGCGTATTTACCAGATGGATCCGGCCGAGTGGCCCGAACGCATCAGTCAGGCGGATCTGGCGGACGAGCGGTGTGACCAATGGAGTGATTGGATGCGCCGGTCCACTTGGCAATCCAAAAGTGAAGAGATAGATTCATGGCCCGACGGGGTGGCCGCGGCTGATTACGCAGGATGGTATTTACAGCATAAAGGGCGTTTGGAACGCGAGGAGCGCGAACGCAAAGAACGCGAGTTTGCCGAGAAGATGCGGCGAGATAAGGAACGGAACGAGAAAGAACAGCGTGAGGCCAGAGAACGAGAACGCAAGGAGAAGGAAGAATCAGAACACAAGGCGCGCGAGCGGTATCTTTTAAACAATCGCACCGTCATCGTGGAATACCCGAATGGCACACCACAGCTAAAATACAAGCTAGTCGACGGACATCGAGAAGGGCTGAAGCAGCGCTGGGACGAGGAGGGGCAGCTGCGCGAGGAGACGGAATTAATCCGCGGCAAAAAGCACGGCTCGGTCGTTTTTTACCACTCCAACGGCAAGAAAGAGATGGAAGGCTTCTTTATCCTCAATCGCCGCGCAGGCATTTGGCAGGGCTGGCACGAAGACGGTTCGCCCAGCTTTCGTTCAGAATACCGCGAGGGCGAACTCCACACGTGGGAGCAGTTTGGCGGAGACGGAAAGTCACGCACTTACGGCAAAGTTACAAATCGATTCGGGGCGTGACACGCTTGAGCGTTGGCACGGGACCGCAGTCGGCGTACAGTATCGCGCATGGACGAAGGTGCCATGGAAATCAAATCAAGCTGGGCGGCGGTGCAGGATCACACGCGGCACTTCTCGGATTTTACGTTTGTGTATCCCGTCATCTCGCGCCGCAGCAAAGGGCTTTCCATCGGCGTGAATCTCAACCCCGACAAGGTGTGCAATTTCGACTGCATTTATTGCGAGGTGGATCGCCGAATCCCGGGCGCGGTCACGGAAGTAGATCTTCGCCAAATGAAGGATGAGCTGACCGCGATGATTCGTTTTGCCAAAGACGGCGGCTTGGCGAAGGAACCCAAGTTTGACGAAGTCCCGTGGCTCACGCGCGAGGTGAAGGACATCGCCTTCAGTGGCGACGGCGAGCCCACAATGATTCATAATTTCGCCGAGTGCGTGCAAACCGTGGTGGATGTGAAACAGTCGGAAGACCTGGGCGCCACGCAAATCGTCCTCATCACCGACGCCGCCGGACTAGACAAGGCGAACGTAAAGCAGGGCTTGGAGCTAATGGACGCGCACGAAGGTGAAGTGTGGGGCAAACTCGATGCCGGCACCGAGGCGTATTTCAAACGCGTCAACCGCACCAACGTCAAATTCCAGCGCATTCTCGACAACCTGCTGGCCACCGCGAAGGCGCGCGCGATGATCATCCAGAGTCTTTTTCTGAAAGTCCACGGCGAGGCAATGAGCGACGCAGAATTGGCGGCGTATTGCGGACGGCTCAACGAGCTCACCGCGGGTGGCGGCCAAATCAGTGAGGTGCATTTGTACACCGTGGCGCGGCCCACCCCGGAGGCGTTTGCCACCAAATTGGATTTGGCGGAATTGGAAACAATGGCGGCCATCGTGCGCGAACGCACGGGCCTCACGGTGGCGGTCTTCCCCTAAAATGGACGGGGCAAACACAGGGCCACGCGGACGCACCCTCGCCTTGGGGGCGCTGGTTTTGCTCGGCGGCTTTGCGGTGATGGTGCTGGAAATTGTCGGCGCGCGATATTTGCAACCGTGGTTTGGCGGGGCGTTTTACGTGTGGACCAGCCAAATCGGAATGGTGATGTTGGCGCTGGCGCTCGGCTACGGCGTGGGCGGGCACTTGGCGGATCGATTCAAAAAGGCGCGCTTTCTGTCACTGCTACTGGCGCCGGCGGGGATTTTTATATTGCTGATTCCGCAGATGGCACCGGGTGTGTTGAACAGCATCGTCGATCGGCACGAAAATGCTGCCGCGCCAAAAGAGGCGTCCGCGGAACCGGTTATCACAGAAACAAACTTGCTTTCCGAACTGCCCAAAGATTTTTTGGAGGGCAACACAAACAACGCCGCCAACGCGTTGCCCGCGCCGCCGGTCGATGACGCGGCGCCTTCAGAAATTCCTGCACTGTGGCGCAAGCTCGATCCGGCGATCGGCAGTGCGGTGGTGTTTTTATTTCCGTGTTTTGTGCTGGCAATGATTTCGCCGTTTATGGTGCGGCTGGCGGCGCGGCAAGTGGCGCACGTGGGGACGGTGAGCGGGCTGGTGTACGCGGCCAGCACGGTGGGCAGCATTGCGGGCGTATTTATTTCGGCTTATGTGCTGATCGATCTTTTTACCACCACACAAATTTTTCAACTGACCGGGGCGTTGACTTTGGGGCTGGGTGGGTTATGTTGTCTCATTGATTGGCAATGGCCGGAAGAATTACAGGACGAATGATGCTGGCGTTGCTGCTGCTTTGCGCAGCGGCAGCGGAGGGTGCCGTGCGGCATCGCAGCCAATCGGCGCACAATCAAATTGTGGTGGAAGACCAAGGCGGCTATCGAATGCTGCGCTTCAATGGCTCGATGGAAACGCGGTTGCTGATTGCCAATCCGTTGCTTGGGCATTTTGAGTACACCGATTATTTTCAAATGCCGCTCCTCTGGAATCCCAAAGCCAAGCGCGTGCTGGTGATGGGACTGGGCGGCGGCAGCACGCAACGCGCGTTCCAGCATTATTACCCAACTGTGCACGTGGACACCGTGGAGCTGGATCCCGCGGTGGCTAAGGTGTCCAAGGAATGGTTTGGGGTGAAGGAAACAAAAACTCATACCATTCACATCAGCGATGGGCGCGGTTATTTGCGCCGCAACAAGGATCGGAAATACGAGGCGATTTTGATGGATGCGTATTCGTCGAACACCTACGGCTCATTCATTCCCTATCACTTGGCGACCAAAGAATTTTTCCAACTCGCGGCGGAGGATCTCACGGCCAACGGAGTGCTCGCGTACAACGTGATTGGCACGTACAATGAGTGGCGCGCGGATATCGTGGGGTCGATGTATCGCACGATGAAAACGGTTTTCCCGCACGTGTACCATTTCCCGGCAGCCGATTCGCGCAACATTGTGCTGGTGGGGGTGAAGGCGAAATCCGGCGGGTTGACCAGCGCGACTCTGCGGGCGCGAGTGGATTTGCTGCGGCGTGCACAGCCGAAATTGCCCGCGCACTTCGGGCCACGGTTGGGGCGCATTCAGGCGAATGCACCGCTGAGCGCGGCAAAATCGCTGGTGCTCACGGATGACCACGCGCCGATTAGCAAGCTGCTGGTTCCGGCGCAGTAGTTCCTGTTTCCACGCGGCGCAGACACGCGACAAATGCGCCGTCCACCCCGTCATTCATCGGCGTAATTGTGCGGGCGATTTCCTGCTCGAAATCTTTACGCTTGTGCAAAAACTTTTCCACGACGGCTTCGTTTTCCTCGTGCTCCAAACTGCACGTGCTGTAAACGAGCGTGCCACCCACGGGCAACAGGCGCGCGGCGCGCTGGAGCAAATCCAGTTGCGTGCGGGCCAGCACGGCCAGTTCGCGCGCGTGCAGCCGCCAGCGGACGTCCACGCGGCGGCGCATCACGCCGGTGTTGGAGCAGGGGGCATCGACGAGAATGCGATCGAAGGGCCCGGCGTTTTTGAGGTCAATGCCGTGCAGCGGCTTGGGCTGGATGCAAGTGTGGCCGAGGCGCGAGATGTTTTCGCGCAAGCGTCCGAGGCGGGCTTCATTGAGGTCGATGGCGAGCACGCTGCCTTCGTTGTTCATTCGTTCCGCGATGGCGGTGGACTTGCCGCCGGGCGCAGCGCAGAGGTCGAGAATGTTTTCGCCCGGTTGCGGGTTGAGTTCGTACACCGAAACGAGCGTGCTCGGATCCTGCACATAAAATTTCCCTTCGCCAAAACTGTCCAGTGCGGCAGGCGAGCGTTCGGTTTTTAATTGATACATTTCGTGAGAGCCAAGCCAATCGCGTTTCACGGCCGCGAAGGTTGCGCCCTCTTTTTCCCATTGCGCCTCCAACTCGGCGGCGGTGGCGCGCAACGGATTGCGGCGGGCAAAAACGGGCGCGGGGGTGTTGTTCCACTCAAGGAGTTTGTCATAATCCGGCCAGCGATCCTGCCAGCGTTGCACGAGCCATTGCGGATGGGAGTGGCCGATGGCCGGGCGTTCACGGCGGAGATCGTCCAGTCGCGCGCGCCAGTCGTCCATTTCGCGGAGGCAATTTCGGAGCACGGCATTGAGAAATCCCGCTTGCGGGCCGAGATCGTGCCGGCGGGCGAGGTTGACCGTTTCGTTCACGGCGGCGTGGCCGGGGATGCGATCGAGCCAGAAAATCTGGTATAAACCAAGCCGCAACAGAATTTGCGCGAGCGCCTGCTGGCGACGCCCGTTGGTTTTTTGGTCGATCAACCAATCCAGCGCGGCCCGATGCCGGATGACGCCGAGCACCAGCTCCTGGCACAGGCCGCGATCGCGCGGGCCCAAATGCGGCAGGGCGTCGGCCAGCAGGATGTCAGCGGTTTCCGGGCCCCGTTCCCACTCTCGCAGGAGGCGCGCAGCGATTTCTCTTGGACTTTGCCTTGGCACGCGGCTAGTATCCCGCCACGCACTCAGTCACGCGAGTCCTTTCGCAACATCGCGGGGCGGCGCGTTGTCCAACCTATGAAAGAAGAATTCGAAAAACTGGCGGCTTCCGGCAAAATTCTCCCCGGCGATGTGGAAACCCTCGTGCAAATGGCGACCGAAGGGTTTTGCATGCACAAGAGCTGGGGCTTCGGTCGCATCAAAACCGTGGATGTGGTGCTCGGCAAAATGGCGGTGGATTTTGCCAGCCGTCCCGGCCACAGCATCGACCTTGCCTTCGCGCCCAAAATTCTCACGCCGATTTCCAAAGACCACATCGAGGCGCGCAAGGCTACGGATATGACCGGACTGAAACAAATGGCCGCGCTGCAGCATCACGAGGTCATCAAGGTTATTATCGACAGCTACGGCGTTTATGCGACGAATGATAAAGTGCAGGAAGCGCTCGTGCCCGAGGTGATTGATAAAGACGATTACAAAAAATGGTGGGAGACCGCGCGGCGCGAAATGAAAAAGGACGGTCACTTCAAGCTGCCGACCAAAAAAACCGAGGCTATCGAATATCAATCGCAGGAGATTCCGTTGCAGGAACGATTGCTTCAGGATTTTACTAAAGCCAAAGGGCTGAAGGCGCGCTTGGCGGTCACGGCGGAAATTTCGAAGAATAGCGGAGACCTCGACGATGCCGCCGCGATGGCGGAAAGCACACTCGGAAAGTTAAACGAAGAAATTACCAGCCACGCCAAAACGCAGGCACCGCTCGCGTTAGAGGCGGTGATGGCGCGGGATGATCTCGCCAAAGCGCTGGGCACAGAGATCGGCGAAGACGCACCTATTGAGGCCACGGTGTGGGAGACAAATCCGATGGTGAAAGATGTGGTGACCGCCGTGCCGGCCGCGCGACAACGACGCGTGCTTGATTCGTTCCAGGCGCACAACGAAGAGTGGGCGACCTCGTTGCTGGTGATGGCCAACCAAGTGCCCGCTCGATTGGTGGGCGAGTGCGCGAATCTGCTCGCCGCGCATAACCAAGCCGGCGTGTTCAAGGAAGAGCTGGAACATCTCATCAACCACCACGCTGCCGCCGCCGAGCTGTTGCTGTGGTTGGCCAAAGAGCGCCCGGAAGCGTACACCGATTTACTCACGACGGATGCCTTCGGAGCAATGCTCTCGGCCATTGAACGTGAAACCAGCGACGAAAAGCGCGCGTGCAAACTGCGCGATTATATTTTGGCCGACACCGGCCTCATCGAAACGCTCACCGAATCGGCCGACCTTGAAGTGGTGCAGGACATCACCCGCGCCATTCAGCTTTCCACCTGTTTTGAGGGAATGGATAAACGCTCTGTGCTCGGCAAAATCGTGAAGACGCGGCCGGAGATTCAGGAGTTCATTACCGGCGCCGACAAGGAAAAACCGGAGAAGAAGGCCGAAGGCGAAGGCACGCTGATGGTGTCGTGGGCTAGCCTCGAACGTCGTGCCGCGGAGTTGGAAGACTTGAAGCAAAAGCGTATTCCCGCCAACTCCAAGGAAATCGAAATCGCCCGCGAGTACGGCGATCTCCGCGAGAACCACGAATTCAAAGCCGCCAAGGAACAACAAAAAGTGCTGACTGCGCTGCAAGCCGAATGGGAGCGCGACCTCGATCGCGCGCGCGGGATGAATTACTCCGAGGCCGATACCGCTGCTGCGAACGTGGGCACGCGCGTTACCGTTACTCATCTGGGCAGCGGCGTGCGCGAGGAGTTTGCGCTGCTCGGCGCGTGGGATGGCGATCCGGATCACAACCTCATCAGCTACCTCACCCCGATGGGCCAGGCCATTCTGGGCCGCACTGCCGGAGAGGAAATCGAATTTGAACTCGGCGGCGAAACCCGTCGTCTGCGCGTGGAAGGCATCGCCCCTTACGTCGCTGAACAGGCGACCGCCTAAACCGCCGTGCGTACGGTCAAGGTACCGCTGGCAAATCGATCGTACCCGATTCAGGTCGGGGCGGGATTGCTCGCGGACTTGGGAAAACATTGCGCACGTCTCAAGCTCGGCCAACGGTGTGCGGTGATTTCAGATGCTACCGTTGCCCGACGTTATCGCAAACCTGCTCTCGCTTCGCTCAAGGCCGCCGGCTTTGCGCCTGTCTTCATTTCCCAACCTGCCGGGGAACAGGCTAAGACGCTCAAAAACGTGCAGGCGTGTTACGATCAACTCGCCAAACACCGCATCGAGCGCGGCTCATTTGTCGTCGCGTTGGGCGGTGGTGTGGTCGGCGACCTCGCCGGTTTCGTGGCCGCCACGTATTTGCGCGGAATTGATTTCGTGCAAGTGCCCACCACGCTCCTCGCGCAGGTGGATAGCTCCGTCGGCGGCAAAGTCGGCGTTAACCTCCCCGCCGGAAAAAACTTAGTCGGCGCATTTCACCAACCCAAACTTGTGCTGTGCGACCTCGACACGCTGCGAACCTTGCCGCGGCGCGAGTTCCGCGCCGGTCTCGCGGAGGTCATCAAATACGGCATTATTTACGACGCCAAACTCTTCACCCGCCTCGAGTGCGAATTGCCCAAGCTGCTGAAACAGGACCCCGCCACCCTCACCGCCGTCATCGCGCGCTGTTGCCAAATCAAAGCCGAAGTCGTCGGCCAAGACGAAAAAGAATCGGGCCTTCGAGCGATATTGAATTTCGGCCACACCCTCGGCCACGGACTCGAGGCCATTTCCAAATACGGAAAATACCTCCACGGCGAAGCCATCAGCATCGGTCAAGTCGCCGCCTCAAAAATTTCCCAAGCCCAAACCGGATTCACCGCAAAGGACACCGCCCGCGTCATCGCCCTCTTCCAAAACGCCGGCCTCCCCACCGAAGTAAAACTCACCCCCGCCCAGTCCAAACGCCTTTTCACCGCCATCCAGCTCGACAAAAAAGTCACCGCCGGCCAAATCAATTTTGTCCTGGCAAAAAAAATCGGCCAAGTGGTCACGCACCAAAAAGTTTCCCCTCCCATCATCCGCCAATCCCTCAACCCTCAACCCTCAACCCTCAACTAACCCGGTGGCAGTTAGCGAAACCATCGTCCGTGAGTTCTTTGAGTTGCATGGCTTTTTCGTGCGGCAGCAGCGCAAGCACATCGCGCCCAAGCGCGAGGATGACGAAGTTGATTTTTACGTGCACAATCCCGGCGGCGCCGCCGACAAAAATGACGTCCCCTTCGTCCTCGAATCCGCCGCCGACCTTAAGCACCTCACGCGTGCCGTGGTGGTCGTGAAAGCGTGGCACACCGAAGTTTTCACCCAAGCCGTCCTCGCCCACGCGCCGGAAATGTTCCGCTTCGCCGGGCCCGAAACTTTCGCCCGCGCCACCCACGCCTTCGGCGGCCCCGGACCGCTCACCAAAATCCTTGTCGTCCCCGCCCTTCCTACCGCCGGCGAGGCCCGCCAGCAAAGCATCGACGTGCTCCGCGCCAAGGGCATTGACGCCGTCATTGCCTTTCGCACCATGCTCTCCGACCTCATCGACCACATTGAGGTCAACCGCAACTACCAAAAAAGTGACCTCCTCCAAATCATTCGCATCCTAAAAAACTACGACCTATTCGCCGCCCCACAATTGGAGTTATTCAATACGCCCCAGCCCAAGCCCAAGCGGAAGGCAAAACAGTAATTCAATGCTACTCGTCATCGACAACTACGATTCGTTTACGTTTAACCTCGTCCAGTATCTCGGCGAGGAGGATGTGGCGATGGAGGTGCATCGGAATGATGAAATCACGCTGGAACAAATTGAGGCGCTTAAGCCGGAGCGCATTCTGATTTCGCCCGGGCCGTGTACGCCGCGCGAGGCGGGGCTCTCCAACGACATCATTAAAACCTTCGGCCCGCGCACGCCGCTCTTGGGCGTGTGCCTCGGGCATCAATGCATTGGGCATTCGTTTGGTGCCGAGGTGGTGGTGAACGACCAAATCATGCACGGCAAAACCTCGCCTATTTCGCACGACGGGAAATTTCTATTTGCGGATATGCCCGATCCTTTCGTCGCCACACGCTATCACTCACTCGTTGTCAAACGCGACACCGTTCCCGACTGCCTAGAAATTACCGCTGAAACCGAAGCCGGCGAAGTGATGGGGTTACGTCACAAGGAACATCCCATTTGGGGCGTGCAGTTTCATCCCGAAAGCATTCTGACCGAGGAGGGTCGGACGTTGTTGCGGAATTTTTTGAAGTTAGGGTAGAAGGTAGAAGGTAGGTAGGGCGGGGCGTCCTCCCAAGCATTTACTGCCGCGCTTGTTCGATCATTTCTTTAATCGTCACCGGTTTTCCGTCGCGGCGTTTGCTTTCATCGGCGGCGGCCATAAAGGCGAACATCTCGATAGTTTCCTGCGCGCTCACGGGCACTTTGCCGGTTTGAAACATTTTTACGGCTTCGACCACTAGTGGTGCGTAGCCGTCGTACTTGCCCGCTTCGCTTTCGCCTTTGGTGCCCTTGGCCTTGCCGCCGTAGCCTTTGCCTTCGCGGAAGATGCCGATGCGTTTGCCTTTCCATTGGCCTTCCACCTCGATTTTGCCATCGGCGGTGGTGCGCCGCACGACGCTTTGGCAGCCGGGGCCCATCACGGTAAAGAGCGATTCGCAGCCGTGCACGCCGTACCAAAATAAATCCGGATGATGTACCTCCAGCGAGCAGGGACTGTGCACCTCGGCGCGGGTGACAGTGCCAATGGAGCCATTGCGAATGGCTTGATTCGTTTTGCCGTAGCGCAGCGAGGATGAGCTGAAAACGGGCACGCCTTTCTTCTTGGCGTACTCAAAAATGAAAATCGCGTCAGCGAGCGAACCGGCCATCGGCTTGTCGATGAAGAGCGGCAATCCGGCATCAATGACGGGAATGACTTGGCGCACTTTGGGTCGGCCGTCAACGCTTTCGAGCATGATGGCGTCTACATTTTTGCACAGCTCGGCGATGGTGGGGTAGAGTTTGAGGCCGTAATCGTTCGTAAGCGTTTCGGTGTATTTATCAATGCGATCGGCACTGGAAGGGACGTCGAGGCTGCCGCCCTTGAAGGCTGCAACTACTTTTGCATTCGCGAGCGGGCCAGTGGCCTTGGGGTCATTGATGATTTTGGTGAAGGCTATGACGTGCGAAGTGTCCAGCCCGATGAGGCCAATGCGGAGATCTTCAGCCATCGCAACGGCGGTGAAGGCGAACGAAAGGAAAAGTACGGTGATGCGTTTCATAGAGGCCCCAAGGCTAACGCCCGCCGTGCGTTTGTAAATGGGAAAGCGTCTACGCCTGGGTGGTCACTTCCGCGAAGTCCAAGCCGTGGCGTTTGCAGTATTCGCTGAGGGTTTTTTCGTTTTCGATGAGCACGGTGCGCACCACGGAGGATTCATCGGCATAGCCCACATCGGCGACGTGGTCGGGGATGAGGTGGGTTTGCTTGTGCGCGTAGGCGAGCGCGAAGCAGGATTCAGCGACCACGAAAAAGGGAATTTCCTGATCCGCACCTTCGGCGTAGTCTTCGATGACATCGGCCAAAAGTTCAAGCTGATCGACGAGGTGCGGAAATTTTGGTGCGTGGATTTCGGCAAATTCCAGCTTCAATTGCGGCAGCTTCTGGTGAATCCCGTGAAGGATTTTGGGTGACACTTTGGCTGCGTTGGAATGAACAAATTCGGCAATGTCGGACATACGGAGAGTTTAACAGGATGACATCGGGAATCAAGCTCGTGCTTTCGGCAGCACATCACACGATTTCCACCTCCATTTTCGGCAGCGAGTCGATGAACATTTGACCATACCGTTTGGTGAGCACGCGGTTGTCGAGTACGGCGATGATGCCGCTATCACCCTGCGTGCGGATGAGCCGGCCGACGCCCTGGCGGAATTTCAAAATCGCCTCGGGCAAATTAAATTCCATAAATGCATTGCCGCCGCGCGCTTCAATCGCCTCCACGCGAGCCTCGATGAGGGGATGATCCGGCACGGCGAAGGGGAGGCGCGTAATGATGACATTGCTCAGCGATTCACCCGGCACATCGACGCCCTGCCAAAAACTGTCCAACCCGAACAGCACCGAATCGGTGTCGTGCTTAAACTGCTCGAGGATTGTGGCACGCGGCGTGCCAGTGCCTTGAATGAACGCGCGAATGCCTAATTCGTCAATGAGCGGCTCCAATTCCTCCGCCACCTCGCGCATCAGTTTGCCGTTGGTGAAAAGCACAAACGCCTTGCCGTGCGTCATGCGGATAAAATGGCCGATCCAATGCACGAGCGCTTCGGCATATTCGTCCGCCCGCGGGTCAGGCATTTTGCCGGCCACATAAAGTTTCACATTTTGTTGATAATCAAAGGGCGAGCCAAGCTGAGCGCGGCGGGAAGTTTCTGCGCCCACTTGATTGATGAAATATTCCAAGCCAGGACACATCGCCTTTTGCTCGGGCGGCAGCTTGCAGCGTTCGGAGTCCTCAACCGCCAGCGTGGCACTGGCGCAGATGACGGACGACCCGCTGCCAAATACGCGCTGGCGCAGAAACGCCGCCGTGTCGGTGGGCGCGGCATTGAGCGTGAGATTTTGGCGCTGTCGGCCGGAGCGTTCCACCCAGTAAACGTGCTGCTCGGCCGATTGCCCAATGAACACCGCGACCGCCTCGCGAATCTCAGCGATGCGGCGGTTGCATTCGATGAGTTCGGCGGTGGTTTCCTCGTCACCCTCGCTGGCTTCGATGAGGTGGCCGAGTGCTTCGCGCAGGGCTTGCAGCGGACGCGACACGGTGTCCTCCACAAAATCCGCCTCGCGTACGCGCAGTTCGTTCCATTCGCGCGCGCGGCGCGCCGATTTATCGTGCGAGGTGTTGCAGGCGGCTTCCACTTCATCGAACAGTTGATCCGCCGCGTCGAGTGTTTCCCCTACGCCTTTTACCACGTCGCCCTTGCGCAGGATTGAGAGAATGCCTTTTTCTGTGCGCGGATTCCATAGTCGCTGGAGGTTGAACCGAATTTGCCCGCTGGAAACGCTCAGCCCAATATGGCGCGACGCCACGCGTTCGAGATGCTGTGCCTCATCGAAAATCACAAAATCATTTTTGAAAAGCAAACCGCCCTCCACGCCTTCCTCTTGCTCATCGGCATACCCCTCCAACGTCATCGTGAGGTTGGCGAAAAAGAGCGAGTGATTGAGCACCAACACATCCGCACTCAGAAAACGCCGGCGCGCTCTCTGAAAAAAACATTCGCCGTGCAACGCCGCCGTGTCACTGCCGCGCCCGCAAAACTTGGGCGAGCACAGGCCGCGCTCGGAGCACACCGCTTCCCACACCTTTGGATCCGGCTCCACATCGAGATCCGACAAGCTGCCGTCCTCCGTTTTTGCCGCCCATTCCGCCACGCGCTTGAGCTCGGCAACCTCAGGCGAGGTGAACAGCCCATCCGCCCGTTGCAGGGCGCGATGCAGCCGCCGCGTGCACAAATAATTGCCGCGCCCCTTTAGCATCGTGTAGCTGAACTCCACCGGCAAAATCCGCTGCAACATCGGCAAATCTTTTTCCGCCAACTGCTCCTGCAAATTAATGGTGTGCGTGGAAATGATCGCCTTCTTCACGCTGGCCTGTCCGTGCAAAATGGCTGGAACTAAATAGGCGAGGCTCTTCCCCACACCCGTGCCGGCTTCGACCACGCAATTCTTCCCCGCCTCCAACGCGCGCGCCACGCCCGTGGCCATCGCTTGTTGTTGAGGTCGGTACTCGAAATTTTTCGAATTCGATAAGAGCCCGCCCGGGCCAAAAATTTCCTCCACCTGCGCTTCGAGGCCTGAGGATTCTGCGGGGAGTTGATCGGAAGAAAGAATCATCGTGAAGCATCCCGCTCCACAAGTTCCATCTCCCCGCGGTGCTTTGCAATCCGATCCGCCGCCAGCACGCCGCGCCAGTTCGCATTGGGATACACCACACTGCGGCGGCCGATGATGCTGCCGGGATTGAGCACGCTGTTGCAGCCAAGCTCTGCGTGATCGCCAATCAGCGCGCCGAATTTCCGCAGGCCGGTGTCGATCTTTTCCTCCCCGTGCTGCACGGTCACATCGCCCGGGAGCGATTTGAAGTTGGACAACACCACCCCCGCACCGAGATGCGCGTGATGGCCCAGAATCGAATCGCCCACATAATTAAAATGCGGCACTTGGCAGTTGTTGAACAGCAGCGCGTTTTTTAACTCGCACGAATTGCCGATCACGCAGTTGTCGCCGATGATGACATTTTCGCGGATGTACGCGTTGTGCCGAATTTGGCAATTCGCGCCAATGATCGCCGGGCCGATGATGGTCGCGCCCGGCTCCACCACCGTGCCTTCGCCGAGAAATACATTTTCGCCTACTACCGCGCCGGACGAAACGGTGGCGTGATTGGTCAGCTGCAGATTGTCGGCGAGGTAATCTTTGATGCGCGGCAACACCTCCCACGCCGGGCCGTCGCCATCAAAGAGGGCGGCGTGCTCGGTTTGGCTGAGGTCAAATAAGTCCGCCGCCTTGAACATTTGGGCAGCTTAATTGAAGGGCACCGCGGCGGAAATGTTTTTTCATTCACAGGCAAATGAACTGCAGCATTGAAAATTGGTCATTTTTTGGTATACTCCCGCGCTGTGAATTTAACACGTACAGCGTTTGGTACTTGGAGTGGGGGCCGATATATGCATTTTGGCGAGAAGCTCGATGAGGAGCGCTTCCTCGCACTCATCGATCGGGCTTACGAAAAGGGCGCGCGCACGTTTATGACGGCGGATGTGTACGGCCAAGGCGCGTCGGACGAGATGCTTGCGCGCGGGCTGGCGGGAAAACCGCGCGATAGCTATTGCCTCGTGGGCGCGGTGGGGCACGATTTTTACAATGGCGAACGCGCGGGCTCTCGTGGCTTTCCGCGCTTCACTGACCCCCAATTGCGCGGCTCCGAGGATTACGCCGACTACCTCCGAATGGCCACGGAGAAGGAACTCGAACGCTGCGGCGCGGAGCAATTTGATTTGTTGCTGCTGCATAATCCCGACGTGATCGGCTACACCAGCGAAGCGGTTTGGGAAGGCATGGCGGCGTTGAAGGAGGCGGGGCTCACCGAACAACTCGGCATCGCGCCCGGGCCGGCGAATGGGTTCACGCTGGATATGCTTTTGTGTATGGAAAAATTTGCGGACACGATCGACTGGGCGATGGTGATTTTGAATCCGCTGGAGCCGTGGCCGGGCGCGTTGGTGCTGCCGGCGGCGGAAGAATTTGGCGTGAAAGTCATCACGCGCGTGGTGGATCACGGCGGGCTGTTTCACGGCGATGTGCGGCCGGGGCACGCGTTTGCCGAGGGCGATCATCGGGTGTATCGGCCGAGCGGTTGGGTGGAACGCGGCAGCGAAAAAATTGATCGGATGATTAAAGTCGCCGAAACGCACGGCGTGTCGCTGCTGCAACTCGCGTGCCTTTGGAACCTCGCGCATCCGGCGGTGGAAAGCGTCATCCCCACGCTCATCCAAGAAGCGGGCGACGACGCCAAGACCATCGAGGCCAAGCTGGATGACCTCGCCGCTTTGCCGGAAATTTCACTCACCGACGACGAGCGCGATTTCATTACCGACATCGGAAACAACGCCGGTTGTATGGATTTGAAAGGCGCCAATCCGAATTTCGAAGGCCCCGAGCCGTTGCCCGATCGCTGGGGATTACAGCCCGGGCACAAGGAGGTTAGCGAACGCTGGGGCATCGTGCCCGAGCGCGACTTGGTTTGCACCATGTAACACGCATCGTTTGCCACGGTGCACTCGGCCTGCTGCTCTTTGCGGGAGGTTGCAAAACTGTGGTGAGATTTGCAACCGGCACCATTACGTCCGGAGGCAATCCCGTGGCCGGCGCGCAAAATGCCGCCGTCGGTTTGGCGGTGGATGTGGTGACCGATCCCGGCGGCGAAGCGGCCGCCGAGCCACAAATCATCACCGTGCTCGTCCCCGAAACCGGATTGCAAAAAGTGCTGCCGTGGCGCGAAGGAATGACCGTGTACACCGCCCGCCGCACCGCCGGCCTCAACCGCCCGCCCGGCCCGTGCAAAATCGAACGCGGTGACGAATTGCTCGATGCCACTCCCAAAGCCCTTCTCGAACCCGGCGACGTGCTGCGATTCGTTTCTCAATGACCGCCCGCATTTTTATTTTCTGCGCGTTGGCCGCTGTCATCGGTTGCAAAACCGTTGCCACTTACACGCTCAAAACCACCGGCGCAATCGCCAAGACCACTCTCAAAGTCGGTGGCGCAGTCACTAAAACCGCTATCAACACCACCTTCGACATCGCCGGGGCCGCCTTCAAAAAAGGCGCCGTCACCGTCATCGACACCACCACCGGCGTCAGCCAAAAAGTGCCGTGGGAAAAGGGGCTCGATGTGGCCCAAATCCAAACTGCCAATCGCGCGGTCGAGGTCATCCGCGGCGCACAAACCATTCAAGCCACGGCCAAGACCATCCTCAAACCCGGCGATCAAGTGCGCCTGAAATGACGCCCTTGCCAGCCCGCCTTTTTTAAGGCAATATCTCCCCATTATGACCGCTAAAGCTCAGGTACTCGAAACTGTTGGAAACATGCCAGACGAGGCCACGATGGATGAAATCTTTGATCAAATGGAATTGATTGCAGGCATTGAGCGAAGCATTGAACAGCTTGACCGCGGCGAGGGAGTGCCGGTGGAAGAGGTTCGAAAGCAATTGCGCTCATGGATTTCAAAGTAAATCTCTCGCCAGTTGCAATCGGTGACTTGGAAGCTATCGTCGCGTACATCGCAAAGGACAATCCCGGGGCCGCATTCAAATTCGGAGATGCACTACTGACTCGAACTTTTCGGTTGGCATCTATGCCTGAAATGGGCCGGATTTTTTGCACGAGGAAGGGCCGAGTCATTCGTGAATGGGTTTTCAAATCATATCGGATTTTCTATAGCGTGTATCCGGATTCGAAACTGATTGAAATCCACAGAATTTGGCACGGCGCGCGCGGGGAACCTAAGCTAACCGATGAAGGATAAATACATTGCCGCGAAAGAGCGTTGGGCGGCGAAGCGCGCGGGGCGGGCGCCTCGCGTGGTGCGTTCCACGGATCGACTGCCGCCGGGGCAGCGGGAGGTCAAAAATTTTCCGGTGCTTGATATGGGCATTCAGCCGGAAGTGGCGCGCAAGGATTGGCGGTTGAAAATTCACGGGTTGGTGGAGAATCCGGTGACGCTCGATTGGGAGCAGTTTATGGCGCTCGATCAGTTTGCCGACACCAGCGATTTCCACTGCGTCACCACTTGGAGCCAGTACGAAATGGAATGGGGCGGAGTTTCGTTTTTCACGCTTACGGAATTGGTGAAACCCAAGGACGAAGTGAGCCACGTGTTTTACAAGGGTTACGACGGTTATTCCACCAACACCACGTTTGATGCCGTGATGGACGATGATACCCTCATCGCCCACACGTGGAACGCTGCTCCCATTACCACCGAACACGGTGGCCCGGCGCGGGTGATTATTCCCAAGCTCTACGCGTGGAAAGGTGCCAAGTGGGTGAGCGAAATCATTTTTCTCGATCGCGACATCCTCGGTTTCTGGGAAGTGCGCGGCTATTCCAACACCGCCGACCCTTGGACCGACGATCGGTTTTCATAAGGCAAACGGCGCTTCATGCTCTCATCATCACCATGCACACGACTGCGAACGCAGCGGTGCCGGCGGTGAGGCACAGGAAAAAAATGTCAATCGGGGCCAAGTTTTTCATTGCAATGGTAACATAGCAATTTGAGTGCCAAACAGGCTGCGAAAGAGGCTGTTGACAACCTCGGAAGTTATCTCCCTCGTGACCGGAAACACCGTAAAAACAGTTCTATTTGAGAAAAATGAAGTGTGGATAATGTGGGGACAACTCGGGGAGAATGCCCAAAATTCCAATGTCCAAGCCCCCAAGGAAGTCCCAAAAATCAATGACTCAATACGGTTTGGAGCTTTATTGGGCCATTGGGGATTCCCCTCGGCCTGAGTCATTTCACCCTACTCGTAGCGCCACTTGAGCACCCACGGGTCTTGCGTATCTTGCTGGAATTTTTTCAGCTTCGCCTTGTATTCTTCCAAGACCTTGGCGTATTTCGCGTCGGTGGCGAGGTTGACCGCTTCGTTGGGGTCGGCGCTGATATCGAATAGTTCGAACTGCGGGCGGTTGATGTATTCGCGCACGGTCTTTTTTCCGTACGGGGCGCTTTGCCCTTTTTTCCATTGTGCCTGCCAACTGGGCGCAGCCCAGAGATCGCTGGCGAAGGGGTAGGGGAGCGGGTGGGCAATGTTCCAGATGAGTTTGTACTTGCGGTCGCGCACGACGCGCATGGGGTAGTACATTTGGATTTCGTGAAAGGTGTGACTGGCGTTGACTTGATCCCAGTCCTTCGGATTTTTATCGGCGAGGATGGGGAGGAATGAGCGGCCGTGAAATTTGTACGGGCCTTTTTTGGTGCCGCGACCGGCGGGCATCATGGCCAGTTCGGGTTTGGCGGCGCCGGTCTTGGCGTCGTAACCGCCGGCGAAGTCGAGCAGCGTCGGCACGATGTCCACGAAGGAAAGCATCGCGTTGTTGGTATTGCCGCGTTCTTTTTGGTACGGATTGCGTACAATGAAGGGCACGCGAAGGCCGCCTTCGTAGACGGTGGTTTTGCCGCCGGCGAAGGCCATGCCGTGGTCGCTGGTGAAAATAATAATCGTGTTTTCCCACTTGCCGTTTTTCTTGAGGATCTCCATCAACCGCCCGAGCCCTTGGTCCACGCGCGAGGTGCTCTGATAATACTGCGCCAGCTCGGCGCGGGTCTCGGGGGTGTCCGGCAGGAAAGGCGGCACGGTGACTTTGGCGGGGTCATAAAAAACTTCCTTCACGCCGGGGTACGCGCCTTTGTTGGGTTTGTTGCCGAACCGATTGGGTTTGTGCGGCAGCTCGTTGGCGTCGCCGCCGCCGCGATGAGGGTCGCTGGTGGCGTAGTATAAAAAGAACGGCTTGTTGTCGTCGGCCTTAATAAATGCCTCGCAGCTGTTGGCCATTTCGACGGTGCTGCGGCTGTTGGCATTGATTTTTGTTTCAAAGAAATAAATATCCTCCGGCCCGTTGTGATGTTTGCCAACGCGGGCGGTGCGGTAGCCGGCTTTGGCGAGCAGCACGGGCAGCGTCTGTACCCACGGGAAGCTGCTGAATTTGTGATACGCGTGGAGGTGACCGTAGTGGCCGTTGCGATGATTGTGCAGTCCGCTGAGTATGACCGAGCGGCTGGCGCTGCAACTGGCGGTGGTGGCGAAGGCGTAGCGAAAGAGCGTGCCGTCAGCGGCGAGGCGATCGATGTTCGGCGTGACGGCGGTCATATCACCGTAGCAACCAAGCGTGGGGCTGAGGTCATCGGCGATGACGAAGACGATGTTTTTCTCGGCGGCGGGTAGCGCAACCGTCACAAGGGCCGCGAGCATCAGCAAAATTCGTTTTCCAATTTTCATTTCTGAAGAGGCTTCCGCCGTGTGATGGGGGAAGGTGTTGGGGCATCGTGCGCCTTTTTGGGGGCGGGCGCAATGAAATCCGGCGATATATTTTATCATAGAGACACAGAGATGTAATGGGTCAAAACTCTGTGCCCTCTGTGCCCTCTGTGCCCTCTGTGCCCTCTGTGCCCTCTGTGCCCTCTGTGTCTCAGTGGTGAATTACTTTTTCAAAAACGTAAGCAGATCGGCTAGCTCCTGCTGGGTCATCGCCTTTTCCAGTTGCTCGGGCATCAATGACTTGGCGCTGGCGCGGAGGGTCTTGATGTTTTTCCGGAGGATGGTTTGGGTGAGGCCGAGCGGGAGCTTGAGGGTGATTTGGTCGGGCGTGTCGGCGGCGAGGAGACCGGCGAAGGTTTGGTTGTCCTGGGTGTCCACCTCGTAAAGCGTGTAGGCGCCTTGGACTTCGTGGTTGGGCACGATGATGTGGAGCAGCAGCGTGGCGGCGGGTTGATTACGCAGGCCGGTGAGATCCGGTCCCACCGCGTGGCCTTGGCCGCTGTGGGTGTGGCAGAGGGCGCACGCGCGCGTGAACATCTTCGCGCCATTGGCGGCGTCGGCTTTCATTTTCAAAATCGGCTGGGCGGCTTCGTACGCTTTCATCCGATCGCCCCCGGCGTGTTGGGCAAACAGCTTCTTGGCCCGCGCGCCGATGGTTTTGCTGCGTTCCAACGACCGCCGTCGCGCGGGGGAAAGAGCGTGGACGGGCACAGTGCCCTTTTCGAGGGCGTCCATGAGGGCGGGGTGGTGTAGGGCGCGGCTGGTGGCCATGCCTAAGATGGATTCCCGAACCGTCGGATTGTAGCTCGTCCACTCTTTCGGTTCGAGCAGGATTGGGGTGACGCGTGCATCGTTTAGGTTGGCGAGGGCTTGGATGGCGGCGGATTGGATTTCAGGCGCGCGAAGGCCGATGTCGGTTTGATCATCAAGGGGCCTCAGTAAGCGCAGCAATGTGTCGCCGGCATAATCGTAGTCTGTATGGCCCATCAACTCGATGGCGGCAAAGCGGCGTGGTAATGAGATGCCTGCCACTACGGAATTCCGAGCCGAGCCCAGCGTTGATTTAATCGTAAAGTCAGCCACCACGTCCATGGGCAGTTCGTTGCGGTCATACTGAGTCTTGATTTCGGCCGGCGTTAGTTTGGATTTCAGCGGGATGAAGTTTCGCAGGGGATGCGCATCGGGATGCGTGGCGGTGAGCGTCACGCCCTTCTTTTTGGCTCCGAGGATCAGCCCGTTGAGAAAGGCGACCCGTTCCCAAACCGAAATATTGACCGGCTCCTTCTTGAGTTTCGGTTGGGCCATTTGCGTGCCGAGGTTCCAAAAGAAAATCATTTGGTCCGGCGTACAATCTTGCGCAACGATTTCGCCCAGTTCCTTGAGGGCCGTGAGTAAACTAGATCGGGTCATGCCATCCACTCGGTACGGCTGTGATCGGATGAAATCCAAAACGGCCATGGATTCCCCTTTGGAAAGCGCATTGAACACCGCGGCGCGCAGCCACTGATCGTTGGGATCTTTCATGAGCGCCGCCGCCAGCACATCGGCCTTGCGAGCATGGTTCTGTTTGCTCAACTGCAACACCGCCAGAAAACGCGCATTCGCGTCCTTCGACCCGGCTTGTTTCAACAAATCCTCGACGGCCGTTTCCGGAAACTTGCCTTGGCGGATGGTTAAGTTTGGATGAGTGGCCAAGTTTGGGTGGGTGGCGCTAGGCTTGGGCGAGGCGGGGGTGGACAGTTGGATGCGCCAAATGCGTCCGTGGTTGGTACCGGCTTTGAAGGGGAGCTGGCCGCGGATGTTCTCGGGGAGATAGCGCGGGTGGTCGATGTATTGGCGGACCATGTCGCACAGGTACAACGCGCCGTCAGGGCCGACGGTGGTGTGGACGGGGCGAAACCATTGGTCGGGCGTGGCCAGAAAATCGCGGCCAGGCGAGGGATGCGCGGCGGTGTAGGTGGCGCCGGCGGGGGTAAGCACTTGGCGTTGCACGAGGTTTTGCGCGGGCTCGCAAATGAACGCACTGCGTCCGCGGATGACGATGCCGCTGGCGCTGGTGTAAGTGCCGGCGTGTTGGCGGCTGATGAGGCTGGGAATGTAGCTCGCCGCCGTGGTGTCGGGGCTCAGCGGATAGACCTTGGCCGCGGCAGGGATGACGTTCTCGATGGTGTCAGTGAACGAATAATGCGGATTGCGCTGCAGCAGCCCGGGCGCCACGACGACGTGCATGAGCGGGTTGCGGTTGCTGGAAACAAAGCGGTTGCCGGCGGCATCAAAGCATTGGCCGAACTGGCCAGTGCCTGCGAGTGGTTCATACACAAAGCTCTCCGGATGAAAGCGGCCGTCCTGCCGTTTGGAAACAACCGGTTTACGCTTCGGATGCAGCGGACTGGTTACGCTCGCATCCGTGAGTCCGCTAGTGACGTACACCCAGCCATCAGGCCCGAGCGTGGGGCTGGCGACACGGAGTTGTTCGCTGCTGCTCTTGGTGCCGAAACCGGTCAATACGATTTGCCGCACATCCGCTTTGCCATCGCCGGTGGTGTCCTTGAGATACCAAATATCCGGCGCGCACGTGACGAACACGCCGCCCTTCCACGGCAGGATGCCATTGGGAAAGGTGAACCCCTCGGCGTACGTGGTGCGCTTCTCAAATCGTCCGTCGCCATCGGTATCCTCCAGCAACGCCACCGTGCCCAGCTTGGGCGGCGTTTTCCCTTTGCCATCCTTCGCCGGTAGAAACGGATACCCGCGCCCTTCCACCACAAACATCCGCCCCGCGTCATCAAAACACATCGCCACCGGATCCTTCACCTGCGGTTCCGCCGCCGCCAATTCCACCCGCACACCCTTCTCCATTTGAAACGCCTTGAGCGCCTGCGCCGGCGAAAGCGGCCCCGGCGCCGCCGACAACCCGAACCCAATCAAAACTATCGAGAGGAATAGGCGTAGCATTCGTCGATGATAACGAGCGGATGAAAAGGTTCAAGAAAATGCCCCGGCTTATATGGAGTGCGGTGGTCCCTTGTCAAAAAAGATTGATCCTTGGTTCTTGAATCTTCCACCTTCGGGCTCCATATTGCGCTGCATTATTTCACGCGCCTCGAGGCCGTGCGACTCGCGGGCCACGCGAAGGAGAAGGGCGACTAGGCCACACAGATCGAACAACTCGAGACTGCCGTGAAGGTGATGCACAACACACTGGGTGCGTTGGCCGCTGTGGACCGCAACAACGCCGGCCCCGGTGACCTTAAAAACTAAATCAACTCGGCGCACAAATGCTCATCGCAGGCAGCGAGTTCCACGGCTGGTCCATGGAACGTTCGGCTGGCGCCATGCAGTTGGGTGATCTGAATTAAACAATGAATCTAACCGGTAAAATCGCATTAGTCACCGGCGGCGGCCGCGGCATTGGCAAAGGCTGCGCGCTCGAGCTGGCACGGCACGGCGCGGACATTTTGCTCAATGACCGCCCCAGCAGCCCGGACCTCGCGGCGACCGCTGACGCGATCCGCGCGCTAGGCCGCCAATGTACCCCCATCGAGGCCGACGCATTTTCGCGGGCCGGCTGCGAGCAAATGTTGGCCGACGCGCTCAAGGCCACCGACCGCATCGACATCCTCATCAGCAACCCCGCTTTCAGCCAGAAAATTGGGTTTCTAGATTCTGATCCGGACCTTTTTGAAAAGACATTGCAGCGGACGTTGACCGGCGGATTTCATATCGGACAAATCGTGGCGCAGCATATGGTCGACCGCGGCGGCGGCGGCAAGATTGTGTTTATTTCCAGCGTGCACGGTGAAATGCCGCTCTCTCTCGCCAACGGCTATAACGCCGCCAAGGCCGGCCTAAACCATCTTGCCCGGTCGATGTCCGTCGAGCTGCTGCCACATCGCATCAACGTCAACGCCATTGCTCCGGGCTGGATCGATACCCCCGGCGAGCGCGAGCATTTTACCGAGGTCACCATCCAGCAAGAAGGCCCCAAACTGCCGTGGGGCCGGATGGGTCGGCCGGATGAAATCGGTAGTGCCGCGGCATTTCTCTGTTCCGCCGCCGCCGATTATATCACCGGGGTTGTGCTCCCCGTCGATGGCGGCATTCGTTTTAAAGGCTGTGCCGCCGAAGAAATCGCAACGCCAAAAGATTAAACTATGGGCGCCGCTGCGGTTCGGACAACCTCGACCTCGCCCGCACCTGACTCGGCAAACCGGATGGCTCGGTTACCAAACAAACTGCGTATGCGCTGAGCCAATTAATTGAATCCGCGGTTAATTTTTCAACAACCCTTAAAGCGCTGTCGGGAAGCGTGTCAATTGTTCCACGCCGTTGGCGGTGACGAGGTAATTTTCCTCAACGCGAATCCCCGCGCGGAGCGCATCGGTGTACAGCCCCGGCTCGGCGGTGAACACTTCGCCTTCCTGAAAGGTGTCGTCCCAATTCGGATTCAAGCGGGGCGCTTCGTGCGGGAAAAGCCCGATGCCGTGGCCGAGGTGGTGAGAGAATGAATCTGGCTCGTACTCATCAAGCATCGTTTTGGCTTCGGCGTACAATGCAGCGCACGACACGCCCGGCTTCACTGTGGCGGCCACATGATCAAGCACCGAAACGATGGCTTCGTACGCGCGCAGCTGCTCGTCAGTCGGCTGGCCGTTGACCGCAAACGTGCGGCAGTTGTCCGCGTAGTAACCGCGATACGCGGGGCCGAGATCCAAAATATAAAGTTCACCGTCGCCCGCGGCCCGATCGCGCGGCGGGCCACCGGGAGCGTTGCATTGGTAGTCGTTTCCCGTGCCGGTGAGCATTTCGCCGATGGTCTCCACGGCGGTCGACTGAAGTTCATTGAACACGCGCAACTCCGTAATGCCCGGCACGATGATTTCTCTCGCGCGCGCGTACATCGCCTCCGTGCCCCTAATGGCGTGGCGGATCATTGCCACTTCATCGGCATCTTTGCGGCGGCGCAGTTGTAAAATCTCTGGCTCAATGTCCACCCCCTCCCAACTCGACACACCATCGGTGGCCACCCGTGCGGCCGGATTGGGCAGAGCATCCTTTAGCGTTTTAACCGCGGCGTGTTGTTGATCCTGCCGCAACGTGCAGAGTCGCTGCGCCTCGAAAGTGACCACCCGCGAAGCGGCATGCCGCGACGGCTCTTCATTGGGCGCAACGAGCAAACAGTCTTCGGCATCAATACACACTGCGGCGGCCATCAAGTGATGTGGCCGGAAGCCGGTGAAATAATACACCTGTTCCGGCTTCGTCAAAATTGCACGGTCGGCTTCGGCAGATTCCAAAACTTCGAGCAGCCGTCGCTGGCGCTTGAGACAAAAATCGAGGTCCAGTTGTGGAAACATGTCAGGCATCATTTAAATCAATTATATCGCAGTCTGGCCGTGGTTGGCGGTACAATTAAATCAACCCAATGATTTGTGAAAGAACCGATTCAAGCGTTTCTGTCAGATGAAGGGACGGCTAACTTTTTTGATCGTCGGGGTCGGCTCGATTGGCGAGCGGCACGTGCGCTCATTTTCCTCGCCAGCGAAGCTGGCAGCTACACCACCGGCCTCAATCTCACCATCGACGTTGGCTGGACGGCTTGGTAAATATAATTCTATGACGCGTACTGCAATTCACAAAATGATTTACACGAACTAGAACCCTCAAATGAAAGCATTAGTAAAACGCGAGGACGCGCCGGGGCTGTGGCTGGAGGAAGTGCCGCGCCCAACGGCTGGGCCTCGCGATGTGTTGATTAAAATTGATCGCACGGGCATTTGCGGCACGGACCTGCACATTTATAAGTGGGACGATTGGGCGCGCAAGACGGTGCCGGTGCCGCTGGTGGTGGGGCACGAGTTCGTGGGCGAGATTGTGGAGATCGGCGCGGACGTGAAGGATTTCAGCGTGGGCGAGATCGTCAGTGGCGAGGGCCACGTGGTGTGTGGGCATTGCCGCAACTGCATGGCCGGCCGGCGGCATTTGTGCAATGACACGGCGGGCATCGGCGTGACGCGATCCGGGGCCTTCGCCGAGTACATCGCGCTGCCGCAGACCAACGTGTGGGTGCACAAACCGGACATCGACCGCGAGGTGGCGTCGATCTTTGATCCCTTTGGCAACGCCACGCATTCGGCGTTGAGTTTCCCGGTGCTGGGCGAGGATGTGCTGGTCACCGGCGCGGGGCCGATCGGGATCATGTCCGCGGCCATCGCCCGCCACGCCGGAGCGCGGCACGTGGTGATTACGGATGTCAACGAGTACCGACTCGAGCTCGCCACGCAGATGGGCGTGACGCGCGCGGTGAATGTGGCGCAGGAAAAGCTCGCCGATGTGCAGGCCGAGCTGGGCATGGACGAAGGTTTTGATGTGGGCCTCGAGATGAGCGGCAATCCGGATGCGTTTAACGACATGCTTGCGAACATGTGTCATGGCGGCAAGATCGCCATGCTCGGCATTCCAGAGCGCGAGATGGCCATCGACTGGAACATCGTGGTCTTCAACATGCTAACCATCAAGGGCATCTACGGCCGCGAAATGTACGAGACATGGTACAAGATGAGCGTCCTGCTCGAAGCCGGCCTTGACCTCGCCCCTGTAATCACGCACCGGTTCGGGTTTGAGGACTTTGAGGAAGGCTTTGAAACCGCCCTGAGCGGCCAAAGCGGCAAGGTAATATTGAAGTGGTGAATGATTAATGCCCAATGACCAAGAACCAATCACCAAGGAATGACCAATTCTCAGTGGCCCAAGTTGGGGATTGGGGGTTTGGTTATTGGTCATTCCGATTGAAAGACAAATGTACGGCAACCTAAAAACCCAACTCCAAACTGAACTCGACGAAATCCGCGCCGCCGGTTTGTACAAGGCCGAGCGGGTGATCGATACGCCACAAGCTGCGCGCGTGGGTGTGGGCCGCACGGCGCCGGTGCTGAACATGTGCGCCAATAATTACCTCGGCCTCGCGAGCCATCCGGAAGTCGTCGCCGCTGCGCGCGAGGCGCTCGACGAATGGGGCTACGGCCTCGCGAGCGTGCGCTTCATTTGCGGCACGCAAAAAATTCACAAGCAACTCGAGGACAAACTTTCCGAGTTTCTGGGCACCGAGGACACGATTCTGTACAGCTCCTGCTTCGACGCCAACGGCGGTTTATTCGAGACATTGCTCGGCCCCGAGGACGCCGTCATTTCCGACGAACTCAACCACGCCTCGATCATCGACGGCGTGCGGCTCTGCA
>JACKQG010000648.1_pt1 | contig 50048 bp, 27 predicted proteins | sample 8237621 | NCBI WGS metagenome assembly JACKQG01 (sample SAMN15677084, study PRJNA649215) | marine metagenome | biome: marine; feature: Black Sea; material: saline water; isolation source: suspended particulate matter (SPM) from the Black Sea western gyre | collected 2013-06-09/2013-06-10 | depth... | reverse complement strand
AGTCTGCCGACGACAACTATGGCCTGGTGAACATGAGCGTGGACATCCCGGAGACCGACCTGACGGGATGGTCATTCTCGATCAAGATCAAGCCGCTGAACCGCGATGGTTACATTTGGGGCGTCGAGTTCTACGACGTCGACGGCAATAAGGTCGAAGAGCACCGCATGTTCCAGTTGGGGGTGGGGCGATGGAACACCTGGAATTTCAGCCAGGGCGAGAAATCCAAGTACGGCTGGATCGGACGTGGCAAGGGTGATCTGACGCGCATCGTGCGCGTTGGGTTCCGTGCGCAAACGCGCGCCGGCGGCCAGATCGCCGAGGCCCTGTGGGACGATTTCCGGATTGTGTCGCCGGTAGCTTCTGAAAATATAGAACGAGCCCCAAGAGTCTCCTCCAGACCAGCCACCCTGTCGCACGGTGAAGCGGCGGTGTGGCTGGACGATGATAGGGGCTACGCCCTACGTGGCATGCAACTGGCTGGACGCTGGCTCGAACCGTTCACTGCCCGCTACGTTCGCCTCACCGGCCACGGCAACACCATCAACCGCTGGAACAGCCTGGGCGAAATCATCTTCCTCGCGAAATAGGCGACATGACCGGCAGACGTCGAATGCCAACCTTTCCACCTCCCAAAGGAAAACCTCCGTGATGACAAGATTGAAGAAGTTGATGGCAGGCGTCCTGATAATCTCGGCTATGCTGGCATCTGCCCTCGCCGCCGAGGAAGAAACGAAAATCAATCCCATCCCTAGAGTTCATTGGCCCACGTTCCTCGCCCGCCACGACATGATCTGGGAACGTCTACCGGGCAACTGGCGGGAAGCGCCGTGGACAGGCAATGGAATGCTTGGCTCGATGTTCTGGATCGAGGACAATGCCTTGCGGATACAGGCCTTTCGCGGCGACGTTCAGGCCCATCGTCCCATGACACAAGGATTCAGCGGTTATACCCGCGCGCGGCTGCAGATCGGGTCGCATTACCTGGCATCCGTGGGGAAACTAACGGGGTGCGATTTGCGATTATCCTATTACGACGCTGAAGTCGTCGGGACGATCAACACCGAGAAGGGCGCCTGGAAGATCCGACACTTCACCCACGCCGAGGATATGGCCATCGTAACCGAGTTGGAGGCGGCCCGCGGCGAGGGCCCGGGCCAGCTCACCTGGAAGCCAGACAAAAACGCCATGCCTACCCGCCCCGGCTATGCCCGCACCAAGGAAGATCTGCTCGGGCTCCAGAAGCAATACAAATCTCGTTATCCCACGGAACCTTTTCCACCCAATCCGGACGCGGTCGTCAAGTCGGTCGACGATGTCAACATCTGCATCCAGGACATGCTTGGTGGATCGCGGCACTGCACAGCGTGGAGAATGATCGAGACGGGCAAGGGCAAAAAACGTCTGGTGGTCAGCATTGCCAACCGCTGGCCAAAAGAAGGTAACGATCCCGTCGCCGAGGCCGTCGCTGTGGTCAAGAAGGTCTGCGACCTGACAGGCCCGGCCTATGATGCTTGGAAACAGAAACACTACGACTGGTGGCATGCCTATTACCCGGCCAGTTTCGTCAGTGTTCCGGACACAGAGGTTGAGACTGTGTACTGGACGACGATGTACAAGCTTGGTTCGGCCACCAGGGCCGACCGCGTGATGATCGATACGGCGGGCATCTGGCAGACTCCATCGAGGTGGGCCGACTCGCACTGGGATTTCAACATTCCCTACTGCTACTATCCGATGCCGACAGCCAACCGGTTGGATCTAGGTCAATCTCTAATCCGGAATATCGGCAGGCATCGTGACAACCTGATCAAGAACGTCCGGCCCATCCAGTGGCAGGAGGATTCGGCTTATTTGCCGGTGAACACCGGGCTAGATCTGTATCAGCCGATGGATATCGACGCCAGGAGTTTTCAGAACACGGGCGGGCACTTGGTGTGGGCCATGCACGCGTGCTGGCTGATCTACCGCGGCTCAATGGACGATGCGGTGCTGCGTGAGACCGTCTATCCGATCCTGCGTCGTGCCGCGAACTACCAAATCCACCGCCTGGAGAAGCGCGACGGAAAGTATCATGCTCCGGTCTCGCACTCGCCCGAGTACGGCGATGCGCCGGACGCCAATTACGAACTGTCGATGCTGCGCTGGGCCTGTCATGCCGTACTGGCGGCGGGCAAACGTCTGGGTGTCGAAGATGCTGCGTTGGCCAGGTATCGCGATGTCCTGACAAATCTCGTGGACTACCCCGTCGACGAGACCGGGTTCATGGTCGGGCGAGGTATGCCGTTCAACCGCAACCATCGCCATTGGTGCCATATGCAGATGATGCACCCGCTGCAGTTGGTGACCGGCAAGACTCCGGCCGAACGTGCGCTGATGGAGCAATCGATCAGGAACTTTGCGGAAGTCAACAAGGGCGGCCGCGACATCGCCCCTTTCCAATTCACCGGCACCTCTGCAATCTGGTCGCTTTTGGGTGAGGGCGACAAGGCGCTGGGCGATCTCCACCGCTTCATGGTCAATCCGATCAACTGTCCCAACAGCATGAACCACTATGGCGGAAAGAACCCCTGCCTGGAGACGCCCGTCTACGCTGCTCAGAACGTCCACGAGATGCTTCTGCAATGTTACGACGAGTTCCCGGCAAGTGGCGAGATGCAGGCCACCATCCGCGTCTTCCCGGCCGTGCCGAACCAATGGCCCGACGCCGTCTTTGACAACCTGCGCACGGCCGGAGCGTTCCTGGTCAGCGCTGTACGCAAAGATGGTCGCACGCAGTGGGTGCGTGTGCAGAGTCTCGCCGGTGAACCCTGTCGCGTCAAGCCGAACCTTCCAGGTCCGGTACGCGCCGCAGGCAAGCGGGAAGTCTCTCTGCGCGACCTGGGCGGCGGCGTGTACGAGTTGGACTTACGGCAAGGCGAGGAGGCCTTGCTCTACTGCGGCGACACGACCCCGAAACCGATGGTCGCCCCATTGCCGGCACAGGACGGAAAGTGCAACCGTTACGGTTTGGGCAGGTAGATGTGGCGTCAAGAACGATATTGGCACCGAGTACGCCGTCGGCCAGAGGTCCACGGAATGAAGCACCTGAGAATCAGGCAAATGCGCTCCCGTCTGGAGAACAAACACAAGAATATCCACTCCAATGAAAGTCTTCAACTTCAGGCCTCTTCTTACAATTGCCATCGAGTTGGAACCGCATGGCGAAACACCGCCATGTCTCGACGGTCTTGAGATTCAAGCGGAGCGGCGGCGGGCGAGCTCTTGAGACCGACCCACTCATTGAATCAAATATGAAGGATGACTTTTTGATTGCCCATTGCGTAGTCCGTCCTTGTCTCCTGCGATCGACTGGGGCTATCGGATCGCGAAAAACGACTCGTATCCTTGCTGAAAGCTCGGGGTCGGATAGGAAACCGAGAATATCAGGCGGCCTTTGGAGTGTCGAAGCCAACAGCATCACGGCATCTGGACGCTCTCGCCAAGCAAGGCGTTTTGACAAGGGTTGGAACGACCGGGAAAGGGACCTACTACATGCTTTCGCGGAAAGGGCTCACAAAGGGCTCAAAGGGCTCACGACGTGGATAAGGCCTCAGAAAGGGATCATACGGCTCATGCTGGCTGCGTCGAGCGACCGGAGCAGTATCGCTGGAGCAGCTATCCCGGTTACCACAATCCGCGGAGGACCTTTGCTTGGATGACCTACGAGAAAGTGTTGGGGGAATTCGGACCGGACGCAAAGCAGTTGCGGGCGGCCTACCGACAGTTCGTTTCCGCGGGGGTCGAGCAGAAGCCGGCCTCGCCGTTCTCACAAGCCTTTCGTGTGATGCTTGTGGGAAGTGAGATGCAGGCCGCGATCCGCGTCTTCCCGGCCGTGCCGGACCAATGGCCCAACGCCGTCTTTCACAACCTGCGCACGGCCGGAGCGTTCCTGGTCAGCGCTGTACGCAAAGGTGGTCGCACGCAGTGGGTGCGCGTCCAGAGCCTCGCCGGCGGACCCTGTCGCGTCAAGCCGAACCTTCCAGGTCCGGTACGCGCCGCAGGCAAGCGGGAAGTCTCTCTGCGCGACCTGGGCGGCGGCGTGTACGAGTTGGACTTACGGCAAGGCGAGGAGGCGCTACTATACTGCGGCGGCACGATCCCGCAACCGATGGTCGCACCGTCGCCTGCACAAGAGGGAAAGTGCAACCGTTACGGGTTGGATAAGTGAAGTGGTGGAACGCATGAACCAACTGCAAAGTGTCATTCTTGCAACAGCCTTGCTGCTGGGAACCGTTGTCACCGTTCAGGCGCAGGACAAGGCGTCCCTTGAATCACCCTTGACACCGGAGAAGCAGCGGGAATGGTGCAAGATACTGGCTGACTACAATTACACGGAGATCGCCAGGGCCTACGCCGATTTCATGATCGAGCACGGCCGCGACGTTTATGGTAAGCCCTCGCCGCTGTTTGTGACGGGGATCGTCCGGCACACCGGCAACATGAGTTCTCCCCCGTTTCCGCACGTCAAGCGGAAGCCGTTCATGCCCGGGTATGAGCGGGACCGCGAGTGCCGGCCATCGGATCGCAACTACGGTCAGGCCGACCCGCTCGATCAATTGGCGCTCCTGCAATTGATGCACCGCCTCACCAAGATCACCGGCGATGAGCACTACGCCCAGGAGGCGGACAAGACCGCCGCATGGTGGATGGAAAACACGCAGACGGGGATCGGGCTTTATCCCTGGGGCACCCACACCTATTGGAACGTCGCCAAGGACGGCGGGGGCGGGACGTTCGAGTTCAATCGGCCCTGGCCGTATTGGGAGCTGAATCCGCCGGCCTTGCAGAAGTATGCGATGGGGCTGTGGGATCATTACGTCGCCGACAAGAAGACCGGCAACTTCAACCGGCACGCCAACTCGAACCAGCACGGGCCCAGTGGCGGGATGGAGTTCCCCTGGCCCGGGTCGGCGATGATCGCCACCTGGGTCGAGGCATACCTCGCGAATCCCGACCCGGAGTACGTGCGGGCTATCGACACGATCCTCAATCGCTGGGAAAGCCTCCGCGACACCAACGGCCACCTGGCGCCGTGCAGCAGCTATGGCGAGTGGGCGTGGTACGAGGGATACATGTATGCCGCGAATATCCTGGACGACTGCGCAGAGGTGATTGAGGAGAAGGAGCTGGAACTCGCAGAGAAGATGCGCGAGTACGGGCGCAAGAACGATGCCGCGTATCTCAAGCTGGCCGACAACCTGCTGGACATCAAGCGCGTGGGGCCGGTCAAGAGCTACCTGCGCGCCACGGGCGGATACAACCCCGATCGACTCGACATCCTCGGCGGCCCCTGGCAGGACCGCAAGCACTACGCCGGGTTCGCGCTGCTGCTTCACGACCGGACCAAGCGCAACGACTCCGAAGCGCTTCGTAAGCGCTACTATCGGGCCGTGCTCGATACGGCCGAGGTCTACATGAGCATCAACCCCGAGGTGCAGTGGTCGGTCTGGGGCGCGAATATGTCGGACGCGATCGAGTTGATGTTCACCGCCTACGACCTGACCGGGAACGTGGCGTATCTGCATCGAGCGGAACAATTCGGTCGGCTGGCGGTCGACCTGTTCCTCGATGACGTCTCGCCGCTGCCGAAGATCACCAGCCACGACGATTTCTATGAGATCGAGCGGGTGACGGGCGATTCGACGGACGCGTGGATGCTGGCGGTTCTCGATCTTCGCGAGCGGCTCGCAAGGGCCGATGAGGCATCGCGATATCCGGCCCGCATCGAGACGGCCGGCGGCGCGGACGCTTTGCCGGACGCGACCGTCATCGGCGCGCCCGCCGACGCCTGGCGGGAGGCGTTGGACAAGGCCCTGGCCGAGAAACGCGCCGGTGTCTGGGATTGCACGAAGTTGAGCAAGCCCGCCGCGAGCGTGGCACTGAACTACGGCGAGGGCGGCGAACGAACCCTCTTCCTGTCTCGCCGCGAAGGGAGTTTTGCTTCGTCAAGAGGACTGCCGGTCGATGAACTCGATCTGATCGCCTCGGACTTCATCAACAAGATTCCGACGCTCGCCGAGGTCGAGCTCTTCAACGGGCCCTACCGCAGGAAGTTCTCGGGCAAGCACCGAGAGGTCAGCACCGCCAGCTATGGCGGCTTCAAGGACGTTATGGACAAGGCCGGATTGCTCATGGTCAACCACGGCAAGCGACCGGCGAAGGTGACCGTGACCGTCACCTATCACGACAGTTGGGATGACCGGGAGACGGTCGACCACGCGCACGCACTCGGCCCCGGGGAGCGCGTGGTTGTGGCGTGTGCGGCTCCGGCCAAACGCTTCATCCGGCGATTGCATTTCGGTAGCGACGTGGCCGACGCGGTCAAGCTGGAACGGTTCGCGTTTGTGATGACGCCGCGCAGCAAAATGAACCCTTTGACGCCGGAAGTCGAAAAGGCGGAAGCGAAAGTCTCGGCGGGGGAGGCATTGGTCTTTTTGATCGCGGGACAATCCAATGCCGGTGGCGTGGCGGCCTTCTCGCCCGAGAGCAACGAGAAGTCCGGCATGGCAAAGAAGCATCCGACGATCCCGGGCTCGACCGCCAAGGAAGTAGGAATCCCCACCACGAAGGATGCCTACCCGAGATGCTACATCTGGAAACCCGGGAACTCAGGCCCTTTTGAACGCCTGACGCCCGGTCAAAACCTACGCGGCGGCTACCGCGATCCGAACCGCCACGGGATTGAGCTGCCGATGGCGATGCTGCTCGAGAAGCAGTACCCTCGGCTCGAAAAGTTTCTCATCAAGCATGGACCGGGAGGACACAACCTGTATTCGCAATGGGCGGCTGGCCGCGGACCGGACTACGTCGCATTCATGAGCGACTATCGCGCCGCCATGCGCGACTTGCAGAAGCGCTATGACCAAGTCCAGGTGATCGGGCTCTACTGGGATCAGGGCGAGTCGGACCGGCCGCAGGCAGAGGAGTACGGAAAGAACCTGCGGGCACTGTTCGCGGCGTTCCGTAAAGACACCGAGATACCAGACCTGCCGATCTTTGTCAGAAAACACTTGTTCCAACACAGGGACGAAAGCTTCGTGCCGATCCTGAACGCGCAGATCGAGGTGACAACCGAGGACCGCAACGCCCACCTGCTGGACCTCGACCACGGCTCCAACGAGAAGAATTTCAAGGCCTGGGCCTGGACCGACAAGAACGGTCACCTGAGCAGTAAGGCGTATCTCGAACTCGCGAAGCGGCTGTTGGCAAGAGCCACGACCGCGGAAGGGATAGACGCAGGCCGCAAGGCAAGACGCGTAGGAATAAAACCATGACAAGAATGCTCTGCAGCTTGGCAGCCGGACTGCTTTGCCTTGGTGCGATCACCGCGCGAGGACAGTCGCTCCAGCACAGCGCCGGCGACGAGGCGGGCACGCTCCATTACCAGAAAGCCAACATGCACCTGTGTCCTGAGGGCAAGTGGGCCCTCGGCGAGGACAAGTGGGGCAAGATTGTCCGGGTGAACATGCTGAAGATCACCGCCGCCGACTGGGCGCAGATCCCCGGCGTAAAGAAGGCCTGGCCGATGAAGGGCTTCGAGGGCGTGCCGGGCATGGCCTTCCACCCGATCATCTCCGAGGTGAAGGACGTCGACGCCGACGGCAAGCCGGACATCTTCCGCTGCCGCAGCGAGCATCCCGGGGCCCGGATCGAACGCATCCGCTACGACGACGGCTCGGTGGTCTGGGAGAGCGAGCCGCTGGGCACCCTGCACGGCGACGAGAGCCGCTTGCCAGTGTTCGACCTGCACGGCACCGGGCGTTTCTCCGTGCTGCACGCGACCAAGGACGGGACATGGTGCATCGATGCCGACACCGGCAAGACGCAGTGGGTCGCCAGAGACGGCCGCGGCGATATCATCGTCGGCCACTTCCTCGACAAGAAGACCCAGGCGGTGGTGGTCCGTGACGAGGGCGATGCGCTCAAGCGGTTGGCGGATGAGTTCTTCGCCCTGGTCGATGAAAGGCAGCTGCCAAAAGTGTATCGCCTCTAAAAAACGGGCCAGTACGCTGAGGCACTGGCCGCCGTTCGCGACGATTTCGTGGCGCGATTGCAGGAGACGTACCATGCAACTTCTGACCACTCACTGGCGCCCAGGCCCCTCAAGATTCAGCCTCTCCATCCGCGCTGCTACGACAATGTCAGTTTCCGCGACACTGGAAGGCTCACTGGATCGCCGACTAATAGGGTCCTCGTGCGACAGCGGTCTCGCGTCAACTGCCGCGGTTCGGGATTAATCGACCCACATCGACGCAGGCAAATTTTGATTGAAAAAGTTGGATAAGTTTTCGGCGTCCAGAGTCATTAAGTAGATGCGGCCCGGGAAGAGCCCGACAGTGGTCTGGACCTCCCGGTCCGGACGAGGGAGCCTCCGGGTCCCTGCAGGCTGAAAGCCTCGCGTCAATTCAGCCTGAGCCGCCGCGAAAACGGTTTCGGGCGGCGATGAGGTCGAGCTGTTCGGGTGGCTCGGGTGTCGGCGGGACGCGTGAGGCAGGACCGCCGATCAACTCGAAGCGCCCGGGAGACGGCCGCCAGCGCTTGGGGCGGGAAGCCAGAAAGGCGTCGGGCTGCTGGACTATAGGTGGATCGCATCTCCCACATAGATCTCGACCGGTCCGATCAGTCCTGATGGCGAAGGTGCTTCCGTCGAACTCCCAGGTGAACTCGTCGCCCACGTCTTGCGCTTGTCTCTTGGTCGAGTGTTGTCATAGATGAGCTGGTTCCGCCAGGTATTGGTCACCTTCACGGTCAGCCTGTTCTTGCCCGGTTTGACGAACTCCGAAAGGTCGAAGGCAAACGGGGGCGCCCAGCGTGTGCCCACCTTCTTGCTGTTACACCAGACCTCGGCGATGACCGCCACCTCGCCCAAACTCAGGCGGATCGCTTTTTGAGCAGCCGTCAGGTCGAACTCCTTTTCGTAGGTTGCCGTACCTGAGTAGTACTTGACGGCTTCCGCGGTATGTGCGCTCAGCGGTTTGAGTTCCTTAAGGTCAAGTGAAGCCGGAGTATCCCAGCCGGACTCAAAAGAGACCTTCCAGGATCCATTCAATGCGATCGAAGTTGGTTTCTTGGTCTGGATTCTTCGAGTCGTTCCGGCGGAGTCTTCCAAGATGAAACTGCCAGCCTCCCATGCTGTGAACGTGCTGTGATCAAGCTGAGCGATAGCTCTCTGTATCTGTCCGTGAGAGACCCTTTTCCGTTCTCCATCTTCTCCGGTGCCGGAGGTGCCCGTCATCGCTTTGGCTTCCTGTGGAATGCTGAGCCATGCGGGATCACTATCCAGAAGCGTTTTTCCGTTATGCGTGAGTTTGGTGAAAGCGGGCTGCTCTCTTCCTGGACTGAAGACCACAACGGTGCTGCCGTTCGGATCGAAGCGAAGAGCCACATCCGTGCGGTTGCCCGCCTCTCGCCAAACGTTCGCAAGGCCCTGCTTCCCCGTCATCGGATCCCAGATCTCGGGGGCTTTGTCCTGAATGCGGAAGCTGACACTCACACCAAGTTCGTTGTCCGACCCGTTATACAGGAAGTAGACATCGGCATCCCCGACCTTGCGGTGGATCCAGGAAATATTCGCGCCTTTGGGGAAAGTGACATCCGGCTCAATCTGTTCTGCAGCCATCACCTCTTTGAAGCTCTTGCCCCAGTAGACTCTGCCTTTGCCGGTTTGTTTGACGCCCGACTTGCCCTTCCCCCAGAGCGTGTCGGAAATCCGTTTGACCTCCGCCTCGTCCTCCGGCCCGTCCATCAGCGTAGGTGAATACTGCGGCTTGTTGCCGTAGATCACCGCGCCTGCTGTTGTCAATTCCTCCAATGTTCTTGCTGTTTCCAAGGTCATCCGTTCGGAACCGCGTAGTTTAATCACCCGATATTCGCCGCCATCTTTGATGCAGATTCTGCCGTCTTTGACAAACATTCGCGGAGAGTTGAGGACCTCACTATTGAGGTGATCAAAGCGGTAGCCTTTGGTTTCGACTTCAGCATCCGGTGAAGGGTACAGGAAGTTCTCGCCAAAGAACCACCGGTCCTGCGGTTCGGGGCGGGCGATATCGTCGCCCAGATACCACAAAACGTCAGCCGAGAACTCGCCTTGCTGCAGCAAATACTGGCAGCGCGCAAGATACTCGGTGAATGCCGGCATATGCTTCCACCAGGTCTGGCCGCGCACCCAGGGAAAGCCAATATGACTACCAAAAGTCGATCCCGGCACCACATCTTCATAGGGATTATGGGTAAACGAGTGGAAAACGAGGTGATTCACGCCGAGCGTGAAGTTGTAATCAACCAGATATTTGACCGCGTAGGGGTGCTCCGTCCACCTCGTTCCGAGCATCGTGCAAGCCTCGGCAGCAACACGCTGCTTATTGTATATATGCGCTGCAGACGCAGCGGCACCTATGGGCTTATCGTTGCGGCCCTGGTGAGGGTTCGAAGGCGGATGGGGGTACCAGAATTCGGGCATCGGAATATCCGACACTCCAAAATAGCGCAAAGGATCACCCGGAATCACTTCTCCAGCAGCACCTTCGACATACGTGACAGCGCCATACCCATGAGCCACTTTGTTGAAATGGCCAAAGTAGTTGTCAACGAACAGGTCATCTATGGTCTGACGCATGTCCCGCAAAAACCGCTCGGTGTAACGGTGGTCATCAATCACGTAGCCCATCAATGCGGGTAGGAAGGGCCGCAGGTCGTACCCGCGACGGGTTTTGAACTCCTCAAACATGCCATCGCTTTTCATCGTCCATGTGGGAGTACCCCTCTCCCAGCTATCAAGAAGCAAGCCATTGAGCTGGCCTTTGCCTATCGAACCGTCGTCGGCCGTCAACTTCCCGACCATTCCATTGCGAAGATGATTCTCGATCGCTTGCTTATCGAACTTACTGCATTCCCACCCCGTGGACTCAGATGTAGCGGGGCCATTCTTGTGTCTCGTATTCCTATGGCCAAAACGAACCACGGTCCATTTACCCGCAGGGACATTCCAGTTCAATCTCCCGGTGGCGGGATCGAGTTTGTCCGACAGGTCAATGATCGATTCCGACTCAATGAAGCAGGCGGGATCCTGCTCCGGAACATCCTGCTGCTCAAGGGAGCGACAAGCCAGTGCTGCCTTTGTTTCCCAGTTGTCCACCCGGGCACAGCCATTGAAATAGAGATACCTGAGTGTGATAGGATGCGAACCCCGAAACGTGATCCTGAGCCCTTGTGTGGTCGTTTCAGGCAGCGCAAACGTCAGCGACACCCTGCCGTCCTGCCAACTGGTCGAAGGTATTTGGCGCTCCGCAACAGAGGAAATCGTACCCTTATGATCTACTTGTTCGATCAGTAGATTCACATCCACAACCGGATTGTTCTTATTCACATATAGTTTATTGCCCGGCGGCAATTCCAGGGCGCGCAGGGTGACCGGTTCATCGAACCAAACCTGCAACCAAGTGTCGCTGCCATTAACCTTGTTCACAATGTTATTGTCATAGACAACTCCTTCTTTAGCGCCGCTGCGTGGTCTAGGGTTCAATCTCCTCTTCGTATCAATGATCGGTCCCCAAGAGACCTCTGGGTTATTGGTCTCTATCTTGCTTGGAACTAGGTATTTGACCGTATCGTCTTTCGGCGTAGGGAATGCCAGAACACAGATATCCTGGTAATTCAACTCTTCGTCGTTCTGCACAGGCAAGGTCGAACTGAAGGGGCTTCCGCCCGTGACTTGCCTGATTGTATGCACCAATCTGCGCTGGGATTCTTCAACGGGAACCCATGGTCCGCCGGCTTGTGACCACCCCGGGCAATTATGTAGGGTGAAGCTCAAAGCCAGTCGCTTGCATTCTCCCGCCGCGTGCGTAACCGCTTCGTACCACTCGGGTGACAGCGTCTTAACCTGCCTAACATTCGGCCATATTCTATCCGGTCTATCGTTTCCCTTGCTGAACAGGTGGATTCCTCGAAGACCCGCACGCCTAATCGCCTCCAGGTCCTTTGTGATGCCGATCTTGGTGATATTCCTACTGCAAAGATGAAACCATGTTTCCGGCCGATACTCGTTTGCTGGCAATTGGAAGCCGTTTCTTAAGGATTCGGCGGCAAAGAGAAATTCACTCTGGATTAGGATCATTGCAATAAGAACTCTTCTCATCGTCTCCACTTCCATTCTACGCCATCTTCCGTAACCGTTACCTTGGCAATAGCTTACACCGAGCGGACTGGCTCTGCAAAGTTCCATCAGCCGTTTGCAGGGCCGAGGCGAATCGGCGGGCGGCGCGTTTGCGACGGCGACGGGCCTGGGCTTCGCGGGATTCTTCTTCACGCGCCGTCACGGGCAATCCAGGGGACTTCGCGCACCAATTAGCAGGATGCAGTGACGCGCGTCGGCGAAATCGACCACTCTGCACTTTTGGACTGCGCTAAAGTACAGAGGTCCGACACACCTGCCGCACGAATCATTCTGATTTGGGACTACGTCGTAGCCAACCTGGAACGCCGTCATTGTGATACACTGGGCTCTGGGCTCGTGGCTTGGTCGCGTCGGCTGTATCGACCTCGGCGAGACCAAAGGCTACCCGTCCCGGGGTGATGAAAGGAGCCGATTCATGTTCACTCGACGTCAATTCCTGGAAGATTCGATCCTGACGGCCACCGCGGCATTGGCCGGGCCTGCGTTGGTTGCTTCTGCCGCCGAGGAGCCGAAGAAAGCTTCCGCCAACGAGCGGTTGTCCGTTGCGGTGATCGGCACGGGCGTACGCGGTCCGGCTCATGCCGGGGCCTTTGTCGGCCGCGGCGATTGCGACGTGGTGGCGATTTGTGATGCGGACATGAGCCGCGCCGCACGCCATGCCGACGCCGTGGGCAAACGTCAGAAACGCAAGGTGGCCGCGTATCAGGATCTGCGAAAGATCATCGACGACAAGTCGATCGGCGTTGTTTCGATCGCCACCTGTAATCACTGGCATGCCCTGGCCGCCATCTGGGCCATGCAGGCGGGCAAGGATGTTTACGTCGAGAAGCCGGTCAGCCATAACATCAGCGAAGGCCGGCGCATGGTGCAGGCGGCACGGAAGTACGACCGCATCTGTCAGGTCGGCACGCAATATCGCTCGGACGGAACTTGCAAGGCGGCCGCCCGGTTCATGGCCGAAGGCAAGTTGGGCAAAGTCACGCTGGCGCGTAGCATCACCTACAAGCGTCGCGGTTCGATCGGACCCGCCGTCGAAAGCAAGCCGCCCGCGAGTGTCGACTACCATCTTTGGGCCGGGCCCGCGCCGATGAGCCCGATCACGCGACGCAACTTCCACTACGACTGGCACTGGTTCTGGGAAACGGGCAACGGCGATATCGGCAACAGCGACGTGCACCGGGCCGACTTGGTCCGCTTCGGCCTGGGCGTGACGCGACTGCCCAGCGCGACGATGTGCTACGGCGGTCGGGTTGGCTACGCGGATTCCGCCCAGACGCCCAACACGCAGGTGGCCGTACATGATTTCGGCGACGTCACCTTCGTGCAGGAAGTTCGCGGGCTGCCGACTCCCAAGTTTCACCGTCACGGCGGTGCGGTTTTCACCGGCAGCGAGGGCTACATCGGGATGGCTGCTGGCAGCAGTGCGTTTTTCGATCCGGATGGCAAGCTGGTCGAGAAATTTTCAGGCCCCAGCGACAACCATTTCGGCAATTTCATCGAGGCGGTCCGCAGCCGCGACCGCGACCATTTGAACGCAGAAGTTTTCGGCGGGCACCTCTCGGCCGGGCTGTGCCACCTGGGGAACATCTCGTATCGGCTCGGACATCAGACCGGCCCGCAAGAGATCCTCGACCAGCTCGCATCCCACAAATTGTTCGACGACGCGAACGACACGTTCGAGCGAACGCGGAAGCATCTCGCCGACAATGGGGTCGATATCGAAAAGACCCAGCTCACCGTGGGCCCCTGGCTCCAATTCGATCCGGACAAAGAGCAGTTCGTCGGCAGCGCCGCGGCCGACGCCATGCTCACGCGCGAGTATCGCGAACCGTTCGTGGTGCCGGCCGAGAGCGAAGTGTGATGCGCCCTGTTATGGGGCGGACCCTGTTGTGGGGTGGTCTCCTGACCACCCCACTTCACCGACCGAAGGTCTCCACTGGCGGGACGGGAGACCTTCGGTCAACACGGTGGTCGGGTCAGGAGACCCGACCACAACCAGCGAGACCCACCCACAACCAGATCAATTGCGGTCGTAGCGAAACTCGCGTAGAGTTTCGGCCGCTGGACAACTGGCCGAAAGTCTTGGCGACTTTCGCTACCCGCTAAGAACGAATGACAACATGCTCTAGCGATTCAACTCCAAGGAGACACCGATGACGCGATTGCCCCTGAGAACGCCGCTGCTCGTGTCGATTGTCTGTGCGTGGGCGGTCAGTCCGACTGCGTTGTCGGCCGAGGAGCCGATGCAGGTCGATCTGGTGCAGGACTTGCACTGGCAAGACCACCACTTCGCGATGACCAACTGGTTTTACAGGTACAAGTGGAGCGAGCCGGCCACGCAAATCGATACCCTTGCCGAGTGCGGCTATGGCGGCGCGATGCTCTCGCTCAAGGACGATCCTAACCGGTTGAAAATGCTGCCGGCCTATCTCGCGGCGCTCGAGAAGCACAACATGCGATTGACCGCGATTCACGCGCGTTTCTACATCGAGGACGGCACGTACCCGCAGGTGATCAAGGAAAACCTGCCGCTGCTGAAGGACACGCGGGTCGTTTTGATCCCGTCGGTCGGCAGTCGTAAGAAGCTGGATCGAGAAGACCCGAAGGCGGTTGAGATGGCGGTGAAGATCCTCCGCGAGATGTCGGACGATGCAGAGAAGTACGGCCTCGGCGGCGTCGCGCCGTACATGCACATCGGCAATTGGATTGAAACGATCGACGACAATGTGCGGATCGCCAAAGCCGTCGATCGGCGGAACGTCGGCGTGATGTTTCACTTGCACCACTGGCAGGCCGTGGGAAATCGAAACCTCGACAAGCTGCGCGAGGACCTGACGAGAGCAAAACCCTACCTGATGGTCGTCGTCATCCAGGGGACGGACCAGGATAAGGCCACGCACAAGATCTTGGGCGAAGGCAGCTTCGACATGGTGCCCCTGGTCCGCATGCTCCGCGAGATTGACTACCAAGGCCCGCTGGGCACGATGGGCTACACGCAAACCGGCGACATTCCCCGCAAACTCGACCGGGCGCAGAAGGCATGGGAGCAGATCAAGAAATGACCATGATGAAGCGAGCCACGATGACGGCGATGCTAAGCGTGTGCTGTATCGAGGCGACATCGGCGGACGATCTCGCTTGGCTGGATGCGTACAACGTCGCCTGGACCACACCGAGCAAACACTCCGGCGAGTCCATGCCCGTGAGCGGCGGGGACGTCGGCGTGAATGTCTGGGTGGAGAACGGGAAACTGCTTTGCTACGTCGACAGGGCCGGTTGCCGGGACGAGAACGGCGCACTGCTCAAGCTGGGCCGATTTCGGGTCACACTCACTCCCAATCCTTTCGAAAACGGCAGCTTCCACCAAGAACTGAAACTGCGCGAAGGGCATGTGCTGATCACCGCAAAGCAACCCGGCGGGAAATCTCTTGCGATCAAGGTTTGGGTCGAAGTCTTTCGGCCCATCGTCCACCTCGACATCGAGTCGGACGATCCCGTTACCGCTGAGGCGACTTACGAATCATGGCGGACCGAGACGATCGAATTGTCCAGCGCCGGGAACAAGCATTGTCAACGTGCCATGTGCATGATCAACTACGACGCCTATCCGGGAAAGGTCTTTCTCTACAAAGACGAAATCCGCGCTGACACGAAGCTCGTCCGTTTCCATCACCGGGTGGACAATGAAATGGACTGCTTTAACTTCCAGGTCAAACAGCAGGAGTTGGAACCGGTTCGCCACGAGATGGTCAATCCCCTTGACAATCTTGTCTGGGGCGGAGCGTTGACAGGTGACAATTTTTCCCTGGCGGGTGAATCGAGCGGCAAGTACGCCGAATGCCCGTTTCGCGGCTGGGGGTATGCCAGCAAGACCCCCGCGCAGTCGCACCGTGTTCGCGTTTGCCTGCATACCGACCAGGTTGAGAAACAAGACACCTGGGACGCCGCGCTGCAACAGTTGATCGAGCTATCGCCCCAAGAGGATCAGGACTCATGGAAGAAGAATAAGAAGTGGTGGTCCGATTTCTGGAGCCGAAGCCACCTGGTCATCAACTCCGGCCGCGGCGAACAGGACGTGGGCTGGCGCCTGGGCCGCAACTACCAACTCTTCCGCTACATGCTGGCCAGCAACGTCAGCGGTCGTGAGCCGACAGTCTTCAACGGCGGCCTGTTCACCTTCGACCCGCTCTATGTCAATGGCAAGAAAGGACCCGGCTACACGCCCGACCACCGTCAATGGGGCGCGGCGTTCACCGCCCAGAACCAGCGGCTGGTGTACCGACCCCTGTTAAAGACCGGCGACTTCGATCTGCTGCTGCCGGGGTTCCGTTACTATTTGAATGGACTTCCCAACGCCACGGCCCGCGTGCGGCATTACTGGAAACACGATGGGTGTTGCTTCGAGGAGCAGTCGGCCATTACGGGGTTGCCCGGCGCCTGCCAGTACGGATTCTTCGAGGGGGGAGGTCGCGGCCGGCCCAAGGATTTCGAGATTGGTATCCAGGTCAACCGTGCAGGCGGCAAGGTCTACGAGGAGCAATTGGACTGGTCCTGGCTCATACTGCAGTATCATCAGTTCTCGGGAGCTGACATTGCCAGATACCTGCCGCTGATCGAGCAGTCGGTCATTTTCTATGATGAACATTATCGCTATCGCTGCAAACAGCTAACGGGTAAGGAACTGAATGATGACCGCCGGCTGGTGATCTATCCGGCCAATACGCTCGAAGCACATTGGGACGCGCGGAATCCGACCAGCGTGATTGCCGGTCTCCGGTGCGTCCTGACGGGACTGATGAGCTTGTCGGAGAAGTACACCTCCGCGGAGAAGAAGAAGCGTTGGCAGACCATCCTCGATCGCCTGCCGCAGATGCCGACCGGCAACAGCGAGAAGTTCGGCGGCAGCTACTTGAAGCCGTCGGAGAATCACGGTCACCGCAGTTGGCACTGTCCCGAAATGTTCCCGCTCTATCCTTATGAGCTTCACGGCCTGGGCCTGTCCGGTCTGGACCTGATGAAACGGACATCCCTGGCCACCGGGAAAGACCGATTCGCCACGCGGGCCTGGGAGCAGGCCAATATCCATGCGGCGAGGCTTGGTGATACAGAACTTGCACAGAAGCTCAATTCCGCAAAGATGGACAATGGCCCCTACCGTTTTCCGGCGTTCTGGCCCCATACCATCGACTGGGCCCCCGACCACAACTGGGGCGGCAGCGGCATGATCGGCATGCAGGAAATGCTGATGCAGACCCACGCTTCGCCAGAGGAGATTCGAAGTGGCAAGCCGGGAAGAATCCGCCTGCTGCCGGCGTGGCCAAAGCAGTGGGACGTGGACTTCAAACTGCACGCTCCCAGCCAAACCATCGTGGAAGGCGAAGTCCGATCGGGCAGGATGATATATCTAGAGGTGATCCCCAAAGAGCGGCGGAACGACGTGGTTCTGGCCCGCACCAACATGATCCAGGAGGGTCAATAGGCCGCGCTATCGACCAATGCCTCCTACGGTTCGCATAGACGCGTAAGAACTCTTTATCTGAGGAGGGCCTACACGATGCGTTCAGACCCCAACGATCCGAATCGCCGTGAGTTCATCACAACGGTCGCGGCGGCCGCAGCCCCCTATGTCATCACCTCATCGGCTCTCGGCGCGGCCGATCGCGCGCCGGCGAACGATCGGATCACGATGGGGATGATCGGAGTCGGCGGGCGTGGCAGCCAGGTGCACGAGCTCTTTTTGAAGGATTCGAGAATCCAGTGCTTGGCGGTCTGCGACGTGGACACCCAACGCTGCGGACAGGCCAAGGCCCGTGTGGATTCGAAGCACGGCAACCGCGACTGTATCGAGTACGGCGACTTCCGCCGACTCCTGGATCGGGCCGACGTCGACGTGGCGGTCATCGCCACACCCGACCATTGGCACGTGCCCATCGCCGTGCGGGCGTGCAGGCAGGGCAAAGACGTGTACTGTGAGAAGCCGTTGTCGCTCACGATTCGCGAGGCCCGGGCCGCGGTCACCGTGGCCCGTCGATACGAGCGCGTGTTTCAGGTGGGCACACAAAATCGCTCCAATCCGGCCGCCCGTGTCGCCTGCGACTTCGTGCGCAACGGCCGTCTCGGCGAGTTGCGATTCGTCGAGGTCGGTACCTGGCACGCGTCGCGGCCGTGCGGCTTTCCCGCCCAGCCGGTTCCCACGCACCTGGATTGGGACATGTTCCTCGGCCCGGCGCCGTGGCGACCGTATAATGCGGCCCTGCACCGGCCCAAGGGTTGGATACCTTTCCGCGACTTCAGCGGCGGGGGGACGACGGACGTGGGCGCCCACTTGTTCGATTTGGCCCAGTTGGGCCTGGGAACGGAGGATACCTACCCGGTCGAAGTTGTGCCGCTGGACCCGCGCAAGAACGGGGGACGTCGGGTTGAGTTTCGTTATGCCGACGGCCGCGTCATGTACCGGCGCACGCCCGGCAACGACGTCAAGTTCGTCGGTGAGCTGGGCACCATCGACATGGTTACTTGTGCGTGGGTCACCGTCAGCTATACGCAGCAGGAGTTGGTTTTGGAGTCCCGGGGATTGGACAAGATCCACGGCTACTTCAACCACAACCATGCGGCCAACTTCCTGGATTGTGTTCGCACCCGCCGTAAGCCGGTTGCCGACGTCGAGCTTGGCTGCCGCGCCGCGGTGATCTGCCACATGGGTAATATCGCGCAGTGGCTCGGCCGGCCGCTCAAGTGGGATCCGGCGAAAGAGGAGTTCGTCGGGGACGAGGAAGCGAATCTTTGGCTCGACCGCGCCAAACGCGAGCCGTGGACGATATAAGTCGGGAACCAAGTGGAAGAGTAGCCGTTCCAATGCATGAACCGGGGAGAACCTGCAATGACACGCATACTGACTTGGATGTTCTTCCTCAGCCTTCTCTTGCACGCCGTTCCGGCCCGGGCGGGTGACGAACTCGAAAAAGCCTTCTCCGTTATCCCCGCACCCGTGAAGTTGGTCCATAGTGACGGGGTGTTTACTTTGGAGGCGACGACCAGGATCCTGGTCGACACGGGTCCGGCCGCGGCCGTCGGACACTATTTGGCCGAAGTGCTCGGCAACGCGACCGGTGATGCGATTCTGGTGGAGCAAACCGGCGCGTCGAGCACATCCGAGAACACGATCCGGCTGACGATCGTTGAAGGCAACGAGGCCCTGGGCCCGGAAGGGTACGAATTGAGCGTCTCGCCGACGGGAATTGTCGTTCGTGCGCGGCAGCCGGCAGGCCTGTTCTACGGCGTTCAGACTCTGCGGCAATTCCTACCCCCGGAGATGGAAACACGCACTGCTGCCGAGAAAATCACGACCTGGAACATCCCATGTGTGCAAATCGAAGATAGGCCCCGGTTTCCGTGGCGGGGACTCCTGATCGATTGCAGTCGCACTTTCTGGTCCGTGGACTACCTGAAGCGCACCATCCGATTGATGTCGTTGTACAAACTGAACCGGCTTCATTTGCATTTGACGGACGACCAAGGCTGGCGCGTAGAGATCAAGCAGCATCCCAGGCTCACCGAGTTTGGCTCGAAGTTTCTTGCGAAGTACAACGAGCCGCCGGAACGACAGGGATTCTATTCCCAGGCCGAGATCAAGGAGCTTGTGGCGTACGGAATCCGGCACAATGTGACCATCGTGCCGGAGATCGAGATGCCGGGGCACTCGCTGGCAATCCTGGCCACATATCCCGAGCTGTCCTGCACTGGCGGACCCTTCGAAATCCATCCCTTCTTCCAAGGACCTGGCATTCACAAGGACATTCTCTGTGCAGGTAATGAGAGAACTTTTGAAGTCTTAAGGGACGTACTCGAGGAGGTGTGTCACCTCTTTCCGTCCGAGTTCATCCACATCGGCGGTGATGAAGCGCCCAAGCATCGATGGAAAGCATGTGCCAAATGTCAGGCTCGAATAGAGGACGAAGGCCTCAAGGACGAGCATGAACTTCAGAGTTACTTCGTCAAGCGGATCGAGAAGTTCCTCAACGACAAAGGTAAGCGGCTCATCGGGTGGGACGAGATTCTCGAGGGAGGACTGGCTCCCAACGCCGCGGTCATGTCCTGGCGGGGCATTGCTGGTGGGATTGCCGCGGCCCAAGCTGGACACGACGCGGTTATGAGCCCAACATCCCATTGTTACTTCGATTATCCCTACGCGCGCATCTCCACGAAAAGGACTTACAGCTACGAACCGGTTCCTGAGGCACTAACGTCCGCCGAGGCCCAACACATCCTGGGCGCTCAGGCCAACTTCTGGTCGCATATCGACCGAACGGAAGCTGGCGTCGACAAACAGTTGTTTCCTCGCCTGCTGGCCCTGGCCGAAGTGGTCTGGTCGCCGAAAGAACTTCGTGACTGGGAGAATTTCAGCCACCGCCTGGAAGAACACTGCATGCGGTTGGGCCAACTGGGGGTGCGGTACCACATCGAGTTCATCCCGGCCGACCGCAGACCCACGCTGGCCAGGCCCGGTAGCTTGACGAGTACATCGGGCACTTGGAAGAACTACCACCTCGAATATGCTTTCGACGGTGACCCGAAAACCTATTACTGGAACGATCGTGCGATAAAGCGCGACGACTCCGTCACGCTTGTGCTCGAGAATCCGTACAAGCTCACCCGGGTGGAAGTCCATACGGGAATCCCCGACATCGTTGCCGCTCGGTTAGCCCATGGCGTGCTCGAAGTTTCCAAGGACGGGAACACATTTACGAAGCTGGCCGACTTCCACAACGGGGTCGCCAAGGCCGAACTGGAAGATCAGCTTGTCAAGGCGATCCGCATTCGGGCCGTCGCCCACCAGGGCCCCAACTGGTTGATGGTGCGGGAAATCGTTCTTGAGTCGGGCGTTCAGAGCAGTCTGAGAACCATCAAGCCGATCGAGCCTTTTGATTCAAAACCAAGTGTTACTGCGAGCGGCAGATGAGGATTTTCCACCCCTCACCCTGCCCTCAACAAACGTCGAAGTCGGACGAGAATGGGACACTCCCGCAAGCACACTCCTCCCCAGTCGACGGTCCGCATATTCCCGGAGGGGTAGCACTACACTGCGCCCACGGGAGTGATCTTGACTAACTGGCAAAAGTCGAGAAGCTCCTTCTTCCAATTGCCGAACAGCAACACGTGATGATGCCCGCCCACGTTGGGGTGCTTGAGAACGTCATAGTCGCCGTCCGGCTTCCAACGGACCATCTGCGTGCAGGATCCGCCGCGCTTGGGGTCCAGCATATCCACGACGGTGCCCGTTACGATGCTCAATACCGGCTTGTTCTGGGTTGCCTTGATACATGTGACTTCCTGCCCTTTCGTCCAGATGGCCATGGGCATCGGATCCTTCTGCCCGTGGTGAAACCGCAACTCGAACGGAACCGGCTCCTCGCTCGTGCCGCGAAGCCGGGTTGGTCCCGTGCAATGCGTCGCGACGAAACAACCGCCATCGGCAATCGACGTGTCCCACCCTAAGTTGTGCAAGAATCCCGGCCGGCCGAACAGCCACTGGGACAACGCCATGCACAGGCCGCACGTCAGGTCCTGCTCGCAGATTGCCGGCACGCCGTCGTCCATCATTCGCGCGAACGCAAGGCAAGGCGCCGCGCTGTGCGGCATGGTGGGGCCACCGGCGGCGGGGCCACAATTCATCGTGAACGCATCGGCCTGCTCTGCCTGAAGGATGTTGCGCGCCGCGATACAGCACAGTGCCCCATCGAGCACGGCCTCCGGGCTGGGGCTGACGATCCGTCGGGCCGTGCGCATGTAATAGTCCGCGATCGCCTTGACTTCAGCATTGACCTTGACTTTTTGCTGAATGAACTGATCGTGCCACAGCGACAGCGGCACGCGCCGCACACGGGAGCCCCAGAACTCGAGCCGGGCGTCGGTACGAGCGTTGCCGGTGACGTTGACGAAACGCATTTCACGCAGTCTGGCGCGAGCCCCGAGATGATTGAGCCGGCTGACGACATAGCCGAAATCTTGCGTGGCACAAAGCAGTCGGCCGGGACGCGTATGCCTTTCTTGGAGACCATAGGCACCCCACCCGAACATCCTTTGGTTAGGCACGAAGAACAGCATCGGCACATCGAGCTCGAGCAAGATGGTCTCGACCTCCATCATCGGCCCCGCAGTGAAATCCAGCCTCATCACGACAAGTCCATCAGGCTTCTCCTTCTCCACCTGCGCCCTCCACCCGCGCGCATCCTCAGCGGTGAAGAGCGGGGCCGCTGCAATATCCAACTTCATGTTGAGAGCGTTCGCCGCTTCGCGGAGCTGCGCAGAGTACTCTTCATAGAGGGCGTTTTGGTCACAAAGCTTGGTCTGTGGACCATATTTTGGGAGGCCCGTTTTGGGGTCGCGCGGCCGATAATAGGCCGCGGCCATGACTCGGGGGACATAGGCAGCCCCCGGCCCGCAGGGCCTAAACGGCGCGATCTCCGCCAGCTCCTCGGCCAATGCGGCCAGGATCGGGTTGCGCGTGGTAGACAGCAACAGCGGCCCGAGGGCGCCGGTGGAAAGGCCCAGCAGCCGACGCCGGGTGAGGCCGCCAGCGGAAAAACATGCCACGCAATTCGACTTGTTGAAACACTGATGTTTGGCCATGTTCCTCTCTCCTGGAATGCGCCGCGGGGAAACAAGCATCGCACCGTCTCCCCGACATTTCCTATCTGGAACCGCCTGGACCCGCTCCAGGCCTACTTAGCCGCTTATTGTAACAGGTGCGCCTGGCGACGAGTGGCGAGGGGAACTCCAGAATTTCGCACTAGCTGATTTTGGACGCGGATTCGCTTGCTTCCCCGGCGGCCAATGGATAAACATTTGGAATGTCTGTTGGCATAAGTAGCTTTCCCAAACCCAGAGGGAGGAAGCGTGGTGTCCAAATCTACGATGGTTGCCGCGGCGAGTGTTGTGTTGTGTTGGCTCGCAGGCGCCGGCGGGGACCGTCCAAAGCGGGACCGTCGAGCGATTGCGTCAGGAGTTGAACGAGAGATTTCCTGACGCCGACATGGAAGTGCCCGACGCGGATAACGATGCCGAGATTTATTCCTACGCGTATCTCGAGAAAACACTCCCCTTTCGCGCGGCCTTCGACCGGCTCAGGAAGCCTCTGAGATTTCCCAAGGGCGATAACGCCGTTCCGGTGGCTGCCTTCGGCACCAAGAGCTTCACAATGGAGTGCCGTCACGATAAGATCCTCGAAACTGGCACGAACGGTTCATTCTCACTTGTTACACCTAGAGGCGAATCAGAGATGAAATCATCGCGAACGGGAGCTAGGTGAATGAAAACGAGTATTCCTTTGGCTTGCTTTCTCTTGGTCGGTAGTCTCGGCACCGTCGCTGTACCGGATACTCGCGCAGACACTTCTCAGGAACTCATGCTCAAAGAAGCGGAGGCGCGATTGCGTGCCATCTACGATCGGGACGAATTCCGCGCCAGAAGATTTCGGGCAGACTGGCTTTCCGATAGTTCGGGCTACACGATTCTGGAGTCGGTTCCCAATAAGAAAGAGCGGGTACTTGTGTGTTATGACGCCGCGAGCGGCAAGCGCACGGTGCTGGACCCATCTCAGAAAGAAAAGGCCCGCAGATCCGGCAACATTTCCCCGGACGGTCAAGGCGTCATCTCCTCGGAACAGGGGAATCTGTACGTGCGCGATCTGAGCAGTGGCCGGAAGATTCCTCTCACGAACAGTGTAGCCGACAGCCCGGTTTCCAACAGTCGCGCAGTATGGAGCCCCGATGGACAGCGGATTGCCTTCGTGCAATCGGACGATTCCGGCGTGAAACTCCGGTCGGTCCTCGTTCCGGGCGACCCGACGTATCCGAGAGTAAGTGAGGTCCGATATGCCAGGGTGGGCGAGGCTATACCGACGCTGCGTGTCGGTGTCGTCGACGCCGAAGGCAAAGAGACACGCTGGCTCCCAATTGCCATTCCGGCCGAAGGGTTCTATTTGGGGCAGGTCGATTGGGCTGGGAATTCACATGAACTGCTGATCGAAAAGCTGAGCCGATTCCGAGACGAGCGTGAGTTTCTCCTGGCCGATGTCCGCACCGGTGCCATCCGGCGTATCTTCCACGAATCCGATCCGGCCTGGGTCATCGCCAGCTACGGCAAGAATGCTGGGCTGACGTGGATCCGCGGCGGCCAGGCATTCATTGTGCTGAGCGAAAAGGACGGATGGCGCCACGCCTATGTCTACTCGCGCGACGGCCAAGAACTGTATCTCCTGACACCCGGCCATTACGACATTATCGAACGAGCCGTGGTGGACGAGGCTGGAGGCTGGTTTTACTACTACGCGTCACCTGACAATGCGACCCAGAAACATCTCTACCGTGTACGCCTAGACGGAACTGGAGAGCCCGAACGAGTCACCCCCTTGGATCAACCCGGCACACACGACTACGACTTCTCTCCTGATGCCAGGTGGGCGTTCCATGCCTACTCGACTTTTGACACTCCCCCCATCACCGAACTTGTGCAACTGCCTGAACACCAAGTCGTACGCACGTTGGAAGACAATCAAGAACTACGCGCGAAGATGGAGTCAATGATCTCGCAGCCAACGGAGTTCCTCCAGCTCGAAATCGGCGACGGCGTGGTAATGGACGCGTGGATGATCAAACCGGAGGGCTTCGATCCTTCAAGGAAATACCCCGTTCTTGTCTACGTGTATGGAGAGCCGCACGCACAGACCGTGTTGGACGCCTGGGGGAAAGTCCATGCCGACTACCATCGTCTGATCGCCGACCTCGGTTATCTGGTCGTGTCCATCGACAACCGGGGCACACCGGCACCGAAAGGGGCCGCGTGGCGGCGAGCCATTTTCGGAAGCCTCGGTCCGCTCTCCACCGAGGAGCAGGCGGCGGGCGTGAAAGAACTCGCCCGGACCCGCCCTTACGTCGACCTGTCCCGGCTGGGCGTTTGGGGTTGGAGCGGCGGCGGCTCGAACACTCTGAACGCGATGTTCCGCAGGCCCGATGTCTACCACGTCGGGATCGCCGTCGCGCCCAAGCCGCAGCCACACCTCTACAACGCGTGGTTTCAGGAGATCTACATGGAGACCCGCGAGACGAATCCAGATGGATACCGCCGGTCCGCGCCAATCAACTTTGCCGACGGCTTGAAGGGAGACCTATTGATCATTCACGGTACGGGCGAGACCAACACCCATCTTCAGATCACCGAAGGACTTGTGGATCGCCTAATCGAACTGGGCAAGCAGTTCGACTACATGGCTTATCCCAATCGTGATCACGGGCTCCGCGAAGGTCGTGGCACGGCGGTCCACCTGCGAATGCTCATGACGCGGTATCTCCTCGAACACTTGCCGCCCGGTCCACGGTAAGCACCGAGCAGCTCCTGCTATGACGGGTAAACCATCATGAAGAAACACTTCCCCCAAACCTTCCTGCTGGCAACATTCCTTGTCGGCCACGCGAGTTCCGCCGTGGCGGACGAGACGACGCTCCCGTTGGCCGGTACGTGGAAATTCCGTCTCGACGACGAGGACGTCGGTGTCGCGAAACAGTGGTTTTCCCAAGAGTTCGAGGACACCGTCCAACTGCCCGGCACCACCGACGAGAACCAGAAGGGCATCAAGAAAGACGAACAATGCATCGATCGGCTATCGCGGGTGTGGTATTGGAAGGGGCCGGCCTGGTACCAGCGTCGCGTGATGATTCCCGACGCCTGGAAAGGCAAGAGAATCACGCTGCTCTTGGAACGCACTAAACACACTCGGGTGTGGGTCGATCAGACGTTCTGTGGCTGGGAGAACACGCTCAGCGCACCGCAGGTTTTCGACGTGACCGCGGCATTGACGCCGGGCGAGCACACGATCACCGTGCTTGTCGATAACGCCCGCCTGCCCCCGGTCGGCCCGTCCCACGCCGTCGATGAACGGACGCAGACGAATTGGAACGGTATCGTCGGCAAGATCGAACTTCGCGCGACAGCCCCCGTCTGGCTGGACGACGTGCAGGTCTATCCGGACATTGAAGAGAAGCAGGCGGTCGTTCGCGCGAAGATCGGCAACATCACGGGCCAAGCGGCCATGGGACAAATCGCGGTTGGATGCAAAAGCTACAATGCTGACAAACCCTCAACGTTCAAGACCCAATCGGTCAGATTTCAGGCACCCGAGCGAGAGAACGTCGTAGAATTCACCTATGAGCTAGGCGACGACGTTCCGCTCTGGGACGAGTTTCAACCGGCCATACTGCGTTTGGATCTGTGTCTTGAATCGACGGCCGGCGGGGTATCGCACCGCGACGAGCGGAGCGTGAACTTCGGCATGCGGCGCTTCGCCACGCGGCGAAACCAATTCACCATCAACGGCCGCCCTGTCTTCCTCCGGGGCAAACTCGATTGTTGCTTCTTTCCCCTGACCGGTTATCCGCCCATGGACAAGGCCGGTTGGCTGCGGGTGTTGTCCATCGCCAAGTCGTACGGGATCAACCACTACCGTTTCCATTCGTGGTGTCCGCCCCGCGCCGCGTTCGAGGCGGCCGACGAGCTGGGAATGTATCTGCAGCCGGAGCTGCCGAACAAACGCAGCGGGTTCAACGTGCCGGAAAGCACGGAGGCGGCACAACACAACGTCGACCGGCTCGACGTGGAGAGCACCACGACCAAGGTCTCGCTCTACGATTACGCGAAGCGCGAGGGCGAGCTGATTTTCAAGGCCTACGGCAACCACCCGTCGTTCGTGATGTTCACGCTCGGCAACGAGTTGGGGCGCAACCAGGGCATGTTCGAGATGGTGGCCTATTATCGGGAGATCGATCCGCGCCGATTGTACGCGCAGGGTTCGAACAACATGCATTGGGCGCCCAGCCTGGCCGAGGGGGACGACTTCTGGGTCACCTGCAAGACAAGCAAGACGTTGCCGGTGCGCGGGGCGTTCTTCCAGGGCGACTATCCCAACCCCCATATCGAACACGCTTCGCCTTCGACGATGGTCGATTTCAGCGAGTCGATTGCCGGCGTTCCGGTCCCGGTGGTCAGTCACGAGAACGGTTCGTTCCAGGTCTCTCCCGACTTCCGCGAGATTCCGAAGTACACGGGTGTGACGCGGGCGCGAAACCTGGAGATCTTCCGCGAGCGGCTCCGCGAGGCAGGCATGCTCGACCAAGCTCACGATTTTGTGCGTGCTTCGGGCGCGTTGTCGGTGATCTGTCACCGCGAAGATATCGAGGCGTCGTTGCGAACGCCCGGTTTTGGCGGGTTCCAGTTGCTCGATTTGCAGGATTTCCCGGGCCAAGGCACGGCACTGGTCGGCATGCTCAACGTGTTCATGGAGTCGAAGGGTCTCATTACGCTCAAGGCGTGGCGACAGTTCTGCTGCGAAACGGTGCCGCTGCTACGCATGAAGAAGTACACCTGGACGACCGACGAGACGTTCGTTGGCCGCGTCGAGGTCGCCCACTATGGCCCCACGGACCTGCTCGATGCTCGTGTGACGTGGACGGTCAGCGGTAGCGACGGGAAGAAGGTGGCCGCTGGTGCGTTCCATCCGGTGACGATCGAGCATGGCAAGGTGTTCGAGGTCGATATGTTCGCCTTACCGCTGGGCGATATTGCTGCGTCGCAGAAACTGACGATCACGGTGGCCGTCGAGGGTACCAAGTATCGCAACGACTACAAGATCTGGGTCTTTCCGCCGAAGGTCGACACGAACGTGCCGTCGGGCGTGATGGTAACGGACAGTTTCACAGACGCCGCGACGCAAGAGCATCTCGGCGCAGGCGGCAAGGTCCTGTTGCTTCCGAAGCTGGACGGGCTGCCTCATAGCATCAAGGGCTCGTTCCAGACCGACTTCTGGTGTTTCCCCATGTTCCGCCGCGCTGCCGAGCGAAGTGGCATCGAAGTGGCGCCTGGTACGCTGGGTTTTCTCTGCGATCCAAAGACGCGTGCTTTGGCCCAGTTCCCCACGGAATTCCACAGCAACTGGCAGTGGTGGCACCTGGTGAAAAACTCCCGCCCGATCATCCTGGACGACACGCCTGACGACTATCGCCCCATCGTTCAGGTGATCGACAATTTCGAACGAAACCACAAGCTCGGCCTGATCTTTGAAACCAAGGTCCACCAGGGCAAGATGTTGATTTGTGCCATCGATCTGCTCGGCCTGCATGACAAACCGGAGGGCCGCCAATTGCTGCACAGCCTGCTGCGGTACGTTAACTCCGCGGCCTTCGCTCCCAAAGCCGAGTTGGATGCCGACCTTTTGAAGAGACTATTTCCCGATGCGTAGTCAATCATCAGATATCTGAGCCAAACAAGCCGCCGAGAAGATCCTCGAACAACTCGAGACGCTGGATAAGTCGGATCCCGGCGCAGGCGAATAGCAAGACAAAAAGAAAGGGAATGCTATGAAATCGATCATGTTTGCTGCAATCGGCGCCCTGGCGCTGGCAGCGGTGTCAGGTGCGTGGGCTGATGAGAGGGCCGTCGCGGGAGCGCGGAAATCGGTCAAGGAGTTGCAGGAAGATTTCCGGAAACTGGAATTCGGAATGTTCATTCACTACAACATGGCAACATACGAGGGCGTCCAATGGGTCTCCGGCTATCCTGATCCCTCCACCTTCGATCCCGGCGGTAGGATCGACACCGACGCGTGGGCTGAGGCGGCGCTGTCTGCCGGCATGACGTATGGCGTGCTGACGGCAAAGCACGTCGGGGGGTTTTGTTTGTGGGACAGTAAGCACACGACATACGACGTAATGCACCCGGAATGTCCCTACAAAGAGGATCTTGTGGCGCAGTTCGTCAAGTCGTTCAAGAGTCGCGGCCTGAAGGTGGGACTTTATTACTGCTGGCGTCATCCCGGTTTTGACAAAGGGAAGAACAAGGGGAAGTTCAAGGTCCTACCGCCCGAATGCGATCCGGCGCCCCATTCCCTGGAAGAGCAGATCGAGTTCCAGAAGAACCAGATCGCCGAGCTGGTCGAAAAGTACCCAGACGTCTTCTACATCTGGAATGATGCACTTGACGACCAGATCATGCCGGCCGCGGAAGCAAGAGCCTTTGTCAGAAGCCTCGGTCCCGGCATCCTTGCCAGCTCGAACTGGTGGGATTGGGGCAAGAAAGGAACGCCCTACGTCGACATCGCCGTAAAGGAATTGAGACACTTTCCGGAAACCAATACGGCGCCGGGCGAGACCTGCTGGAAACTGGAGCAGAAGTGGTTCTGGAACGAGGGGTTTCGCTCCGGAAGCGCCAAGGGCGTCATGAGTCACATGGCGACAGCGCATGCCAGGAATTCCAACTTCCTGCTCAATGTCGGCCCGAATCGAAACGGCAAGATCATAGAATCAAGCATCAAGACCTTGGCTGAAATCGGAAAGCTGTGGAAACCCGAGGTAACGCGGGAGGATCCCAAATGAAGACTAGACTCGAACTAAGGGACACCACGAGTTCCGGAGTCAACACTTGGGTAACGTAAAAGAGATTGCTGAGGTTTGCCTCAATGGCAAGAGTGTAGGCATTGTCTGGACGTCTCCTTATCGCGTGGATATCACTCAACACATCAGGCCCGGTCCAAACACGTTGAAGATCGAGGTCGCCAACCTGTGGGCGAATCGGATCGTCGGTGAACGAAAGCAGTCAAGTCCTTAAGTTCGATATGGTGGCAGCGATCTCGGAGTGCGGGGACTCGCCGGCTTCTTTTTCCGCCAGCCTCGATTTCCTGCGAAAGCTTTGGCATAGTATAGCTGGTTGATGCCTCGAACGAATTGCTGAGAGAAAGCGGTAACAAGTTTGCGCACTTAAAAGGAGTGATTCCGCCATGAAGAATCTCAGAATCTCCCGCCGCGCCATGCTTGCGCGTTCGGCGAAGGCCTTGGGCGCTGCTACGGTGATTCCCGCCACGGCTCTCGGGAGAGACGGCGCGGCGGGGCCGAGTGATCGGATCGTGATGGGGGCTATTGGCATCGGCAGTCGTGGGTCCTATGACTTGGGATGCTTTCTGCGCGAGCCGGATGCGCGATTCGTGGCGGTGTGTGACGTACGGGCCGATCGCCGCCAGGCTGCGAAGAATCGGATCGACGCACAGAACGGCAATCAGGACTGCGCCACGTATCGCGATCTTCGCGACTTGCTCGCCCGCACAGACATCGAGGCAGTACTGATCGCAACGGGCCCGAACTGGCACGGGATGGCGTCCATCTTGGCGGCGGAGGCGGGCAAGGACGTCTACTGCGAAAAGCCGTGCACGAAGACCATAGCGGAGAGTCTCGCTCTGGCGGCGGCCTTCCGACGCAGCGGCCGCATCTTTCAGGCGGGCACGCAACGGCGCAACCTGCCCCATTTCGTCTTTGCTGTTCAGTTGGCCCGCCGCGGGAAACTCGGCACGCTTCGGGCCGTCCACGCCCATCCCATGGGACTGGGGACGCGCATGAGCGGCTGGGCCTCGTCGGAACCGGAACCGCCCCGCGAGCAGTTGGACTGGGACCTCCACCTCGGCACGGCGGCATGGCGGCCGTACAGTCGAGCGAACCTGCGATGCTTCAACTTCGAGGAGGGTGGGGGCATGGTCGGCGGCGGTGTGCTGCCGTGGGGGTCGCACACCGTCGACCTGTGTCAATGGGCGAACAACGCCGACGATACCGCGCCCGTGAAGTACCGTCCCGTCGTGGCAAACCGCGCGACCGCGCGTTACGCGAACGGCGTCGAACTCGTGCTGCGGAGCGACGGCTGGCTTGGCCTAGGGTCCTGCCCGGTGCGATTCGAGGGCGATAAGGGTTGGGTAGAAGCGGGCGACAGCGGGAAGCTAGCCTTGAGTTCACCGGCGCTGTTGGCTGGCCGGAAAGTCGCCGAGATCGGCGGCTATCCGGCGACGTTCCACATTCGTGAATTCCTCGACTGCGTGAAGTCACGTAAGATCCCACGTGCCAACGCTGACGTCGCCTGCCAAGCCCACATCGCTTGCCATGCCGCCAACATCGCGATCTTCCTGGACCGCGAACTTGACTATGACCCCATCAAGAACGAGTTTGTTAACGATGAGCCTGCCAATCGACTCCGCAGCGAAGCGTTGCGTGCGCCTTGGCGGCAATGAAGACCGAGGGATATGGCGCCCTAGCGTGCCGCGCGTTTTGACCGCACTCTTGCCCCCGAACAGGAGAACAACCAACGTCCAGTCCTTGAAATGAAAGACCCGGACCAAACCCCGAGTGGGTCAAGCACGCGATCACCTACGACGAGGGCATCGGGCTGGGATTGAGTATCCCGGTCGTCGATCTGGACGGGGATGGCGATCTGGACATCGTCGTAACCGGCAAGTTCGGCGGGCCGGTCTGGTTTGAGAATAAGCTCAAGTAGTGGCGGGTCGGATGAGAGGAACTCTTTGGAATGCTATGCCGTTTCAACCTTCACGCGTGGTCTACCTACATCCTGTTCTTCGTAATCGCCTTCACCCATACGGCCACGGCGGACGAACCGCCGGCAAAGGGGCTGACGGACGTGGCGCACGATCGAGTCAAACTGGTTGACGGCTTTTGGGCAAAACGGCAGAAGACACATCATGAGGTAACCATCCCGCATGCGCTCGACTGCCTTGAAGCGGATGGGCATGTTACGAATTTCGACCGGGCAGCGGGCGTGTCTGACGCCCCGATTCGTGGGCATCACGCGTTCGACTCCGACCTGCACAAGACGCTCGGAACGGCCGTGCCGTACTATGCTTGGTGCAATCGCGAGAAGGGCGCGATGACGGTCTGGATCAACGAAGACGAATGACCGGAGCGATGAGACTTTTCCAGTTCGCAAACGGGCGACCCGTGCATGAAGGATGCCACGCTAATAGATCGACGATTGAAGCATAGAATGGACGTTTCCGACAAAAAGGACCAGGAGGTTTCTGATGATCGTAAAGCAGTTTATCGTCGCGTCCGTCGCCGTTGCGACGATGTTTTCTTCTATCGCCGCAGCCGCGCGTCCTGCAACAACGGCCAATCCGGACTTTACTCAGGGTGACAAGATCCCCGAGGGCGCCAACCACGACTGGACGCTCGGGGCCACCGGTGCCCGCGGGTGGATGTTCAGTGACAGGCTCGTAACCACGGACGCGCGGCAGATCGCGATCACCGAGGTGGAGAAGAATTCCCCCGCCGACGGAATCCTCGCGGTCGGCGATGTGATCCTCGGCGTGGGCGGCAAGCCGTTCTCCTACGACCCGCGCACCGAGCTGGGCAAGGCGCTCACCACCGCCGAATCGGAGGCGGGCAGCGGAAACTTGTCGCTGATCCGCTGGCGAGCCGGCAAGACGGAGAATGTCGTCGTGAAACTGCCCGTCCTGGGCACGTACAGCGCCACCGCGCCGTACGACTGCCCGAAGTCGCAACGCATTCTCGAGCAGGGGTGCAACGCGCTGGCCCTGCGGATCGCGGACCCCTCCTACCGGCAGAACCCAATCACGCGGTCGCTGAACGCGCTGGCGCTGTTGGCCAGTGGAGACCCCGAATACCTTCCGCTGGTGAAGAAAGAGGCCCAATGGGCGGCGGACTATTCGGCCGACAGTTTCCAAACTTGGTACTACGGCTACGTGATCATGTTGCTCTCGGAGTATGTGATGGAGACCGGCGACGACTCGGTCATGCCGGGCCTGCGGAGGTTGGCGCTCGAGGCGGCCAACGGCCAGAGCATCGTCGGTTCGTGGGGGCACCGCTTCGCGCGGCCCGACGGGCGCCTGGGCGGCTACGGGATGATGAACTCGCCGGGGTTGCCGCTGACCATTTCGCTGATCCTGGCGCGCGAGGCCGGTGTCGATGATCCGAAGCTGGGCGAAGCGATTGAGAAGAGCGCGCGGCTGATTCGGTTTTACATCGGCAAAGGGGCCGTCCCTTACGGCGATCACCACCCTTGGATCGAGACGCACGAGGACAACGGCAAGTGCGGCATGGCGTCGGTGATGTTCAACCTGCTGGGCGAGGCGGAAGGGGCGGAGTTCTTCTCGCGGATGAGCGTCGCCTCGCACGGCCCCGAGCGCGACACGGGCCACACCGGCAATTTCTTCAACATCCTCTGGTCGCTGCCGGGCGTGGCGCAGTCCGGCCCCCACGCCACCGGGGCCTGGATGCAAGAGTTCGGCGCATGGTATTTCGATCTCGCGAGGCGCTGGGATGGAACCTTCCTTCACCAGGGGCCGCCTCAACTGAGGCACGACAGTTACGGGAACTGGGACTGCACGGGCGGCTATCTGCTGGCCTACGCTATGCCGCTTAAGAAGATCTACTTGACGGGCAGACGGGAGAGTTCCTTCCCGCAGATCGATGCATCCGTCGCCCAAAGCCTCATCAACGACGGTCGCGGCTGGAGCAACAAGGACCGCAACAGCGCGTACGACGAGCTTGGCACGGAGCAACTCGTCACCCATCTAAGCAGTTGGTCGCCCACCGTGCGCGAACGGGCTGCGATGGCGCTGGGACGGCGGGAGGACGATGTTACCGCCCACTTGATCCGGTTGCTCGACGCCCCGGATTTCCATACTCGATACGGCGCCTGCCAAGCGATCAAGATGCAGCGCCAGCGCGGCGCGGCGGCGGTACCGGCATTGGTCAAAGCATTCCGCAGCGACGACCTCTGGCTACGGATCCTGGCCGCCGACGCGCTGGCAGGAATTGGGGAGCCGGCTAAAGCAGCCGTTCCCGACATGCTCGTCAGGCTCACAAAGAGCGACCCGAAAAACGATCCTCGCAATATGGAGCAACGCTACCTTTGCTTCGCCCTGTTCAACCAACGGGGCGGCCTGCTGGGGCGTTCGCTTGAGGGCGTCGATCGCGAATCGCTCTATGCGGCGGTTCGGGCCGGGCTCTGCAACGAGGACGGCCGCGCCCGAGGCAGCATCGGATCGGTTTACCGAAATCTCTCTTACGAAGAAATCGAACCCTTGCTGCCCGCCATCTGCCACGCTGTTGTCGAGCCGGCCCCCAGCGGTATCATGTTCGCCGACGGGATCCGCCTCGAGGGGCTTCGGCTGTTGGCCAAGCATCGGGTCAAAGAAGGGATCGGTGCGTGTGTGACGTACACACGAACACAAAACCCCTGGGCCAGCGAGAAGCGAACGCCCGAACTGATGAAGATCCTGCTCGGGTACGGTGCCCACGCGAAGTCGACCACTGCGGAACTCGAACAGATCGCCGACTACTTTGAAAACGACGAGGAGAATTTTCCTCGGCAATTGAGCCTCGAAAAGGCCAAGGTCGTCCGCGAGACAGTCCGCGCCATCGAAGCCTCGGACGAGTATCCCGAGTTGATCCGCATCGAGTAGCGCTCGGCAGGTGCGACTCATGCGGCAAGTGCAGCAATTTCATCGAAAGGGACTGAAATGTTTCGTCATCTGTCTTTGTCGTTTCTGATTGTTAGTTTGCTCTGCTCGGGGAATGCTTGCTCCCAGGACGCTCCGCAGAAAATGCCTCGTGAGGATGTCGTCCAAGATCCGGCTATCGGAAAAGACCTGTGTGTGAGCAACGTTTTCCAGACGAACATGGTCCTCCAGCGCGACAAGCCCTTGAACATATGGGGCTGGGCCGAGCCGGGCGAGGAGGTCACCGTCTCGTTCGCGGGCCAGCAGGCCAAGGCCAAGGCGGCGGCTGACCGGTCCTGGCAGGTCGCCCTCCAGCCGATGCCCGCCAACAGCACGCCGCAGACCATGACGGTCAAGGGCAAGGCCCAGACGCTGACACTGGAGAACATCCTCGTCGGTGATGTCTGGATTCTCGGTGGCCAGAGTAATATGGAATTCGACCTTAGCAAAGTGGACGACGGACCACTGGAGGTCGTTTCGGCGAACTTTCCGCAGATCCGGCTGTTGACCCCACCGCGGGGTAAGGGCTTCGATTCCGTCAGAAGCTTTGAGCGCTTGCACGAGTGGAGTTCGTGGTCGAGCAGGCATTTCCGCAAGGGCGACTGGGAGGTTTGTTCGCCCGAGACCGTGAAGGAATTCTCGGCCATAGGGTATGTCTTCGGTCGACGCCTTCACATGGCCACCCAGGTCCCGATCGGACTCATTGACGCTTCGATTGGCGGAACGACCGTCGAGACGTGGACCCCGCAAGGCGTGATTTCGAAGATCGACGGCAAGGAAACGCGCGACATGCTTAAGGACTGGGCCGACAGGATCGCCGCGTTCGATCCGCAGGCCGACCTCGAGGCGCGGATTGCGGGCTACGAGAACCGAATCAAGAATCTCAAGGCCAAGGGCCAGCCCGTGCCGGCAGACAGCAAGCCGCCAAGTGACCTGCGGCCAGGCCCGGTCGCCGACAAGAACCGACCCGGCTTCTGTTACGCAAGCGTCATCCGACCCCTCGAGGGCCTTTCCGTCAAAGGCGCCGTGTTTCACCAGGGTTTCAACAACTGCTTCAACGGTTCGGCCGGAGCAAGGATGTACTACCAGGTCTTCGGGAGAATGATTGCCGGCTGGCGCGCGGCGTTCGATGATGCGCAGATGCCGTTCTGCATCATCTCGCAATGCACCGCGGGCGAGCCGCAGACCCGCGAGAATTACCTTAAGCCGATGTATGACATCGGCGTGCTCCTACGCGAGGCGCAGTACAAGACATTTCGCGATCTCCACGACGCTGGGGATACGGGAATCGGTTTTGTCAGTTGTTTCGACCTTCGAAAGAGTTGGTACCACCCACAGATCAAGATCCCCGCCGGCGAACGCGCCGCCAAATGGGCGCTGGTCGCGCAGTACGACATGTTTCAAGGCGGCGATGCCCACCAGTACTGGCTTCCCCCGTCGATCAAGGAAGCGCAAACTGTCGACGGCACGATCCGGCTGACGATGAGCACCGACATCAAAACAAAAGATGACAGCGACGACAAGGTGCTGGGTTTCGCCATCGCCGGCAAGGATCGGCGCTTCTATCCGGCCGACGTGGCGTGGTACACGGACGGTTCGGTCGACAACCGCAACCGACCGAAGTATCAACGCGACGTCCTTGTCCTAAGCAACCGGTTCGTCCCGGAACCCGTGCATTACCGCCACGCCTGGGCGCGCAACCCGATGTCGAACGTCGTCAGCAGCCGCGGCGTCCCCCTTGCCACGCAGCGAAGTGACGATTGGATTCTGGAAGAGACGCCGATCAAGTTCCTGCTTCCTCCGAACACGGATCTGAAGAGTCAGGCCAGACGCATTCGCGGCTTGCTGATGAAAGAACTGGAACTCGCTGACACCGAACGCCGGATCAAGGAAGCCGAAGCGACCATCGCAGAAATCACACCCATCTTGGAAAAGGCCAGGGCCGAGCCATGACTGCGATGCTGAAAGGAGACGAATAGATGAAGCAGGCCCCCGACAGATACCAGTTGCGGGCACTCTCGTTTTGACGCTGTTCGGGAGCTACAGCCAACGCGCAGCAGTCCGACACGCCTGCCGCACGGATCATCCTGATTGGGGACGTATTCCCGAGGGCAACTCTCGGCGTCATCATCCCGATACTTTCGGATTCCGGCTAAATTCAGAGGGCGATGTGACCTACGCAGGTTGTCAACCTTGGCGTTCGTGACTCATGACGGATACTCCTGTGTCAGTTGGCGAGAACGGCAGTGGGAGTTGAGAATCGACCGTTTCGCGCCACCAATTAGATGACACTGACCAGATCCTCTTGGCCGCGCAAACTACCGAGGTGGATGTGACCCATGCAGGTTGCGAGTGCCCCGCAGTCAACCGGCAACGCTCATAAGAAGGCAACTGCGCGCCGACCTGATTCAACACGTGCTTCACAAACGCCACCGCTGACGCCGCAACGAACCCTTGGTGGTGTTTTGCCTTTGTTCCGTCACCCTAATCGCAGATGGGCTCAACAACGATCCACTCGCGCCGTTTTCTCTCTGCAGCAGCAGCGACCCCGGCTCCTTTCATTTCTCTGCCTATCGCCGCGGGGAATCTCTCGAACAGCGTTTGCTTGAACTCGGGATTATCGACAAGTTTCTCTCCAGACAATATTCGGCCTGCCAGGAAACCACACTGCCGACTGCCTGGCGCCGTAAAGTTCCATCCGATGACATTGCGAAATCGATTGAACAGGTGTTGGAAATGAATCCCGAATCCGGAGTTTGCCCCCCTTGCCCTCCTGCGAGCCAGGCAGTCACCCTTGCTCGCGCGTTTTTTCATTTGCCTCGCATCAAGAAATATCACAAACTCGTCACAAACTCGTTACATCGAAAAGGGGTGGGACTGGTACAATCATGATTGTGGTGGCGGTTCTTAGACGAAGAGTGTGCTTTAAGCGGCAAAGGACAAACGATGTCTGTTAGTCGAATCTCTTGGCTTGCTCTAACGATCGTACTGATTACCCTGCAATCCACTGCGCAGGCCAAGGATCGGGTCGAGTGGTGGTCGGCAAACGGCGACCTATCCGCCCGGCTATTAAGCGGTGAAGTGAACCTGGTCGATCGGGCCGTCGAGTTCTTGACCGCCGAACCGAAGACGGCGCGAGAAGCGACCGAAAAGGTCAACATCTTCCTCCGTGCCGGCCTATATGCCGAAGCGTGCGACGCGGTTGACGAGCTTTGGCAATTTGACCCGGAAATCGACCGCTCGGTTATCGATAACTTATATTACAGAGCCCGCAAGGACGGTGCGTGGGACTTCGCGCTCGTGCTGGTCGAAACGTTCGCTCCGCGGATTGTGAACATCTCGCTCGACGAGCAGCTTTTTATCGAGCACGGAAGTGAATCCGAGCCGAAGCCATGGAGCCCGCAACGAAAGCTCGATTGGATCGACGCGAAAATCGAGAAGGTTATAGCTTACGAGCAAGAGCGGGCGAAAACGGCTGAGCCGAACGATCGGGCTGAGCAATTCCGCGGCTACTTTCAATCGGGTGCATCCGTATTTTGGTGGCGCCAGCGACTATGTCAATTGGCCCGCATGGATCTCCACGAAGCGGAACTCGACCGACTGGCCGGTTTTGTACGTGCCCGTCCGACCGACACGCAAGCGACGATGAATTATCTTTCCGCCATTGGCCATCTAGATAATCAGGGGCGATACTCGCTCAAGCCCAATCAGCTCGACTGGATGGGGGAGGTCTTTCGGCCACCACTGGCAACGGACATGCGAAACATCGCCGAAATGCTAATGGATAAACACCAGCCGAAGGCGGCCGAACCGCTGTTGCGACGAGCGATCGACTCGCCACTCGGCGCGCAGGATATCGAACGAGTCTCCTGGATGTACGCGGCCCGGCTATCGGAAGAGCGACATCGCCAGCTCTTCGCGGTCGATGTTCGAGAGAAATTGGCCCAATGCCTGCTTGCGCTGAATCAGGCCGATCGCGCGCAGGAGATCATGATCGAAGCGGCCGACATGCGAGAGAAGCACAATTTGCCCCTGAACGCACACCTTGCGGGCACTGTCCAAATGGCGTCCGGTGCGCAGGTTATTGAAGGTCGAATCCGACAGCGGGAACCATTGGATGAAAACAGTCCGAAATATTGGCGCGAGCGGGCGCAATACTATCGCGGTCGCAATGAAACGACCGAGGAGGAAACCGCCCTGAGGCGAGGGGTCGAACTTTGCGAAGACCGCTTCAATGAAACGGACAGGCCGACCCTCAACGAGCACTATTGGCTATATTCCGACTTGACGGCTTTCCTGATTCGCAATCATCGAGAACAAGAAGCCGTTAGGTTGACGCTCGACGTGATCGACAAATACGCCAAGAGCTATCCGCGCCTTGCTGAAGGAGCGGTGGGCCAAATGACCGGTCGCCATCTGTCGAAACATCTTCGTGCAGACGAGGAAATCTTATGGCGATGGCTCGAAGCGCAGGATGTCTGGGATTACCACGAAGAGCGGCTACTGAGACGAATCTTGGGCCAAACGACCGGAATGCCGAAAGGCAAATATATCACTCGCGCGGAACGGCTCGCGATGGCCGATGGCGTGGATGCTTCCGCGGCGTCAACCCTCGGATGGATCGTCAACCGCATGGACATGCCGGCCCGTTCGGTCCCGCTATTAAGGCACGCCATAAAGCAAGCAACGAAAGACGACCTTATGGAAGAAACGTCCTTCACGCTTTTCGAGTCGTATCTGGACTTGAAAGATTGGCGGCAGGCCGAAGCGATCTTTCCCGTTGCCGAGCGACGTCTCGCGCCGTCGGAAGATCCTAGCTGGCTCGGTCGAATCGCGACGATTGCTGCAGAAAAGGGCGACACAGCCGATGCGATGCGACTTTTCCGCCGCGTCATCAATCTTAGACTGACCAACCGCCGGATTATCGAAGACGTGTCGGAACTCGGACTCAAAAAAGAAATCCGCGTCTATTACGCAACGGTCCGAAAACGACTACCAACTGCAAAGCTCGATCACGTTTTCGATTGACGTCTTGGCGACATTCCTCCCTACAATTGCAGGAATCACGATACGCTACATTCATCTTTTCATATGTGGAATTCTTGCGACGGTCGGCGGCGGTTTTCTTTCAATCGGCGTCACTGCCGGCGAATAGCTCGACTGGTGGACGATTATCTACTGATGTCCGACACACATCAGCAGGATGGCGGCGATTGCGCCGGCCTACCTGAGGCGGTGACGGCCGACGCGAATTCTCAGCATCAATAGGCCCAAGTGGCGGATGGGTGAATGCCATTCTGCAGGGGCAGCCTGTGCGCCGACGGGTGAGTTCTGCAAGGCGTCCCAACTCGCTTGGGTTTGACAGTCCTTGTTGAGAAAGTAACCCGGGTGGATGTGACCCATGCAGGTTGGCAACCGGCGTTTCGTTGTTCGGGTGTGCGCCACCTGAGCGCCTTAGGGATCGGTCGAAGGGACACCAAAATCTCGTACTGCGGCTCTTGGTCAGTGGGTCCGTCTTCGACAAGAGCGATATAATTGAACCGCCAACGGACTGGAGCGAAGAGACGGTGAATCAGGAGATTGCTCGCCGCATACGCCACGGGGTGGTGGACCCTGGAGTAGTGAACGATATCGAAGGCTGAACTGAAGCCGCATGAGTTGATGCAGAAGGTCGCTGATTTTTTGGAGCGCGAGTCCGTGCCCTATCGAATTGTCGGGTCGATGGCGAGCATGGCTTACGGTGAACCACGATTTACGAACGATGTGGATGTGTTCCACAAGTGGGCCTCGGAACTCGGCGTGGTCGAGGAGTTGCAATTGGTCAGGCGGCAAGCGGCAGAGCGCGAAAAGTGAATACCGGGGCAGATCTGGTGAATCAACCGCTGACGGAGGCCGAACTGGAAACGCTCCGCCCTGTTGTGGGCTGGTCTCCCGACCTGCCCACAGTACGGAAACGAGGACTGGGTGAAGAAAATGGCCAAGCAATTAGGGCTCGAATCCACGTTACACTCTCGCGGCCAGCCAAGGAAGATCGGGCCTTGAAGCCGGAACACGTTGCGCTAAATTAGACCTCTCCCGTTCATCTGCCCTCGCAACCATCACATGAACAGTCGGTAGTCATAGGTGTCAACGGGCAGGCGGCCAAGGAGTCGCGAGATTTTGGCGATCTTTTGTGGCGTCGTGATGATGACCGGCAGTTTTCGGTACAGGGCGAATGTGTTCCAGTCCATCTTCGTCAGGCCGACAAGATCACGGCTCAGAGTTTCGATCGACGTATCGCCGGAGTACCGGGTGACACGAACCGGACAGGGAATCCGTGATTTCCCTTGGAAGTAGCCCCAACGGTCGTTCTTCACGTTGGTGCCCAGAACATTGCCGTGAAGCCAGAGCAGGAATGAATTGGAATCCAGAAGGACTCCTGAGCCGCGTCGAATTGGGTATCCGTGCGCCTGCGATTTTCGCGGGTCGAATGCACAGAACCGCCATGCACCGTCGAACTGAATGGTCAGAAGATCGACATGGTCGATGCCCTGCAGGGCAGAGAGCAGGCCTTCGGTTTCGTCGTCGAGGAAATGTGTCTGCTTGCACACGAGCACGCGGTCGGGTTTGTCTGAGTGCGACTCGAAGAACAGTTGTCGAGTTCGAATCCCCAGACGGTATGCATCGTCGCGCGACATATACGGATTCTTGCGACGCGAGAATTCGTCGCGTCGCCAGATCGGGTCCTCAAGTTCGCCGAGACGAAAACGCAGCCCGAGTCCCGCCGAGTCATAGACGTGGCAACAGCCCGTCACGATCTTTCGGGACTCCTGCAATGGATCGAAGCTGTACCCGATTCCCGCGTAAGCCACGTTCTCGGGCGAGTTGGCCAGACTCCAGGGAACGCGGAGAGACTTCGTGAAGAAAGCGAGTGAGAGCCACCAGTAGATTCGAGCGGATCGTTCGTTGCTCACTTTTTCTTCACGAAGCAGTTGGCTTCGGATTTGGTGCTGGACGCAGAATGCCTTGACCTGATCGTGAAGATTCAGCGAGAGGGCACCTTCCGCGATGTTTTCAAACGGCTTCCATGTGCTCGGTATGAAAACCAGTACGACATCGACCTGGTCGGCTGCGGAAATCTGTCTGATTGCGGTTGTCAACTCGCCTGTGATTCGTCGATTCACATCAACCGCTGTTCCGTCGCATGGAATCTGACAATTGATCCAGGCGGGATCGCCCGGCGATGGGATCGCCAGCCTGCATCCAAATGCAGACTCGAACCCGGGAAAATCCACGACATAATCATCGTCGTCGCCACGCTCAACTGACACCGGCTGACCAAAACGTCGCAGAAACTGAGCGAGCAGATTCTCGCGGCCTTCCTGGCAAACGACGCCAAGCCGGATGTCACGATGCGAGTGAAGCAATTCGTTAAACGATTCGTATGGACCTCCCGAGTTGACGAGGCCCGTGATTGGGTGCTTTGACTTCCCGCTGTTTCCGAACAACAGGTATGGCTCATTGGTTTCGAAGGCTGAAAACTGCTCAAACGGAGCGGCCTTTTGCGCGACAGCAGGAGGAGTGACTTTTGGCTTTGAGGAAAGATATCGGGAGAACAGTGGCCCATGTTTGGCGACGGTGAACTCAAACCCAGTTTCAGCCCCCGGCGGATAGACGACTCGCCATCCCTCGTTGCCAAACAATCTCCTCGTCCATGCCTTGATCGTATCCCAGAACTCCGCATTTCGTTGACGCCACAGTATGTCGCGTTTGACGGCTTTGATTGTTTCACTGTCGACGCAAGCATCTTCACCGATGTGAATTCTGACGTCCGGAAGAAGCGTGACGTACACATTCTCGTCGATGCAGTCGAAACCGAGTTCAACGCTTTCGCTGTATCGATACGCCACGTTGCGAAATGAATGTGTCTGCACGTCAGGCAACCGGAGACGGTAGCGACCGTCCCGAATGAAACCTCTTTCGGCCAGCGATGCGACGAATGCCGACTGTAGCACCTGCCTGACGATGCCGTTGGAGATCGAGAATTCGTCGCCTGAAAGCGAAACTTGCTCGACCTCGGTCTCCAGCCGGTCGCCGAATACCTGCTGAATCTCAGATGATCGCCCAATGGCCAGCACGTGAGTTTTCACGAATCCGGCCTCGATATCGCGCTCGGCAATCAATGACTTGAGTTGCTTCCAGTTTCCATCCGGACCGGAAAGCGTCATCTTAAACTGGAACAACTCTGTCGGAAGCTGAATCGAAAATGCGTTACTGAGTGCCCAGTCAAAGTCAGGCGAGAGATGGGAAAGTGAGAACTGAGCCGGAAGGGGTTTGGAAGCGAGAAGACTCTCAAGAGACCCCCGGTATTCGGTAGAGCGAAGCCACCATCGTGCGAGACGACTCATGAAATCATCGAATCCACTGATAAAGAAGACTTCCGCATCGACACCGTTTTCTCGGGCTGTGTCGAGTAGCTCCGCAGCCCTACCAGGTGGGTCTATGCCAGAAAGACAGCCCCAGTAAATCCCGCCCCGTCCTGATTGTGAGTACGCCTGAGCTAGGGCCGACATTATCGAATCATCTCGACCGCTGTAGCCAAGTACGACCAGTGGCAAATCGTTACACAGATCGACAAGACGTCGCCGACAGGCCGCATCGAGCGAATCTGCCGACAGTTCACGTTCCGTGTTTCGCAGTGGGTCGTATCGATAATCGCCGTGAAGGAAGACTTGAACCGGGTCAGGTTCCTCACGCCGGATGTCATCGATGCGCCGAGCGGAGTCCATTCCCACCTGAAGGAGCGGATGTTCGTGGTCACTCGGTATTGCACGTTCAACGAGGTCGTCGAAATTCGTCGTCCACAGCCACTTAATCTTCGCGGCCCGCAGCAGCAGTCCCAGGCACTGATACCCGAGCTGTGGCTGCCCGTTCTGCAGCAACTTTTTGAAGAACTGTTGACGATCGGCAGGCCGTGGGAAGCACTCATTCACATAGAACGAATACTCTGCATCGTCCCACAGTTCTGGGTACGCACCTCGATCGTCCAGCCAGTGCTGAATTCGACGTTGGACGTGAGGCAGCGAAACATCGCCGAGGGCCTTTGGAGCAACAGTATCATTGCTGGTCAGGAAGATCTGGCGTTTCCAGTTCCAGATGCAGTCCGTCGCCGTTGGAACTCCAGACGTGATTGAAGCCCCGGCACCGAGCAGGAACATGTAGTGCCGATCTCGCAAAGAGATCGAACGAATCAGAGCGTCCATTTCCATTTTGTGCTCCCGATCCACTGTCACACAGATTGGGTACGTACAATCATAGTCATGCGATCTCTGGGATGCAGGCTCCCGCTTCACAACGTTTGTATTTTGGTAGCATATGACAGTCCTCCGACGGACAGCGTACGGCGCTCTCGAACATCGGAGGCAGATAAACGAGACAGATCTAATTGTTATCGATTTGGGCCTCGTTGGCGAGACTGTCGGCGTGCCGCGTGCTGCCCGAGTCGCTCCTGGTGGGATGGTGTTCCACGTCTTGAACCGCAGCGTGGGCAGGATGCGCCGGTTCCTGAAGGATGCCGACTTCGAAGCTTTCGAGCGGGTCATCGAGAAGACGCTCGAGAGTCGCCCGATGCGTATCTGCACGGCAAACAGTCAAGTTTCGCGCGCCCTGCGAGCATTTCTTGAACAGGAGGCAACGGAGAGAACGAAGGGTACAAACTCTGCGTACTCTGTTTCCTTCTGTTCAAAATCCGGGAGTTTTCGTTGCGGCCGAAGGCCGCGACAAGCGTACTGCTTGTTGTCCAATCATTGGAATTTCGAGCAGGGCCGAGAAACCAAGTTCCTTGTTTTCATTTGACACGTCGCACCGAAGTGACTACAGTGACTACATGATTACCAATCTACGCGAAGCCAAGAGCAATCTCAGCCAATTGGTCCAACTCGCGGCAGAAGGCGAGGAAGTCGTAATTACCGTCCGCGGGCGGCCTACGGCGCGTCTGACGTGCGTTGTTCCAAAAGAAACGCACGACATCGCCCGGAAAGAATGGGCGGATGAACTGTCAGCGGCTGCCGAGGCGGCTCGCGTCGGTCAGCGAAAATCTACGAAGCAACAGTTTTGGGACGAGCTACGCGAGGAGCGGTTGTGATTTATGGCCAACGCGATTTACTGGGATACCTCGGCGTTGATCAAGCTGTATGCTCCTGAGCCGGATTCCAGCGACTACCTGCGGCTTCTCATTCAGCAACCGGAAGACCTGGCCATCAGTTTTCTTCACCGGGTCGAGTTGTATTTCGCCTTGTGCGGCAAGGAATCGAGGGGCGAAATTGCGGGCGGTTCTGCGAAGCGCCTGTTCCAACTTTTCGAGCAGCATGTCAGTGCTGGACGTTACTACCTCATCCCTTGGGGCGAAGACGTTGCATTAGAATCGCGACAGTTGCTTGACGAGTCTTTGAGCGCAACGCCGCCCGTCATGCTTCGGTCTCTCGATGGATTGCATTTAGGGGCGCTGCGAGCGGCGAAGATACAAAGTGTTGTCACGGCCGACATGAGAATGCGCGACGCTGCCCGGACCGCGGCCATTCGTGTAATCGAGCCGTAGATCAAACGAATGCGGAGTGTTGTCCGCATTCCAAACGACGCTCGAGAGCCGCACGATGCGTATCTGCACGGCAAACCGCCGGCCCAGATCACAGATGTGGCCACAAATGATCGTCCTCGAACAGTTCTTCACGAATTGCTTCCTTTTCTTCCTCGTCCAATCCGGGATCGTGACGGATCGCGTTATATCTTTCCATCTTTTCGATCAGCCCCTTTCTGTTCCGGCGCACCATCGCCTGAAACTGCTTGAACTCGGCAGGCGGCACGAGTTCCAGACGGGCCAGGAAGCCGTAGTACACCAGCAGGGACTCGCATACGTCTTCAATCATTTCCCGATCCACGTCGCCGAACTTGAAGATGAACTTGTGCATGATCGCATTGAAATGCCGAAACACGTGGCCGATGTCTTCGTGCAGCAACCCCGTCATGTTCGACACCCGATCAACGAAATCGAAGAAACTCTGGAGCGTTGCGATGACGTCGGCACACCGGCCGCGAGTGTCCGCCCCGGCCGCCATGTTTCGGCCCAATGCCTGCATGCGATCGGCGTTGTAAGTCGCGCACAATTGATCCCGCGGCTCAAAATCCTCGTCATCCGATAGTCGCTCGATCTCTTCCCTGTCCACGGGACGGACGAGGTAATCGGAGAAATTGCCGCCGTGCCGGGCGATATACTTTTGGACTTCCAGGTTGCCCTTTGTGACTTCGTTCTCCGGGTCAAGACGCAACGCAGCCGACAGATGAATCTCCGCTTCGCTGGCATTGCCGTCCATGAGATGGTGCAAACCATGGTTGCTGCGAAAAAAGGCGTTGTCGGGCGCCATGTCCGTTGCTTTGGCAGAATGGCGCAGGGCCTCCGTGACGTCTCCCAATTGTGCCGTAGCATTTCCCAGGTAATCCCAAAACAGTGCCTTGTCCGGAAAACGCTCGACCAGGACCTCCAAGCAACGTTTGCACAGATCGAATCGCCACAGGTTCTCAAGGTTATCGTGAAGGGCGGTGGCCTCCTCTTCCATGTGCTGGGGATCTCCCACGTCGAGCATGAGACGGAGCCCCGTTTCAATCTGCTCCGCCGCGGAACCGTCCGCTCCATCGGCCATGCGGCGCAAGACAAGTTCCAGGACAGCGGGATAGAATTCCGGGCACTCGCGCACGATCTCTTCGAGTTCCTCGATGACCTCGCCGGGCGACCGTGCCAGACCGGGAAACGGCAACATCAATGCAGCCTGCATTGCCGAATATTGCCATTCCGCAGCCTTCCACGCATCCGTATCTTGGATATTCATGTTTGCTCTCTACTTGAGATCTTGGCAAATCACATCAACTCAAAAAACGATTCTTCGCCGATGTGCCGGCAGTAGTCCTTGGCCAGTTGGGACAGCGGTTTCGGGCCGCTCGACAAGGGGAACCAGCCGTCGATCGAGCCGCGATAGCACCATCGCGATGCCTCGAACAACCGCTTGTCATCGTTGCATAGGCTGAATTTGAGACAGGGATGCTCACCTTCATAGACGATGATGTTTTTGCCTTTGACGTCCACTCCAGCAAAAGATTGCTTGCCGCAATTCTGTATCGCTTTCCGCATCACCTCGATTTCCTGTTCCGAGATCAGCTTCGGTTGAATGCGGCGACAATAAACCTGACCACGCGGGTTCTCGTAGATTTCAAACCCGTCGGGCAACTGCTGACAAAGTTCTCCTTCGGATTTCTTCGAGAAAAAGTACTTGGGCTTGCCGGTTTTGGTGCGGCCTTGATGAAGGTAGTATGTATCGCGTTTGCGGTTCACGTGCTGAACGGCGGCCGGGCCGGAGACTCTGGTGGCCGGTGACTTCGACTGCTCGCGGCGTACCGGATTGCGGTGGGAACCGGACACCCAACTCAACCGCGTTTCCCTCTGCGTTCCGTCGTCCGACGGTGGATACGTCTTCGTTTGCGCATCGCCCGCCACGAAGGCAGGCAGGCAATTGAGACATGCCGCCAGGAATTCCAACTCGTCGGCCGTCGGCGAACCAGGTTCATATCCGGGGCGAAAACGCATCACCGCAGGGTACGCTTCGGGAGAAGCGATCGGCCAACCGTGGCGTTCCACCAGATAGACGTCCGCCGGAGCCAACACCGATTCTTCCTCGAAAATAACCGCGAAACCCGACAGCTCCGCCCAACTGGCCCGACCGCTGATCATGTCCGCCGCGTCCTGCCAGCTTTCATGTACCGCCAGGCCCAACGTCACCCCGGTACGGCCCAGCACGATCGCGTAGCGCGTGCCGAAGCCGCCAACGTCGATTTCGATGGGGATTTCGCCCGGCACGTGTTTCCAGGGAGCCTGCCGGAAATAGCGGGCCGCCGCGTAGTAGAACGACTCCATGCCGTCGCGGTCCACGTCTTGCCCATCGGCCAAGGCGCACTTTTCCGGCCCGCCGAAGCTGGAGGCCATCTGCAGACAAAACGAGTGCAACTCCGGCAACTCGTCCAACAACACGCAGTCTATTTCCGCCGCTTCCAGCCTGGGCCGGAGGAAATCGTAGCCGTCGGAATCCGACACCTCGATCCGCCGCGGCCGCCCGGGAACTTGCAGCATCACGCGCGCGGCGTACTCCCACAGCCGTTCGGCGGTAGGTTCGCCCGGAATCATTTCGGTACACAAGACGTAGCCGGATGCCTTGTCCATCACCAACACCGACCAGGGACGCTCGACGCCGATGTCTTCGTTGGAGATCATCGTCGGCTGGTGGAAGAAATCGATTTGCCAAGTCGCGTCACCGGGCGGCAGGTCGCGGGCGTCGAAGTCGTCAGCCAAGCGAGGCAACCGCTGGGCCGCCATCAGGTCGGCCATCCCTTCCAACAACTGGCTGACCGGTTGCGGATTGTAGGTCACGCGGCATTCGACATCGAGCTCGTCCAGCAACCTGCGCCACGCCCGGCGGTATTCGGGCCGCGGCACTTCCAGCCGTCGCGGGCGTTGCGGCATGCTGTCGATGGGCTGCAAAAAAGCGGTCAGCATTTCCCGCCACACCGCGTCGGGCGTGGGGTCGCCTTCGATCACCGTCAGACAACGCATTTGCTCAGCGTTCACGTCGGCGACGCCCAGGACCCAACAAGGTTCGTCGCCGGGCTGGTCCGGGTCCAACTGCCGCAGGCCGACTTGCCAGGAGGCGTTTTGCTGCGGCAAATCCAGCAACTGTTCGCGCGGAAACGGCAGCACGGCTTTGGCCTGACCGAGCGGTACGCGGAGCGCGCGCCGCACCCACGAGGCAGCTCCCGGAACGGACCGCCAGGCGGGCAGCAACAACCGCGCGGTGCTGTGTGTGGCATTGCGGCCCTGTTCGAAACGGATCGGCTGGTCGGCCCGCACCAACCCGTCGCCCAGCAAGTAATCCACGAACCGCGCGTCCAACCGGTGGGCCTCGTTCAGCAACCGGCACGACTCGTCGCAATTGCCATCGGTCGCGAAAGTCCACAGCGATTGGGCATACCGCCAGAAGGCAGTGGGTTCGTCGTAGCGGTCCAGCAGCGGCTTCAACTCCTCCAGGCGACCGGCGTCCAGCCGGCAAGCGGCCAGCCAATAGCGAGCGAATAGATGGTCGGCCCGGTCCGCCTGCAACACCTCCTCAAAATGCCTGGCCGCTTCTTCGACGCGGTTCAGCCGCCACAACGAAGCGGCAACACCAAAGACGGCCCGCAAATAGCACCTGGCATCGGGGATGTCCCACAAGAGTCCATCAGCGTTCTCGAACACGGAAACGCCGGCGAGGTGTTGGCATTCGTCCAAAGCCGTTTGAAACATTTCCAAAGCGTCACGCGGATCCGGCTGCTCGTCCGCGATGTCCAGTAGCCGTTCGAGCGGACTTGCGGCAGCCTTCGGTTGCTCTTGAACTGCGTTCGCCGAATGGCGTTTCGCCGTACGATTGCGTTTTCGTTTCCTTTTGCGTGACATAGGCCCCTCCTTGCGTGATCGTTTCAATGTAGCTGCGTTCGCCAGAACGCGGTCCGAAGCGGCGAGACGATTCTCAATGGGTTCCTCCAGTTGTGATAAGGAAACGGCTGCAGCCATTATCCGTTTCCCATTGAGCTACGCAACGACGGATTCCGATGTGGCCAACAGTTTTTCCTTCCAAACGTGTCGTTTGTCGTTTAGTTTTTCCGGAGTCTGTCGATTTCTACTCGCATGCGCACCTTGTCGGTCACCGGCTCCCCGGCACGTACGTCGTCTTCCCCAAAAGGTGGCCATCAGGACGGTGCCGTCGGGCGTGCGGTTGTAATCGTACATGATGTATACCGCTCCCGGTGGAGTTTGGCACATTCAATAGAAACCCGAAGCGTAAGCGAGGCAATGCGTTACGTCCTCGCTCACGCTTCGGGTTACGTGTCATAGCGGATTGGGAGCGGTATAGATCGTACCGTCTTCGGCCTGCACGCCATGGGGCTACGTGACCTTCTCCCGCTCATCGAGCATCAAGTTTCATGGTCTGGCCTCAGAGGAGGTGGCCGGGCGCCAGTTCGCGCGCCACGCGGGAAACGATTCAAGGTAGGACCAGCGAAAGTCCTTCTTTTTGCGATAACGGAGATCGCGATTCGCGAGCTGTTCGGCCACGAACGCCTCGATATTGGCTGGATCGAGAAACGGATCGTGTGTGCGCTGCTGCATGTCGGCAAGGGCTTTGATTAGCCGGTTTTTGACTGCAGCAAACTGCGGGTCGTCAGCGAGATTGTGCCATTCGTGAGGGTCGCTCTTGAGATCATAGAGTTCGTAACGTGGCGGGCGGCTCCATCGGTCGAATGCGTCGCGTACGTGCGGAGCGATCGCGGCTTGGTCCGCGGCGGTCGCTCCAGAGACGACGAAGTATGGGTGCGATTCGTCGAGGTAGGACCGGGAAATCAGGTTGTCCGTGCCGGGCCGTGGACTGGAGAGCAGTTTGA
>JACKQG010000647.1_pt1 | contig 50057 bp, 39 predicted proteins | sample 8237621 | NCBI WGS metagenome assembly JACKQG01 (sample SAMN15677084, study PRJNA649215) | marine metagenome | biome: marine; feature: Black Sea; material: saline water; isolation source: suspended particulate matter (SPM) from the Black Sea western gyre | collected 2013-06-09/2013-06-10 | depth... | reverse complement strand
GACCGATTGCCGAAACTTCGAGATGTGATGGAGGGCAGATCGCTGTCGGCCACGCCGAACGGTTATCTGAATTTGATCCACGTTGAAGACGCGGTGACGATCGTCTTGGCGGTCGAACAGCAAGCGACCACGCCAGCGTTGTTGCTCGTTTCGGATGGCCAGCCTGTTTCGCGAGGCGCATTCTATAGCGAACTTGCTAGATTGACGAATTCGCCAGAGCCACGTTTCGAGGATCCTTGTGTTGACTCATCGACGGCACGGAGCGCGACAACGACGAACAAGCGGATCGACAACTCGGAGCTTCGTGCAAGAGTTCGCTTTGCGTATCGCTATCCGAGCTACATCGAAGGGCTGGCCAGCATCGTGAACGAGCAAAATGACAGACGCGACGCAGACGTGGGATTCACTAGCGATTGATCGCTCCAGTGAACTTATTGCGGAAAATTAGGGCAGTAGTTTGGGCGAAATGAGAAGTGCCTCTGGGCAGACTTAAAGTCGGTCGAGGATTCTCGCCGATACCACCAATTAGTGGTCTCTTCTCGTGTCCTTCCGCGTTCTGCGGAGCCCCTATATCTGCTAGCGTCCCAATGTCAGCCTCTACCTGCGCTTCAAATCTGAGAGTGTTTTCGGGAGATCCAAACGAGGACGCCGAGTCCTTAGACCCGGTGGATGAAATCGCGTTGCGACTGCATTGGACTGTCGTCAATCGAACACATCTGCTTCTTTATATTGTGCTGCCCGTTATAGCACTTGTGTTTCTCACTACTTGTGTGCGCTGCTTTGATCTCGATCTTCGTATCAGTCGATTGTTTTTCAACGCGGAAGCATCGCGTTTCCCAGAACTCGACGCCCGCCAGTGGTTGGTGCTGTACCGTTACGGTCCGATTCCGGGCCTGATAATGGGGATCAGTGCAACTGCGATGTTCGTTGCTAGTTTCGCTTGGCACCGCCTTCGAGCGTTTCGCGAACCATGCGCGTTGGTGGCCCTGCTGCTAGCGTTAGGTCCAGGGCTGCTCGTGAACGGACTCCTTAAGCCATCATGGGATCGTCCTCGGCCTTGCGAACTGACCGAGTTTGGAGGCAGCGAAGACTTCGTTCCCGTTCTGAATCTGCGTGAAGCTAGCGAACACAGATCAAAATCCTTCCCTTCTGGACACGCTTCTATGGGATTCTATTTGCTCGCTCCGATCTTCATTCGCACGCGAAGCAGTCGGCGATGGTCGCTCACGTTTCTCGTGATCGGGCTATCGCTGGGGATCGCGATGGGAGTCGGTCGAGTTGCACAGGGGAGTCATTTTGCAAGCGATGTTCTTTGGTCCGGCGCGATTGTTTACTTTACCGGCCTCGTACTGGCCTACGTATTGCCTCCGGCGAGTCAGGAGATATCGACGGAAGCGTCGAACGATCGGGACCTGGCAGCAGAGCCATCGGTTTTTCGCTTGGATGAGTATCGCGAGTCGGTTGATCGCGAGAACAACACGCCGGAAACGCGTATACGAGATGCCCCGAAACGACGAGCCGCATGATGCAAAGTTCGCAGTTTGATGACTACTGTTCCTCGCTACGTTCTGATTGAGACGCTCAAGACGTTCTTCGTCGCGGCGTTTGCCATACTCGCCTGTCTTTTGATGGTTGGTGGAGCCCAGCAGGGTATTCGCCACGGTTTGCCACCACGAGTCATCGCGCAGGTACTCCCATTTCTTGTTCCGGAGATGCTTCGCTTTGCGCTGCCGGGCTGTCTGCTCTTCGCCGTTTGTAGTGTCTTTGGGAGAATGTCCGCGACGAACGAGATCTTGGCCGTTAAAGCCTCGGGAGTGAATCCGTCACGACTTGTGTGGCCGATTCTCGGAGTCGCTTGTCTGTTAAGCCTGATCACGTTCCAAATCTATGACGTGTGCGCGATCTGGGCCCGTCCAGGACTCAAGCGGACAATGATCAATGCGACGGACGAAATCATCTATGGTTACTTAAGCTCGAACAAGTCGTTCACCAATCACCAACTATCGATCTCCGTTAGAGGCGTCGAAGACGGTGATCTGGTCCAGCCCGTCATTCAGGTGTTTGAAGGAGGCACCGAGAACCAGCCAGTAACGTTCTCGGCCGAACGAGCCAGCATCACATGTTCCGACCTTGAAGACACACTCCGATTTGACTGCTATCACGGCTGGGTAGAAGTTGGGGACGAAACGAGCATTAGTTTCAACGGGATTTGGACCAGCGAGATTGATCTTCCTTCCAGCGCTCGCGGCGACGTCGACGTCGCTTCGCCGGCGGCCTTGCGAGTGTCGGAAGTAGGATCGCAAGTCCGTCGTGAACAAGCGTGGCTTCGAGACGCAAATCGACGACAAAAGCAGGTGATGGAAGACCCAGAACAATTTGCCATCGACTTCCAGCATCATCAACAGCGACTCTATCGTTTGCAGGCGGAGACACCACGGCGGTTCTCGAATGGTTTCGCCTGTCTTTGCTTTGCGATGGTGGGAATCCCCGTGGCTATATGGCAAAAGTCGTCAGACAACGTCGGTGTCTTCTTTCTCTGTTTTGGGCCGATTCTGTTGATTTACTATCCATTGCTTGTCGTGGGAGAAAACCTCGCCCGTGGCGGAATATTTCCGAGTCTTACCGTTTGGCTGGCCGACGGTGTGTTGTTAGTCGCAGGGCTGTTGCTCATGCGCTGGCAAGTCAGATCATAATTCCCGAGCCAGATGCGACCCGAAAATGCAGGAGACCTTCAGCATGGAAACGACGCCAATCGAAACCGCCGAGTTGTCGGGGGATGTCTGGCTTCGTCGTACGCTGTACGTCATCGGAGGATGTTTCTTGCTGCGGTTGCTGTTTGCTGCCGTCGTGCCCTTAGATCTAGTTCATGACGAAGCGTATTACTGGGAGTGGGCGCGTCGGTTGGACGTGTGTTATTACAGCAAACCTCCGATGGTCGCTTGGCTCATTGCCGCCTCGACGTCGATCTTTGGCGACACGGCGGTTGCAGTCCGATTGCCCGCGATCGTGTTAGGCACTGGGGGAACGATCTTCGTGTTTCTTCTCGCCCGAGACATGTTTGGCTCGAAAGCCGGGTTCTGGGCCACGTTGTTATCGCTGGCGTCTCCCGGCAGCGCGGCACTGGGCTTAGTCATGACGATCGACGCGCCTCTTCTCTTTTGTTGGTCGGTTGCACTCTATGCTTTTTGGCAGTTACTAAAACGAGATCGCACTCGCTTTCGATGGCTGGTCGGTGTGACCGTGGCCATCGGCCTAGGCATCCTGTCTAAGCAAACGATGCTGGCGTTTTTGCTTCTTGCCGGATCGTTCCTGTTGATCAGTCGAGAGGATCGCATTGAGTTGCGGCGGCCTGCGCTTTGGATCTGTGCGATCTTGGCACTTTGTTTTCTAACACCAGTCTTATGGTGGAACGTACAGAACGGATGGGTGACTCTCGCACATACAAGTGGTCACTTTTCTGCCGAACAGGTCACGATGCTGAAGCGGCTCACGCGATTCCTTGAGTTCATTGGATCGCAGTTTGGAGTCGTCTCGCCGGTGACATGCTGGCTGTTCCTATCGGCTGGTTTCGTTGGCGTGTATTCGTTCAAACGTTGCGATCGCTGTACGAAGTTTTTATTGACGTTCAGTGTACTTCCACTACTTGGAGCGTTTGCATTAGCCTTTAAGCAGCGAGTTGAACCAAACTGGGCTGCGCCCGCTTACATCGCAGGCGTTGTCTTGGCCGTCGGTGCCGTGTTCCAGAGCCATGCTCGTGTTTTAGAAGCCAAAGGGTCTGACCGGCGTCTTTCCATTGCGCTCGGCACGGGCATCGTGGCGACCGTGTTAACGTACTTGCTGGGATTCGGGCTAGGTCTCGAGGGAACGAAGCTCGATCCCGCAGTGCGACTGCGCGGCTGGGCCGAGCTTGGTGTTAAGGTCGGTGATGCGTTTGCCGAGTTACCTGAACCGAATCGTTCTCTGCTTGTCGTGACGAATGGTCGCGCTTACGCCAGCGAACTTGCCTTTTACATGCCGCAGCACCCCGAAGCGTTCGTCTGGAATCCTTCCGGCGTCGTCAGTACGCAGTACGATGTCTGGGGTGGACCTCGTGAGTCCGAGAGTAGGACGGCGATGATCGTTACTGGCGGGCCGACCGTTCCGCCAGAGTTAGCGGCTTGTTTTGGCCAAGTCGATCCGATTCGCGAAGTCACCGTCGCGATCAGCTCGTCACGGCACCTGACAGTGCATCTTTGGCGAGGCGTCGCTCTGGATCAGGCGATGGTCGACGAACAGATCGGATTCGGTACGCACGGACGCGAACGCTTTGCCAACGTGGCGTTGCGACCAGATCTGCACCGTCTTGAGCGGTGAAGTGGCTAAGACTGATCCTCGTCACAGTCCCCAGACTGCGTCGGCAATTACGCTTTCGTCCCGGCTGTGGAAAGGCCGCGGACGACGCAGTCCGTCGCAGCGACTGCGTCGAGTTCGGTGACAACTTCCATATTCGGCCGCCACAGGGTTTTGATGCGTCGATCGAAGACGGTCGCTCCCTTGGTTAGAATACCGCGAGTCTCGACATCGCCAGCCATCTCTTCGGTGTGGAATAGTTCAGGTTGAACAATCGACAACAGCGCGACGACTGCGGGCAAACGAAACCCTTCTTGTCCTAAGACTTGATGGTGCGCTCTAAAGGCGAACGGCATAAGCTTACGGAGAAAGCTGCCTACGCGCGTCGCTTCGGCCGGCAGTTCTTCCATGACGTCGAATGTCAACGCCACTTCGCGTGCCACGTCCAACGGCACCAGAGTCTTTGTCATCGCGGAGCGAAAAACAGTTCGTGCACTAACGGGATCGAAATACATGTTGAATTCGGCGGCTGGCGTGACATTCCCACCAACTCCAATACTGCCGCCGGCGATGACCACTTGACTGATCATCGTGCACAGTTCGGGATCGCGTTTGAGTGCCCGAGCCACATTCGTTAACGGGCCTAGGCAAAGGATGGTAACCTCATCCTCCGCAGCACGAACTTCGTCGCAGATGATCTTGTCGGAGGGATGTTGATGATGCAGCTCGGAAGTCCGGAAACCTGCGTTCCCGAGGCCGTCTTCGCCATGAAGAGACGAACTGTCCGTGGCCGGTGCGTCTTCGATCTCACCCGCTACACCGACCCGAGGTAGCCGTGGTGGATCGAGTTGCTCGATGATCGTTTGGACGTTGCGACTCGCTTGATGTGCGGAAACATTTCCTTCGGCAGCGGTTACCGCGACGATCTCAAGCCTCGGATCGAACAAAGCCATGCAAAGTACGATCGCGTCGTCGATCCCCGGGTCGCAGTCAATGATCACCTTCCTTGCCATAGCCAGCGATTGTAAGATTCAACCTGAGAATCGACAAGCCAGATAGTTCCGGTGCCACCAGGCATTCTGTTTTATCGCTTAACCCCTCACTAAAAGTAACAAAGGCAATTACCGTGAACATTCAATCGACGATCGGTCGTATCTCCGGAGGCGAAGATCTCGCCATGGACGAGATGGCAGGCGTGATCGGCTCGATGATGGACGGCAGCTGGAGCGACGACGAGATCGGCCTGTTTCTAAACGCCCTGCGATGGAAGGGAGAGACCGTCTCGGAGATCGCGGGAGCGGCCCAGGCAATGCGCCAGCACATGACTCCGATCCGCACGACTCGTACGGATTTCATTGACACCTGCGGCACGGGCGGCGATGGATCGGGAACATTTAATATCAGCACCGCAGCGGCTGTCGTCACCGCGGCTGCCGGTGTTCCCGTGGCAAAGCACGGAAATCGGAGCATCACAAGTAAGACGGGTTCAGCGGATGTGCTGGCCGAGTTGGGAGTCAACATCGAAGCCTCCGTGGCAACGGTCGAGCGGTGTCTCGATGAAGTTGGCATCTGTTTCTGCTTCGCTCCTCAGCTGCATGCCTCAATGCGGCACGTATCCGCGGCGCGGAAGAAGCTTGGTGTGCCGACGATCTTCAACATGCTCGGACCGCTTTGTAATCCGGCCTCCGCCCCCTTTCAGTTGTTGGGAGTTGGTAAACCTCACCTCCGCCGATTGCTTGGTCAAGCCTTGTCATTGCTCGACGCGAAACGAGCTGTTGTAGTGTGTGGTGAAGATGGGATCGACGAAGTAACGCTCGGTGGCGTAACAAACGTGACCGTCGTCACCGGGCAGTCGCTCAAGGAAACCACTTGGCAGCCGGCGGATTTTGATATGCCGGAATCGAGTAACGAGTCGATGTTGGTTGACGGTCCGCAAGCAAGTGCCGAGATGATTCGAGACGTCCTGAGCGGCCAGCCAGGAGCGGCGCGCGACATAGTTGTGATGAATGCCGCAGCTGCCCTTTGGACAGCAGGCATCGACGAATCTTTCGCCGTTTGCGCCGCCAAGACGGCCGAAGCGATTGACAGTGGGGCGGCGGAAAGCTTATTGACGAAGCTTGCCGAAGCGAGCCACGCCTGATGGTTCGCGCGACGTTGTATTTAGTGCTGCTGATTTCCTTGGCGCACTCGCTCGTACATGTCTTTGAATTGTCGCTGCCAAGTGTCGAGCAGCAAATTGCCTCCGAGTATTTTGGCGCTGATGAAGTGAGCGGCAAAGCGATGACTGGTCGCTTGTCGAATGTATGGCGACTGATGTGGGGCTTCGGCGCGATTGTCGCGGGACTGCTCGTGGATCGATTCGGTGCGAGACGATTGCTCGCCATCTACTTGTTGGGATGTGCGGCTGCTTGCGCCTTGGCGGCGACTTCCTCGACTCAAAACTCCTTGTTCATCGCCATGATCGCGATGGGAGCATTCGCTTCGATCTACCATCCCGCTGGACTGTCGCTGATTTCTCACGAAACAACCGCCGACAATCGTCCGCAGGCGCTCGGGTTGCACGGCATTTTCGGTTCGGCAGGAATCAGTTCTGCGCCGCTGTTGGCCGGAGTGCTATTGGCCGCAAGCTTTACCTGGCGACAAATATATTGGGTCCTGGTGGTGCCAGGCGCGATCCTGGGACTTGTATTCGTCTGGCAGGCTGTTCGGCAACCAATTGTCGAGTCTCGTCGAAAATCCTCCGGTGAGTCAGATGCTCCCACTTCCCATAAAGATGAACAAGATCACGTTGACTGGACTTCGTTCTTCACACTGACTGCGATGGCGGCGGTGCAGGGGTTTATCTACTCGGCATTGATGAGTTTTCTGCCGCGATATCTTAGCGATGCCGCCGAGTCGTTCGGTTCAGCGAAGGGGGACGGTAATTTTCTCGCAGCCGGCGTGTTGTTCGCTGGATGCGCTGGCCAAGCGGTCGCTGGTCGATTCGCGAAGTCGTCGATTCTTGAACGACAACTGGCATGGATCACTTTCGGAAACATTCCGTTTCTTGCGTGGATGGCATTCGCCGGAACTTGGGATCGAGTACCCGCAGCAGGTCTCTTGGCCCTCGTCCACTTCATGCACCAACCGATCTACAACAGCCTCATCGCCAAGTACACGCCACGTCATCGCCGCAGCTTATGTTACGGATTCAGCTTCGCCATGGGACTTGGTTTAGGAAGCTTCGGTGCCCTCTTCGCCGGCGAGTTTCAAAGTGACGGGTTCGTTTACGGGACGCTGGCGGGTGTGGCAGGTCTGGGCTGCTTAATATGCACTGTGCTGTGCATGCTTAATCCATCATCCGACGCTGTTGCCTCATCGAAATGATAATCTCTCGCCTTGTCTTGGTCGATCTCGATCACGACGATAGAACCTTGCGACCTTTGCCACTAAGAGCCAACTATAAATGTCGACGGACGAGACTGCACGACAGCATGCTTCGTTGCTAGCGAGACCGCTGGCTGTGGTGACGCGCAGCGTGACGAAAGCTCCGGTCTTGGTATTAGCCGTAGGTTTGGTTCTGGCAGTCGTCGGTGTTGGGCTGGCGGTCTTCTTATTGGAGTTTCGCACTAGCCGGTTGGACTTGTTGAATCCAGACAGTGCATTCAATCGCCGCTGGCTAGCGTATCTCGATGAGTTCGGTGATGTCGACGACATTGTCGTCGTCATCAATGGTGAGTCTCAGCAAGCAATTGTCGCTGCATCTGACGATCTGACCGAACTGTTGCAGCAGCCCGAGTTTCGATCCGTCATGAATCAGGTGGATTTGTCATCATTGAAGTCGAAAGGGCTTCATTATCTCTCGTTGGACGAGTTACAGCAGATCGAACAGTTTCTTGCGAATTTCCAGCCAGTTCTGGATGGTAGCTGGCACCAGCTGAGTTTTGAAAATGCGATCAACCAAACTGCCGAACGCCCCGGTTTTGCGGGCCTGCCCCAGCTGGAGGATCGTCTCGCTTCGCGGCATCTTCTCTTGAATGGCGGGCGGACTGGCGTTGTGCTATTGCGACTCTCGAACGCGGAGTCGCCAGTTCCTCTAGAACAAGCGATTCCCGATTTGCGCGATCAGATCGAGGTTGTTCGTCTGCGGCACCCAAATGTAACGATGGGGCTGACCGGAATGCCGGTACTCGAACACGACGAGATGAGTTCGAGTCAGCGTGACACGGCGCGGGCCAGTGTTCTTAGTTTACTTGGCGTATCGTGTGTGTTCGTCGCAGGATTCGGTGGGTTGAGGCGACCGTTGTTGGCAGTTGCTACGTTGTTGATTGGCATTGCTTGGTCGATGGGTTACATCACGCTGGTTGTCGGACACCTGAACATTTTGAGTGTTGCTTTTGGCGTGATTCTGATTGGATTGGGGATCGACTTTGGGATTCATTACTTGTCCCGTTACCTCCAAGACCGTCGTGAGGAATCGCTCGGAACGGATGACGCGCTAGTCGAAACCGCGCAGCGTGTCGGGCCTGGAATCGTGATCGGAGGGCTTACTACGGCGTTGGCCTTCTTTACTGCCGGGCTGACGGACTTCACTGGCATTGCCGAGTTGGGGATCGTCGCGGGCGGTGGCGTCGTGCTATGTGTGATCGCTGCTTTAACAATGTTGCCTGCGATGCTCCATCTAGGCGAACGCAAAACGGATGTCACGCCGCAGTCGCCCTTGTTGCCGTTTGGTTCGATGTGTCGATGGACGGCTCGCTATCCGCGGTTTGTTCTTACGGCTCTAGTCCTGATGACGATTGCACTCGGCACTGGTTTGACTCGGCTTCGTTACGATCACAATCTCCTGCACCTTCAGGCGAAGAATCAGGAGAGTGTCGAACTCGAGCGGCAGTTGGCGACGACCTCAGAACGAAGTGTGTGGTATGCTGTGTCGTTGTGTGAGAGTCGTGCCGAACTGATGGATCGCAAGGCAAAGCTGGACTTGATGAGTAGCGTCGTGGCGACGGAAGAGATCGCGTCGCTCACTCCTGAGACGAGTGCCGACCAGCGAGCAGCGATTGTCCGAATCGCAAATCAGCTGTCATCGCTTCCGGAACAGCCGCCGCTGCTGCCGGTCGTCGAACAAGAAGTGTTAATTCAGAGTTTATTGCAAGCGGGGCAGGGGGGCTCTTCGCCGGTATCGCTGAAAGTGCGACAATTGGTCGCTGAGTTGAGGCAGCTTCCGGCATCGGAGTATTTCGCGCGGATCTCTCGGTCGCAGCAGGATAACGCTGGACAATTGCTCGAATCATTGAAGCAGATTCGATCGATGTCCAGCCCCGCGCCGCCGTTTGTCGGCGACTTGCCCGAGCCGCTCGTCGGACGCTACATCGGGCGCACCGGACAACACTTGCTCAAGGTTTATGGGCACAGCGACATCTGGAATATGGAATCGCTTGAGCAGTTTGTTCACGATGTCGAGTCGGTTGATCCACACATTACGGGGCACCCGATTCAGACGTTTTATGCATCGAGTCAAATGCAGCAAAGTTACATTCACGCCGCCATCTACTCATTGCTCGCCGTCGCGATCGTATTGGTGCTCGACTTTCGGACGATCAAGCACTCTCTCTTGGCGATGCTTCCGATGGGACTTGGTTTCTTGCAGTTGCTTGGATTGCTCGGTTGGCTTGGCATCCCACTGAATCCGGCGAACATGATTGTCTTGCCGTTGATTCTTGGGATCGGGATCGACGACGGAGTTCATGTCGTCCACGACGCGTTGCGGCAAGGTGTGCGATATGAAATCTCTAATGCCACTGCTTCCGCGGTCTTTCTGACATCGGCGACGACGATGATCGGATTTGGCAGTATGATGATTGCTTCGCATCAGGGACTGCGAAGCCTTGGACAAGTGTTGACGCTGGGTGTCTTCTGCTGTCTCGTGTCGTCAGTCCTTGTTTTGCCTGTTTTCCTTGGATTTCGCCGCCTTTCCAGCGACTGAGATTGTTGCTACTCTTAAAGGCCTATCCAAACAGTGAATTACCTCAGTAGTAGGGAGTATCGATATGGCCAAGCCACAACGTAAGATCAAGAAAGCGAATCACGGTGCTCGACCTGCGAACAGCAAGACCCGCAAGGCTCGTCGCCAAAAAGTGAAGACCTAAGCCGCCCGATTAGACGACGACGAGACGAAAGGAAGCGGCATTGGCTGGCAAAGAGCTGATCGTCGATCCGTCGAAGCTGGATTTTGAGAATCCGGTCGCGGACATCGAAGCCATTCGAGCGATGAACCCGCAGCGCCACGAGATGGAACAGCTGACGGCGGTCGTTTACGAAGACCAAGAGAAGAATATCTGCGTAGGTTACAAAGATATCACCAAAGACGAGTTCTGGGTGCGGGGCCATATGCCGGGGATGCCGTTGATGCCCGGCGTCGTCATGCTTGAGGCGGCGGCCCAACTCTGTAGCTATTATGTGCAGAAGCACGACATGCTTGGCTCGCCAATGGTCGGGTTTGGCGGCTTGGAAGACGTGCGGTTTCGCGACCCTGTGTTACTCGGCAGCCGTCTAATCTTGATGTGCGAGCTAACCAAGTTGCGCCGGGGTCGAATGCTCGTCAGCCGTTTTCAAGGCGTGGTCGGCGAATCGATCGCGGTCGAGGGCATCATCAAAGGCATTCCGATCCCGGTCGAAGCGTTGCAGCAGATGCAAGAGAAAGCTGGCTCGTAGTCTGTTGATTGCTACGCTGCGTGACGTTTGACGCCAGCGATTGTTGCCCATTCGATCCAGTCTTCGATCTCGTCCTTATCTGGCGGCGAATTGCCTCGCAGTATTGCTTTTCCGTCACGGCTGTTCGCGAAGTTGATTGCGGCTGCCAGAACTTCTCCGACCGAGGCGGAACGAAGATCTTCTCGGGTTGTAAATCCACACGTGACGAGGATCTGTGCATCATGACCTCGCAAATTGGGCACACTGCAAACGAGTGCTGCCTGGTCTTGCCAATCTTCGACTAGATCTGCGTCGATGTAACGCACTCGCAACTTCTGAGCTGCATCTTCGGGATTGCAATCAAGCAGGTCTTGGACCGTCGTGAGCCCGATCTTCGCCAGTCGCTTGGCGGTCTTTTTTTCGATCGATGGAGCGTCGACAAGATCATCACTCGGTTTTAGATAGTAGCGAACTCGCTCTGGCGTCTTCTTTGCAACTCTCTTCTCCGACGCGCCCCTGGTTGTTTCAACGGAATTGCGCGAGACGCTTGCGACTGGCTTACACGACGTTTCGCGAGGCGCCTCTCCTTCGCCATGCTTCTGACCAATCGGACCAAGTGGCTGTTGATTAAGTTGCGCGACAGGTGTCTTCAATACCTCTTCCGCGTACAGACGCCGAACTTCGCGATCGTCCGCCGGTATTGTTTTGTCGATGCGACCGTCCCTTTGGAACTCGTTGTACATCGTTTTGACGATCTTCCGATCTTTCGAGTCACCAATCTTGTTGGTCACCCAGCTAATGGGAATCGTGAGCGAGGCGAGATAGCCTGCGATGGTCACACCAGTCCTTGGCGGTTCAACATCGGCTTCGTCAAAGACTCGTTCCAGCACACGTGCGAAGCCAACCGATGCGAGGCCGAGTTGCTCGGCGATCGCATCCTTGATGGTCTGGTCGAGCCCGCTTGGCGGATCTTTTACGCCTGCCGCGAGATCGTAGTGATCGATGATCGTTTGGTAATGCATGTTGCCGATTTCAGCCCCGCCACGAATCATCTCTCCTAGCCAATCAGCTCCTTCGAGAGCGTCCACTTGGGGATAACCTTGCCCGCTCTCCAGGATGTTTTGCAGTTCGTCGTACGACTTGGCGATGCTCCATTCGACGGCACGATGAATCTGCGTTTCTTCCTCCGACTGAGCCGTATGAAAGGGCATGAACGGATCGGTGAAGTAGTGGCTCAGCACGCCCGCGGAATAGATCGCCTTGCTCCACGCTCCCTGTCGAAACTCGCGAACCGTCGTCTTGTACCACTCCTCTGCCTTCTTAATTGCTCCGCCCCAGTAGTTTTGATTGACGTGTAGTACGTGGTTTCTGAAGTCCTTGAACTTCTTGTCGGGAGCCTTTGAGCCATCGAGATACGAATCAAAGTAATACAGGAACAGATTTTGCCACCTTTGCGCGTCTTCGTCTTCCAGGTGTCGCAGTGCATCGAGCGCGAGCTTGTGATGCGTGCTTGTACACTCGTTGGCAAAGACAACTCGAAATAGCAACGACATGGCGGCCACCTGGAGACGAGAAGAGAAAGATTGATCGCGTGACTTTGCGCAGGCAGAGGGGCATCGTCTCAATCGGTTGTTGGCGCGACAGATCTTTAGGATTGGCTGTTGCTAGCATTGCGGTTCGTGGCCTGCGAGAATAGCTCGCGAATTTCAGACAGGCGGTTGAAACCTAGTTATGATGCTGCGAACTGGTTTAATGCAGCGCCGTAAGCCTTCGATTCCCAACGATTAAGACTGGAGCCAATCTATGCAATTGTTGTCGAAGTCAGCCTCAGGTCCGCTGTCGCATCAGTCGCGATCCGGGAGTGTCAAGTTGTTGTGGATTGGTTTGCTCGCAATCGCGTGCCCCGCCAGCGTGGTTGTCGCAGAGTCGTTTGAAGTCGTTGAGACCGACGACTTAATCACGGTAACGCGCGGCGACAATATCGTGGTGACGTATAACAAAGTGTCACCGCCAGCCCCCTCCGGAATTGACAAAATCTACGAGCGCAGCGGATGCTTGCATCCCGTGGTTTCTCCACAGGGAAAAGTTGTTACGGAAATGTTTCCGTTCGATCACCCTCATCAACATGGGATTTTTTCAGCCTGGGTAAAGACGACCTATGATGGCCAGCCTATCGATTTCTGGAATCTCGCCGGACGTACGGGGCGAGTTCTGCATGAGCGCGTTGTTTCCAAGTTCCAAGAGGGTGACGCAGCTGGCTTTGAGGTCGACCTGATCCACCGCGTGGTAACGGAGCCGCCCGTTGATGTCTTGCGCGAGCGATGGAAGATAACCGTTTACCCGACCAACGGAACGTATCACTGCTTCGATCTGGAAACCACGCAAGCTGCCATTACCGATAAGCCGCTAAAGCTGAGTGAATACCACTACGGCGGCATCGTTCTGCGAGGTCCGACGCGATGGCTGACAGCGAAGGACAGCGGTGCTCGCAAGCATCCCGATCTCGTTCGCGAACCGAGCGGCTTCTTGAACGATCTTGGCTCCGACCGAGTGAAAGGGAATCACCAACACGCGAAGTGGGTGGCCCTGTCAGGAAAAGTGGATGGTAAACCAGTCAGTATCGCCGTCTTGAGCCACGAAGAGAATTTTCGGGCACCCCAAGCCTCGCGGCTGCATCCGTCGAAGCCATATTTTTGTTTCGCGCCGTGTGTCGACGGATCTTTCCAGATCGATCGCGATCATCCATTCGAAGGTCACTATCGCTATCTGGTCATGGATACGGCCCCAGACGAAAAATGGATCGCTGAGCAATGGGAGACATGGGTTGGCGTATCGGGTGCCCGGCGTTGACCGCAGCGACTTGGTACTGAGATGACATTTAAGCTTTGTTGTTTCACTCGTTCTTCCGAGAGCGATACAGCGGCGATCATGATCCGCATGAGCATCATTCGCCCCGATCGTGGCCGATATCTTGTGACTTTCAACAAAACCTACTTCTTCTTGCCCTTGCCGCCTCCCCCGCCATTCACAACCGTAACGGCTTGTTCGACGACGAACGAATCGCCGCCGTATTCAGACAGCAGAGTACCTTCAAGCTGAAGAGATGTGTCGCCAGTTGCAAGGCCTGTGTCCGACGTTTTGAACTTCAAGACCAGATCCAATACACCGTCTCCATTTACGTCGCGCTGCTCATAGCTAAACCCGCGTTTGCGATGTGATTTGACGCCGGCACTGGTCGCCGATCCGGGTACCTGCAGGCGTACAGTGGCAAGGTCGAGCATTGCAAGAGGGACGAGTTCAGTGTTAGCAAGAATGGCGACTTCGATTTCCTTGGAACGAAGGGAGAGTTCGTTACTCGAGTTGTCGGGCAGGATGTCGATTTCGACTTCCAGGACATTGGTCAGGTCGACGTGGACGTTTGCAGTTGCTTGACCGCCGTTGCCGTCAGAGACTTCAACCAGGAAATCGAAGTCAGCGGTTGTCTCGAAATCGAGCAAACTTGCATCGGCAACCGAGATCACGCCGGTACTCTCATTGATCTGGAAAGCCGCCGCTTGTGCGCCGCTGAGGGCGTAAGCCAATGCATCACCTTCTGCGTCGGACGCCGCGATAGTCCCTACCTCCGTTCCGTTTTCGGAGTTCTCAGCCAAAGCGAACACGGCATCGACGGCATTTGGGTCGTCGTTCACACCAACTACGTCAAGCGAGACCACTGCGACGTTGCCGCTGGCAGTGCCGTCGTTAGCACGATAGCTAAATGAATCGGTACCAAAAAAGTCTGCGTTGGGCGTGTAGACGAAAGATCCATTGAGACTTAGCGTGACCTGCCCATTCGCTGGCGGCGTCTCGATAATAGCGGTTAATGCGTCTCCATCGAGATCTGAGTCGTTCGCTAGTACACCGCTCGTCGCGATGATGCTTAACGTTTCGTCCTCGGAGAGTGAATAGGACTCGTTGTTGGAGACGGGGATGTCGTTGACCGGCCGTACCGTTACGTTAACGAGTGCGGTGTCAGAACCGCCTTGTCCGTCAACGATCGTATAGGTGAAGCTGTCGGCGCCGTTAAAATCTGCGTCAGGAACGTAAGTCACGTTGCCGCTCTGGCCGACAAATGCCGTCCCGTTCGGAGGATTGCTGACGGAAGTTACGGTCAGAGTGTCGTTGTCCGCGTCTGTGTCGTTTGTGCGAACATCAATCGCCTTGAACGCGTCTTCGTTCGTTATCAGAGAGTCGTCCACGGCGACAGGTGCCACGTTAGTTGACTGGACGTTGATCGTCACTTCCGCGACGGGACTCGTTGTTGTCCCATCCGACGCGGTGTAAGTGAATGTGTCGACACCAGCAAAGCCCGCGTCGGGAGTATAGGTGAAGGTTCCATCAATTTGGAAGTCGAGAGTTCCGTTACTAGTTGAAGACAACAATTGCGCCGAGAGCGGATCGTCTTGAGGGTCCGTATCATTGACAAGCACGCCGCTTTCAATGCCAGGTTCGACGTACCGCACGCGTCCTCGCAACTGCTCGGTCTTGTTGTCGCAGCTTTGCGCAAAACTGGCATCGATCGCTACGGGCTCGCCTGAGGAATCATACTGGACAGCATGGACCTCGAATTCACCCTTTAGCTGACTGCAGCCGCGGCCGTCCCCCGAAACATCCAGGCCGGGTGTTCCGGCAGCTTGAAACGGATAACGAGTAGCGTTTGTGTAAACACCAACTTCAAGTTGATCCGTATCGGGAGCATCTAAGTCAACACTCCACCAGTGTTCGGGGTCGTTATAGTCAACGGTGATGTTGTTGTACTGTGGGTACGTTTGATACATGCGGAAGTCGCCCGATGCATCGTTGTAGAAGTACGTATCACCTTGGCCAACCCAGTCACCTGCATCGCTTTCCATCTCCAGCAGCGAGCTCGTTGGCGCGGCCCAAGTTGCGTCCAATGTTCCGCCTTCAAGTATCGAATATGAGTCGACGTTGGCGGTCGGGTCGTCACCGCCGGATTCGCCTGTTGAGAGCGATATATTGTCGAATTGGTGATAGTCATTGAAACCTGTGAACGCCCAGCTCAGTGACACGAGATCTGTCATCCCCACGAGCTCGTAGGGAACGAAGTCGTACTGGGTCGCCTGCACGCTCTGAGTGACCGTGCCGCCAGAGCCTGTCGTGCCTGTGAAATTGAGAAATGGAAGGTAACCTCCTAAGTATCCGCCTATATCAATCGTCGAAATCGAAAATGCTTCACCATCGGGGCGGTCCAACGTAATTGTGGTCGGAGCCCACTTACTAGATAGCGCGGCAGATCCGGCGTAACGCGAAGAACTCGACCCGAAGGAACGGAATTTGTCGTTCTGCGAAACACCCGTCGTCAGTCGGTAACCGTCTTTCTCGTAGTCACCGGGAAATTCTTGATCGGCAGAGCTGGTGAACTCCTGGAAATCGAGGATTGTCGTCGCTAACACTCGACGATTCTCGAGCGACTCGAATCGCAGGAAACGTTCGCGTCTTGACGCTTTCTTCTTCCGTTGCGTTCCTGATATAGACTTCAGCGGCGAGTGATGTTGCGACATAGATCAGGCTCCAGAGATGGATGATCGGCATGAGAAGAATCCAGCGACTTACGATCTTAGGCCGCTACATTTAAATGGTGATATGAAGTGATTCCGGTGTACACCAGCACCTAAAAATTCCGCTCATAGCGAAATCGACGCTACAAGAGCTAGTTGGGATGTGGGAGCGCGAAGTCAGCGCATTTCGCACACACCAAAGAAGAAGGGTGAGTGTTTGCATCGCAAACCTGTGAGCGACGAGCGACGTGAGACAATTCACAATCAGGTCGCATTATCTGTATTTTAAAGCTGGTTGCAACCTGTACGACATTTCTCACCTAAAAGCAGGGTGAGCTGGTATTTTCGGAGTCTCAATTAGCTTCACAACGTAGTTACAGTATCTACCCGATCAGAAGTCGTAGATGCTGCTCCAACGATCGTTGGAGCAGCATCTGGCGAGTCCTCTTGAAGGCTTCCTTCCGCCCTGACATCACCAGTTCCCAGCGGCGGTCACATTCGTCAAGACCAGGCAGAAAAACGTCCTCCAGCTTCACCCGCGGTCGGATTTTCGCGATGCTCTCGTCGAACGCGATTTCTGGGACACGACAGTCGTGGCAACATGGTGATCTCAACTCCTTAATCGCTAACAGATTGCCGCAGAGAAAGATCGCTCAATCGCCTGCCATAGTGCAACGTCGTCGAGGATGTGAGCACGTTGGACGATGGTGCCGGACGGCCCGAGTACGAGGATCGTCGGGCTATGCGTAGGCTCAAGCGGCCAAGTCGCCTCGCCGCTGGCATCGTGCAAAAGTTCGCAGGGCAGTTGGTCGCCGAGGACTGTCTTTTCCGCGCCGATCCATTGGCCCGCAAAGGCGTTCGTTTCGGACTCCATCGTAATGACGTGAAGCCCGGCGATCGTCCCTCGGAATTGCGTGGCGAGGTGTCGATATCGCTTCATGAAGTCGTTGTACGGACCATTTGCACGGTAGTTCGCCAACAGGCAGAGCATCAGAATCTGGCCCCGTTGCAAATTGGCGACCGTGTCGCGAAACGAGACCGACTTACGGCGATCAAGCGTGGGCAATGTGTAGTCAACCGGGAACGACTTGCTGATCCATCGCTTGTCTTCTTGGGGTCGCTTTCCGGCCAACGACTGAAGCATGTCGGCAATTCGATCGAGAGGCGAGAAATTAAAGGCTTCAAGCAATAGATCAAAAGCCGATTTTCTTTCGCCGTTTTCGAGCATCGTAAGGGCGACGTAGTACCGTCCGATGGCTTGATATTGCGTCGTCCAGTTATCCTCGTACTTGCTCATGTACTCGCGAATCTCTTGGAGTCCCTCCGATTCATTTCCCAATTCATACAGAGCCGCGCCATGCATCACAGTAGCGGGCGTGTTCCGCGCTTGCCCTAACAGCCGAGCAACTAGACTGCCTTTCTGAGACTTGTGCGCGCAACGCCGCAAGACTTCCCATTCGCCACGTTTCCAGATCGGATCCAACAGCGGCCAATCGTGCATCGCCCTTCCCTTGGTTTGGCGCTCCAGCTCGGCAGTTGTCTTCTCCGTTGTTACGCCGATTGGAACGCCAGAGACGTCGAGTTCCGTTTGCATTCCCGATGTTGGACAGAAGAATCTGTAGCGATGAGTCTTCGCAGGATCGATGAAACTATCGAAGTCGAGAGACGTCGCATCCGCGCCATCAACTGCAGTCAAGAGTTGGCCAGGTTCGATCCCCGCGCTTGCGGCTACTGATGCCGGCGCTACCTTGTCGATGACCAGGCACTTCGAACTATCCGCCGGCGATTCGCCTGCCTTGCGTTCGACATTACGTAGATGCTGCCGAATGAGAGCTTCCATGATGGGTTTCCTAGACAGGCATCGAGACTTGGTTATCGTGTCGACTTTCGTGTTCCCGCGTGCGATTGTCGCGGGAACGAAGCTAAGAAGATAACGAGTGTGCCAGTCTAACCGAATCGCTCATCGCTGCAATTACTTCCGTCGCGAATGCGTGCTATCCAACGGCGAAGTCGGGCCATGTACCCGCAAGCCATAGAACGACCAAGGGACACAACCAAAGTAGGACAGCTCCCAACAAGCCCCACCAAGGACTCTCTTCACCATCAATCCGGACTTCCCGGTCGGGGTTGCCCGAGTAGTGAACTCGAACTTGATTGGGAATGCGTTCTCCTTCGGAGCCTGCGACAACGGCGTGGACGGTCGGGCCGTCGTTCTCAAGCAAGATCGATAATCGCGACGACGGAAAGACGATCCACCGATTCGTCTCCGTACGAGCAACGACATCGCCCGCTCGTATTGGCCATGTCGACGCGTTAATCCCGGCGGCGAACTCGATGAAGCCGAAGAGGCCGACCGGGAAAGCGATTATCGAAAGGAACAGGAACTGCAGCCGGTTCGTCCACGAAGCTCGCTTAAACCATGTCCGTATCATAAGTCCCCGCTAGTCACCACGCATTTGAATGTATCGGTCGCTACGATCGGCTTCCGCGCACGCGGCGCGCAATTGACGTAACATCGCCATCGCGTCAGCACGACCGGTGAATCGTGGGAGAGCCTTATCGATCCCTCGCACGATGCACTCCAGTTCGAAGCCAGAAAACTTTGCGTCGTCAAAGTATTCTTGAGCCTTAAGAAGTTGCGGGCAGGCGCGAGTCATCATGTATTCGTCGGTGAAAACGACGGCGTGCGCTTCGTCTTCGATTCCGAACTGGTAGACAGCTTCGTCTGTCTCGGGGTTCACGATGTAGACGTCAAGAGCCATGAAGCTTTCTCCTTGATCCATTGGGAGTGAATTGTCACTTGTTCACTTCAATGTCGGGAATTGCCTCGCGAAGTCGTTCGATCGCTTTCTCGGTGACGTAAGTTCCCTTCAGGTCAATCGTTCGTAGCTCGGCAATATCGAAGACGGAAACGATATCCGCATCATCGACGGGAAGATAGCTCAGTGACAGGTACTGCAATGGGCGTCGTTTGATTGCGTGTTGGAATAACGATTTTATCACTTGCTTCCGTGACGCGCCATCTGGCGATCGATTGGGGATGTCAATTGTGGCCTTCAACGGATTCACAAAGGCGTATTCGAAGCGATAGGTTTCCATTGATGGGTCGAGACCGACATATAGCCGGATTCGACGTGCTCCGCAGATCTCTTCGTACGCGAAGTCCAAGAACGGGCGAAACTCGTTTGCCTCGTTGTCGAATTCGTCGGCGCTGTGCACCTCGCACGCTCCCCCCCTCATCCGAATCGACCGCGCGTAGACCAATCGCATGAGGCGCCCAACTCGCATCCGGTTCGGTTTCTGGTGGCGTTACGGTAAAGTCAATGAAGTAGCGAACAAGATCAAGATTTTCGTCGGAGTGACTGAGAATTTCGTCCAGTTCGATTTGAAATCCCTGTGCGTCGGATTCTTCATTCGAGTCGTCGATCCAACCGTCAAGCCTCTCGCGTAAGATCTCTGAGAGTGAGTTTGCTCCGTCAGCCAACCAGATGCCGTGAACTTCGATGGAAGCGTCGCACATTGCTCCCGCAGCGTGTCGGTACATCTCTTTGAAGGCCTTCGCGGATTCTCCCGGAACGAACTTTGCGAGCAACCAAAGTAAAATCCAGCCACCAAAAATGCCACCAACGAGTCCTAGCCACCCGTACCAGTAGCAAGCGATCGCATTCCGCCGATGATAGTGGCCAACATCAACACTGCGACAAGCAAACAACGCATGACGGGCTCCAATCTCTTCGCGGATTTAGTCTTTTGGATTAGAGTCGGACAACTTCAGCCCGGCAAGCCACAGGAAGCGGTCGTTTTCGATCCGACGAGATAATTATTGATCGTCGTCGTTAATCTCTCCACGCAGCCACTTCATGAAGTTACGCGCACCGCAGACGCCCATCACCGAGTAGCCAATCGCAGCAGTGATGATTAGCGTGTAAGTTCCCCATTTCGGGAATTCCGAATATGACTCGCCGGTGATGGTCGCGATGACGAAGACGCAAATCGCGATGATGACGAATGCATTGTGTCCTCGAATCGCCGCATTTTTCGTCGGCCACTCCAATGAGGACCAGGGGAAAGCCGTACCGAGATAGGCCATCACGGCCCACCATCCAAGGGACTTTGGCCAAGGAATGTACAGCAGGTAGTGGGCCGTTATCGCAAGCACTAGGCCGATCGGACATGACACGATTGTAAAGATGACCGCCCAATGTGGACGTAGTGGTGGTTCGTTTTGCGATTGCATGAATAGCAACGATCGCCTGATGGCGTTGGACGTGACAGTTGGTTGCGTGCGTACGCTTGCTCCGTGCGGTTTAGTTTGAAGCAAAGTTGTTTTCTCGAATGAACCGGATGAACGCTGTCGCACCGGGAGACAGATTCTCGTTCTTACGCGTGAGGATGTCCGAATCGATCGCTCGGATCTGCTTGCCGAGCGGTTTGACGGCTACCTTTCGACCACGTGTGACCGAGCCATCTGGCAGCAACGGGACGACTGCAATACCTAGATTCGCTTCTACCATCCGAACAAGTAAGTCAGTTGTTGTTGCTTCCATTTCAATTCGTGGCCGAATGCTCTGGCGGGCGAATGCTTCGATGACGTGTTGCCGTCCTGTTGATCCTGATTCGTAGACAATCAGCGGTTCGTCGACCAGATCTTGCAGACGCACTTGCTTCTTCTTGGCCAGGCGGTGTTTGTTCGGAGTGACGACGCTCCAACTCATCGAGAAGAGATGTTCGTAGTTCAACGCAGGCGAACTCTCGTAGGGAGCCGCGAAGCCGATTTGTATCTCAGGTTGCTCAATCATCATCGTTTCGACTTCGTGCTCGGTCCTCACGCTTATACGAACGCGAACGTCCGGATGGGCTCGGTGAAATTGACCCATGCCGCGAATGAGTACATACGTCGCAAGGTATTGGCTTGCGACAATGGAAACTTCCTGCGAGCGACCGTCTGCCGAGAACACGCTGCTCAATTCAGCCGCTTGGTCGAGGAAAGCAATTGCGTGCGGTAAGAACTGCTGGCCCTGTGTGGTCAGCGGCGTTGCATTTCGAATCCCTCGAACCTTGCGGTACAGCTCGACGTCGAGCTGCCGCTCTAACGCGATCAATCGATTTCGCAAACCTTGTTCGGTGACGTAAAGATTCGTCGCTGCAGCACGGATTGTCCCCTCTCGAGCCAACTCGACAAAGGCGGCCACTTGATCGGTTGACAGCTGGGGAATCTGATGCACAACAATAACCAACATAGATTCAAGTGTTTACAAGTAATCGCAACGTCGATTCTGCCTTAGAATCCACCAGAACTCAATCCGAGAAGTTTGAATATTCCCACTTTCCCCTTCCAGGAGAATCGTTATGTGCCAAAGAGTGATCGCGACCCTCTGTTTCGTAGCCTCTCTCACTGGTTGGGCGACGGCTGAAGAGCTGAAGCCGTTTGTAATTCACGAGTGGGGCACGTTCACGGTTTTGCAAGACGAGCAGGGAACTGTGTTCCGAGGCGTCAACATTAACGAGGAGCCTCTTCCGGCGTTTGCCCATCGATTGTATCCGGATCTTGTCCGAATAGGCGGGTCGCACGCGCCGCTCCAGCGCCAGCGCTCGAAAGGACTTCCTTCCAGTTTCTCGGGAGCCACGATGCGAATGGAAACGCCGATCATTTACATTTATCCTCCCAACAATGAACCCGCTGACATCGACGTGCAAGCGCGTTTTCAAGGTGGTTGGATCAGCGAATGGTTCCCCAGCGCCGACGTCGTCGCGCCGGGATTCAACTCGCGACGAAACGACTTAGGAAAGCTGACACGAGAATCGCAAGGCAGTATTTCGTGGAACAATGTAACCGTTAACAGCGAGAAGGCGATTCCGGAAACGAATCAACATGTTTGGCTTGCGCCGCGTAATGTTCACGCGCCAACGCTGCACACGTCAAATGGGGAAGCGGAGAAGTATCTTTTCTATCGAGGTGTTGCCAATATCGAGGCACCATTGCGGATCAAGCAAAACGCCGAAACGCAACACTACGACATCGTTCGCAATAGCTCGGTTGGATCGTGGGAGAGTTCGCTTCGGTTCATGACGATGTGGCTCGTGGACATTCCGAAACCAGGCGTCGTGGCTTACCGCAAAGTCGAGACATCGTCCCAGCAGTCGGCGGACGGCATCGTTGCGACTGTTCCGTCAAAGTTCTCTGAAGAGCAATACGGCGAAGGAAATCTGACTCGATTGAAGGCCGAGATGAAGTCTTCACTTATCTCGGATGGGCTGTACGAAGACGAAGCGGAAGCGATGCTCCAGACATGGGAGCTTTCTTACTTCAAGAGTTCCGGCACAAGGCTCTTTTTCACGATGCCTCGCGAGTGGACCGACCACATATTGCCGATGGAGGTGTCGCGCGAAGCCAAGATCGAGCGGGTGATGATCGGTCGAATCGAACTGGTCACGGGACGTCAACGCGAACTATTGAAGCTGATCAGCGGAACTACAATCTCGAATCCGGGATGGTTTTGGAATCAACTGTCTTCATTCGACACAGCGACACAGGCGAGCATGTGGACGGCGCTGGCAGATGGCTCGAAAGAGATCACCGATTTCAATTTCAGTATTCCCCGCGATTACCAGGCTTATCTGCAACTTGGTCGTTTCCGCGAGAGCATCATCGCCAATGCCGGAGCAAACGAGGACGCGATGCGAATTAGAGACTTCGCCCGAAATTACCGGATTGCGATTCGATGAGCCTCGCGACAAACTTGGCTGGTAAAACGTCGATTACTTCTTCAATTCTAACTTCAACAACTTGACGTTCTTGTACCAGACCTTGTGGCCGTGGTCCTGGAATCCGAGGTAACCGCTGCGAGCAAAGTCTTTTACCGCGCGCGGCTCGCCGTTCAGCTGGAACTTATGCTTTTGGCCATCGGGGCAGATACCTGGCCGATCGAATTTGTCGCAGTTCAGTGCGGCGACCGCCGTGCCGTTTACTTTGACGTTGATGTAGGGACCGTAGCATCTGATTTCGAGAGAATTCCATTCTCCTAGTTTTTTGCCTGCGTTCTCGGTCGAGGATGCGAGATCGTAGATCGCGCCAAACTGGTGCTTGCCGACTTCCGTGCCGCTCATGACCTGAATCTCGAAGCCCGTATGCACGGGGTTTTTGGGATCCTCGACGCGGAAAAAGATGCCTGAGTTGCACCGCGGATCTTCCCAGCGTACATCGCATTTCAGTACGAAATTGTCGAACTGTTGTTCGTGAATAATGATGTACCCGCCCGACTTGTAAGGAACCAGCGACCCGCTGTCAACTTTCGTCGCGATTGGCTTGCCGTTGTTGCACTTCCAACCAGTCAGATCCGTGCCGTTGAACAGTAGCTCCCAGCCTTCTGCTTTTTCTTTGTCGGACAGTTCGTTGTCGCTGGCGTTAACTGAAGAGGCAACGAGCATTGCGGCAAGGGCAACGGCGGCGAATCGGAAGTAATGTCGCATTGGAATCTCCTGGGTGTGATCAGACTCGACGAGCCGACATTCTACCACGTGGCGATCGCGGCGTAATCTGGGTGCGGATACCACAACGAGGCACGATCTGCACAACTGCCTCCTTGTGGTACGACGGCTCGGCGCGTGGTACGTTGTCCAGTCCTTCTTGCAAGGACGATTCGTTCCCGGCCATCACCCAGCCTGCCGCACCATTGAAATCGATAAGGAGTTCTGCGTGAAAACGCTCCAACCTGAAGCATTAAAGGCATTCATTAGCAACATATTCGTCCGTGCCGGATGCGGCGATGAAGAAGCTGCGGTGATTGGAGATCATCTTGTCGAGGCGAATCTAGCTGGACACGATTCGCATGGAGTCATCCGGGCACCGATCTATCTGCAATGGATGAATGAACAGAAGGCCGTCGCCGGAAAGTCGTTGGAGATCGTTGTTGATTCCGGCCCGTTGGTCGTTGCAGATGCCGGACTGGGGTTCGGCCAGTGGACCGGACGACAGGCGGTAGCGATTGGCGTTGAACGGTGTCGGCAGAACGGTGTCTCGGTTGTCGCGTTGCGAAACAGTGCTCATTTGGGACGCATTGGAACATGGGCGGAACTCGCGGCAGCTGAGGGGCTCGTGTCACTTCACTTTGTAAATACGACCGGACTCGGAATGTTTGTTGTACCGAGCGGCGGTCGCGATGCGCGGCTTTCGGTGAATCCCGTCTGCGTTGGAATTCCCATTGAGGGCCGCGAGCCGATCATCCTTGATATGGCGGCCGCAGCAACGGCGGAGGGTAAACTAAAAGTGGCGAAGAACAAGGGAGTACCTGTCCCAGACAACACGATCGTCGACGCCGAAGGCAATCCAACAAACGACGCGAACGATTTTTATGGACCGCCGGGAGGACGCCCCGTTGGCGCGATATTGCCGTTTGGCGGTCACAAAGGTTACGGACTTGGGTTGGTCGCCGAGATCCTTGCCGGTGCTTTCACAGGCGGCGGTTGTAGTGAGCCTGGTAAGACGCTGCTTGAGCAGGGAATGCTTTCGGTTTACCTCGATCCTGAAAAATTGGCATCGCCGGGCCCGTTATTTGAGGAGATTCGGCGCTATGTCGACTTTGTAAAGAGTTCGCGCCCGACGACGCCCGGCGGTGAAGTCATTCTTCCTGGTGAAATTGAAAATCGAAACCGCGCGGAACGTCGCGCAGGTCTCGAAATGGACGACGCGACGTGGGGCCAGATCGTTGAAGCGGCAGCGTCGGTTGGCGTGGAACAGACGCTGATCGAGGCCTCTGTTATCAATTGACTTTCATGAGGTGTGACGAGGAAATGCCATGACCGTTGGTACGGGTTCACTTACATTCGAAGCAGTTCCCGGTTGGCCAGATGTGCCAGCGCAAGCCGGACTCATCGAGGCGATTGGTGTCGCGGTCGACGCGCACGATCACGTGTATGTATTCGCACGCGCAGACATTCCTGTGCTTGTCTTCGATGCGGATGGCACATTCCTGCGAGGATGGGGCGAAGGACTGTTCGTTCGCCCGCACGGCATCTCGATCGGCGCGGGCGATACGCTTTATCTTGTCGACGATATGGGCCATTCAGTGCGCCAGTTTACTGGCGATGGCGAGTTGCTTCGCACAATTGGACCATCAGGCACGCCATCGGATACCGGCGCAGATGGCTTCGATTACCGGACGATCCGCCCGGAAGCCGGACCGCCGTTCAATTTGCCAACGAACTTGATCGTGGGTCCCGGTGGGGACCTTTTTATTACGGACGGCTATGGCAATGCTCGCGTTCATCGTTTCTCGGTCGAGGGCGAGTTGCTCGCTTCATGGGGCTCACCGGGAGCACAGCCAGGTCAGTTCAATGTGCCACATGGAATTGGCACCGACGGCCAGCGACTCTATGTGGCGGATCGCGAGAACAGTCGCGTTCAGATATTCTCGCCCGAAGGCGAGTTACTCGACGTCTGGGACAACCTCCCACGACCGGCCCAAGTACACGTCGCTCCAGACGGCCTCGTTTACATCTTCGAATTAGGATTCCACACAGGCGTCTTCCCCTGGAACTCGCCTGATACGTCCAAGCCAAGCGGTCGAATGAGCATCTTTGATCGCGATGGAAATCTACTGACTCGTTGGGGAGGCAACGGCTTTCCGACGACGTCCGAAGATTTCTACGCGCCGCACGATGTGTTCCTCGATTCAGTGGGCAGTATTTACACCGCCGAAGTCAAAGCTGCCGCTGCCAAGTTTGTTGGAGACGATACGAGTATGCTCCCGTCGATACGAAAGTTCGTTCGGTCAAGCGAGTAGGTTCGAATTCATGAACCCGGTGCCGACGAACATTCGTAGCCTATAAAAGAGGTTCTCGTGAAGACACAGTTCTTAAATGTTCCGCGAGTATCTACGCGGCGCGCCGTTGGTCGACGCGGCGAGATTTTAGATCGAAGAGGCCGAAGACTTCGTCCTGTGTCAAACCGAGGCTACGGGGCGTGTCCGTTTGTGAAAGGATCGCGTCGAAGAGCGCACGCTTTTCTTCGAGAACTTGGTTGATGCGTTCTTCGATTGTGCCGAGCGTGAGCATGCGGTTGACGGTGACCGAGCCTGCGGCTCCGATGCGGTGCGCGCGGTTGATGGCTTGGTCTTCGACTGCCGGGTTCCACCAGCGATCGAACAGGAACACGTAGCGACAGAACTGAAGATTCAGGCCCACGCTGCCCGCTCCGTAGCTCATCAAGATCACGTGTTTCGAGGGATCTTCCTTGAACTGCTTAATAACACCTTCTCGTTTTTTGTGCGGGATCTTACCGTGGTATTCGAGGATGCCGAACCGGCTTAGTCGATCGCGAATTTTGTCGAGGACGCCGACCCATTGGCTAAAGACGATTGCCTTGCGACCGCTCGCGACAACCTCTTCGAGATCGGCTTCCAGTCGCTCAAGCTTGCTGCTGGCACCCGTCGCTGGATCGAAATTGCAGATCTGTTTCAGACGCAACACCAACTCGAAGACGTGTTGAATCGTCAGCTCTTCGCCCAGGCCTTCGAGCTTAATGACTCCATCCTCTTCCGCGCTTTTGTACGAACACCATTGATCGGGCGTCAGGTCGAGTTCAGCGTCGCGATACAACTTTGGCGGTAAATCTGTCAGCACCTTGTCTTTGGTGCGCCGCAAGATGTAATCGCCGGCGGCCTTTGCCATCCGACGTGCGGTCATACCCGATTGCAAATAGCCGGGCGAGAGGAACTCAAAGATTCCGACGAGATCTTCCGAGCTGTTTTCGACTGGTGTTCCGGTCAGCGCCCAACTGCGCGAACGCGAAATGGCGCGAGTGATCTGGCTGGTCGTGCTGGACCGATTCTTAATTCGCTGGGCCTCGTCCAGCACGACCAGATCAAAGTTAAGACCGGAGTCGAGTACGATGTCTCGGTCACGCATCAATAGCTCGTAGTTAGCGATTTTCAACGGTGCGGCTTGATGATGCCATTGCCACTGTCGCCGCGTCTGATCGCCTTCGATAATGCACAACGGGATCTCCGGTGCCCACATCGTGAACTCGTTCTTCCAGTTCGATACCAGCGGCTTGGGGCAGATCAACAAAATGTTGCGAAGTTCTCCCGCTCGCAGCAACAGTCGCATGGACGTGATGGCCTGCATCGTCTTGCCGAGCCCCATCTCGTCGGCCAGGATCGCGGCGAATCGCGGATAGAGAAAGGCGATGCCCTGATACTGATATGGAAACGGCTCGAAGGGCATTCGCATCGAATCGGAGGAGAGGATTGTCTCCAACGGCGGTTGCAGCATGTAGTAGAGTCGGTCTTCGAGCTTGACGATGTCGGTTGGTGGTTTGAGCCGCGTGCGGCGTTCGTCTTTATTAATCTTAGGGCGAGGCTTCTTGGTCGCTAGGCCTCCTTTGCCAGACCGTTCTGTTTGCCACTCGGGGAGTTCAGGAAACGTGTAGCTGAAAGTTTTGACAGCCGGACGACGAAGCTGGAGAGAAATGGTTTTCGGCGACTCGGCGCTCAAGTCCGTTGTGACGACATCGAACCTCTGAATTCGATTGATCGCGGCTCCCCATCCCGTTGCGAAAATGCTTACGGGAATCGACAGGTCGAACGCTGCCGTTTCGATCGTTGAAGAGTCGCGTTGGTTTGTGAAGCCCGATTGTGTCACGGATTGATCCGAATAGGTGAACCACTTCGTTATGTGCGAGCGGCTCCGCGTTGTGCTTCGTCGATCGCTTCACGAAGACGACTGAAGGGTTCAAGCAAGTCCATCGCCTCGGTGTGCGGCTGCCATTGTTCGACGACTTTGTCACGATCATGGGCATGAGCTTCGTTGATCGCGGCTTGTTGGCTGGCTAGCTGGAACGTTACAAGCTGTTTGCTCTTTGGAGTTGGTGGCGTAGAGTGCGCGGAATGAAGTCGAAGACTATCGTTCGGTTCGGCAGCGGACTCGTTGATGAGAACGATCGGAACCGAGACGAACTCGCGGGCGCTCAGTACAGGCTCGACGTCCGTGCAGACGAACATGGGACGGCTTTTGCCTTTTGCTACGAGCGTTTGCCCAATCTGCTCGCCGTACAGGAACGGAGCTAGCGTCGGGCCGTATAGAATCTCCTGCGCACGATTTGGGTGGACGGGAGCGGTGCAATGAAACTCGAGTGGGCGTCCCACGGCATTCAAGATCAGGTATCCACCGATCAAACCGATATCGGTGAACTCTTGAACCGTTAAGAAACCAATTGACGGCACAGATTTAGAGCCGCTAGCGGACATAGATTACTATCCCTCTGCAACCATTCGGCGAGTTGTGTATCAACGTAGTGAAATCAATGAAAGGCTCTCGCCTTCGGTTTGAATCGGGTACCGGGCGAGACGGACTTTAACGGCTTTTCGGATTGTGACGTTCCGATGGGAGAATCGGCTGCGCGAGCCAGCCGCAGAAGTCAAGCACCGAGTTTGTAGAAACGAAGATTCGCTCAGCGATTGAGCGCACAATTATCACCGCATTGAAACCGTTCGCGCTCAAAGGCTCGACTTCGAAACACAATCGTCTATACTGAGGATTCTTATCGAGTTGAGGAGTAAATTGCATTATGTCTAGTGAGTCGAACGAGTTTCCTCCCCTGTTTCGTATCGATGTCTCGGCTGACACCGGTTCCGCGACACCAGCGGATAGTTACGACCCCAATACCGTTGTTGTGGCTCTTATGCGGCAATTGGTGGCTGGGCAGGCAAAGCAAAGCAAACTGTTGGAGGATTTCATCCAACAACAAAACGCAACACAACGCCAACGCCAGAACGAACTTGGGCAGTGGAAAGACGCGAATCCAGATTTGGCTCGCTGCTGTCGTACGGCTTCAGAGACGTTGAGCCGTGTTCAGACTCAGTTTCTTCGTAATCTGACCGACGAAGTCCTCGATAATGAGGAATGCTTGCTGGATGGCGAGTTTATGTTGAACGAGTTTGTCGATCGATTTGGCCCCCGACTTGCCCATCTGAACGGTGTGCTCCAGGTGCTTTCGCAACTGAGTACGATTAACACTCCGGCAAATCAGACGTAAATCAAGGTCGTTGTTCGCTCTGCGAACGCACATCTTTTCGCCGAGCGAAAAGCGACATTCACAACGGGACGGGCCTTTGGTTCGTCCTTATTGTTTGCGCCGAAGGGAACAACAATGTTAGTCGAGTTGGTGCGTACGAAGACGTCGGACGGTTTGCGATTGGATGGTGCGTTGGCCTTTCCGCAAGAGAGGCGGATGGCCTTGCCGAGCGTGGACGGCGTCATTTTGTTGCATGGCGTCGGCGGAAATTATTTTAGCGGGGCGATGTTCGACCCACTGGCGATTCGTTTGCTCGACGCAGGCATTGCCGTGTTGCGAGTCAACACACGTGGATATGGATCAGTCAACATGATCGCGACCGATGGCGGCGCGACTCGCGGCGGGGCTGCGTTTGAGGTCGTTGATCAATGTCGCTACGACATCAATGCTTGGTGCGATTTCTTGGTCGTGCGTGGGTTGTCACGTATCGGACTTATTGGTCACAGCCTGGGCGCGATCAAAGCGGTTTATTCGGCGGCACATGCACCCCATGCGGACGTCGCGTCTGTAATCGCGGCATCTCCTCCACGTTTGTCATACAGCGCTTTTCAGCATGGTCCGCGCAGTCACGACTTCTTCGAGTCGTTATCAACTGCCAAGCAACTGGTGAAGGAAGGTCGCCCCGAACAGCTGATCACAGCCAAGTTTCCGTTTCCACTTTTGATCAGCGCAGCGAGTTACGTCGATAAGTACGGCGACGAGCGCTACAACATCCTAAAGTTCGTTTCGCAAGTTGGATGTCCGACGCTGTTTACTTACGGTTCCATAGAATTGGAGCAAGGAGGCATCGCGTTCGCCGGACTTCCAGAGGCGATTCATCAGGCGACATCCGATGCACCTGAAATTCAGCGGGCTGGCATCAAAGTTGCCACGATTGCTGGCGCGGACCACTTCTATTCTGGCAAGTTCGATGAACTCGCCGAAGTGGTTGTGAGCCGTTTGCTTGAAGAGTGAGTGCGATCACGAGCTGTTCCCCTCAATCTTTGCCTAGTCCGGACGGTCGTCGAGTTGCGCGATCAGACGGCCTGTTCCGACAGACGCATTCGGTGAAAGTTTCGCGGCTGCAACGGTCTCCCGACGATGTCGACTGTGACTAGCGTTGCGCTCGCATGACCAGCGGCTTGATGAATTCTGAATGTGAGCAGCGAATGCGCGAAGTGTCGAACCGCGCGAGGACGATGACGAACAAGTGATCCAATCGACGATTGGTTTTTGCGAAACTCTGAGGCTTGAGCGGTTTGTGCCAGGATGAATTCAGGCGAGGCGGAATGATGACGAATAGGATCATGAGCAGTAAGTTGATGTGGAGTGCGGCTTTTACAATTGCGATTGCCACCTCGATGACGGCAACCTCCTTTGGCCAATACCGAGGCTATTTTGCACCTTCCTATGGTGCCGCGTTGTCGCAACGCGCCGAACTGCCGCAATGGAATCCCGTGTTGCCGCCGATATCTCAGGGACGAACACAACATCTCTCGTCGAGCCAACCAATTCCCGCGCCTCACGCGTATAGCCCCAGCGAGATGCCAAGTGTCAATCCGTTTGCAAACGTCCGCAGTCGCCAACAGCAAGTAACCGCGACTTACGGCAACGCGCAGTATCAACCCCACGCGCAGTATCAGCAAACTGCGCCGCAGTACAACGCATACCCTGTTTCTGCAGGTGAGGAGCCATACCCGGTTGGCGGCGTTCCCGATGCAGCTCCAACGCGGCAGCTAACGCCACTCCCACCACAGCATTCTCTCTATGATCAGACGGCACAGAGCTATTCGGCACAGTTCGGGTACGGTTGTGATCCGAAAGCGGGTGAATGCTCGACGCCGGTCGCCCTTGGAGTCCGATCCGGTTGGTACGGCGGCGTGGGCGGAGTGATTATGAACCGCGACCGCGAAAACAATCTGTGGTTAAGCGTCGATCAAACCGACATTCGTGACCGGACACTCAATAGCAACGACGCAGACTTCTCTTACGCGGGCGGTGCAGCAGCAACGATCGGGCACTATTTCAACTGCGGTCGAAATTCGGCTGAGTTCGTTTATTGGGGAATCTACCCCAACACAGGTGAGGCGAATTCGTTCGGAGCGGATACGGCGGTTGGTATCGACACGATTCTGCACTTCGATGGATTGCAATACGACGCTGGTCTTGGCGGAGGCGCCCAAGATCTAAGCGGCACATTCTTCTTTGACGCAGAGCGACACCGGGTGCAACGGGACTATAACGTCTACAACATCGAACTGAATCTATTGGGCCATGATTTTGCATCTGGCTGTGGAGCTTTGCAGTTAGGCTGGACAGCGGGTGTTCGCTATCTTCGCTTTGATGACGACTTTCTCTACTCGTCCGATGGTATCGACACCACATTCACAGGCGACGCACGCGAAGTTCACTATGACATCGATGTCGAGAACAACTTGATCGGCTTTCAAGTTGGTGGCCGAGCGGATTATTGCGTCGGTTCTCGTTTGAGTTTGTTCGCGAACACGAAGGTCGGTATTTACGGAAACCACATCGGGCATCGTTCGCGGATTTACGGAGCAAACGGCCAAGCCTTTGTTGGCGATGCGGCAAGTCCGTATTTTGGCCAGGACGTCGATATCACCTCCGACAAAGACGATTTTGCCATGATTGGCGACTTGTCGATCGGAGCGAACTGGTGCATCAATTCCTGCTGGACGATCAACGCCGGGTATCGAGCGGTTGGCGTGAGTGGCGTTGCGTTGAGTACCAATCAAGTCCCCGTCGACTTCATCGGCGCACTCGACAGCATTCGTACGGTGGACGCAAACGGCAGCCTGATCCTGCACGGAGCCTTCGCCGGTATCAATTACTGCTACTAAATCAGTTAGGACGTCCACATCTCGGTCTTACGCCTCGACTTTCTGTCGAGCCACCCAACCTGGGGCGGCTACGTGCGTATTGGAGTGATCAAGCCAGCGAAGTCTTGGGCTGCCGATGGTTGTGTCGGACCCAATACTCGGATATTTTTAAGGCTTATAGCCCGCCTCAAATGTCCTGCCCAAATTAACCCTCCCCGCCTTTCACAAGCCCCGTCCATACATAGGAATGCAGCATGAGTACTGCGGAATCTTCAACCGCTGATATCGAGTCACTCCAAAAAGAAGCGAAAGACAGACTCGACGCACACGCTTACGAGACCATCCAGTGGCACTTTCACGAGTCGACCGGATCGCCGTTCTGGCTCGAAAAGAAAGCCGGTCTGAACTTTGATCCGATGACCGACGTCAAGAACTTCGACGACATCAAGAAGTTTCCGCTCTTTGAAGACGAGTGGCTACGTGGCGGACCGATCAATCGCTGGGTGCCCAAGGGGCTGGCAGGGAAGCCGGTTTACGTCTTTGAGACAGGTGGCACGACTGGTATTCCGAAGAGTCGCATGGTCATTGAAGATCATTGGACGGATTACGAACTCTTTAGCGATACGTTGCCGGACGAGTATTTTCCGAAGGGAGCGAACTGGTTGATGCTCGGGCCTTCCGGTCCGCGGCGGCTGCGATTGGCAGTCGAGCATTTGTGTCAGCATCGCGGCGGCATCTGCTTCTGCATCGACCTCGATCCGCGTTGGGTCGTGAAGTTGATCAAAAAGGGATGGATGGAACATCTCGAAGAGTACAAGAAGCATTGTATCGATCAAGTGCTGACGCTTCTGTCTGCCAATCACGACATCAAGTGTATGTTCGCCACGCCCAAGTTGCTCGAGGGACTTTGCAACGCATTGGAAGAGCAGGGCAAGACGTTCAAGGATACCGGGATCACCGGTATCTTCTCGGGCGGCACGGAGTTCACGCCTCAGTGGACACGATTCTGTGTCGAAGAGTTCTTCGGTGGTCCGCCGGCAGAGAGCGGTATCTACATGACACCGACTTACGGTAATACTCTGATGGGATTGGCTTGTAGCAAGCCCGTCACCGCCGAAGAGGGATACAAGATTTCTTACTACGCTCCGCAGCCTCGAGCCGTCACGGAAGTTGTTAGCTTCGACGACCCGAAAGAACTGGTGGGCTACGGAGAAACAGGCCGCGTTAAGTTGACAACGCTGACCAAAGAACTCTTTGTGCCTGGTTTCCTTGAGCGAGACGAGGGTGAACGTGAGAAGCCGTTTGCCACGTACCCGTGGGATGGAGTGAGCGGCGTGCGTCCGTTCCACGAGACGGCGTCCGGCACGACTGTCGGCGTCTATTAGAAAGTTGAAATTTCGTTTAACGGCAAGCCGAAGGCGACTGCGTTTTACAGGGACGCGCTTTGCAAAGACGCAGTCGCCTTCGGCTTGCCGTTAAACAACAGATCACTTGCTGCCAAATCTGTCACACATCTGACCCTGAAACTTATTAACAATCTCGGAGAAACCTGTGCTCAATATTCCCGTGATCCGTTGGGGCAAGCCTTACGATTCGCTAGAGATCGACGACGTATTGCATTTTGCGACTGGCGAACCAATCGCGAAAGTTAGCCAAGCGAACGCGGGCATTATCTCGCGAGACATGCGTCAAGTCGGCAAGGCGCGCGACACGCTCCGCCAGATCCCGTGCAGTGAGATCATCGAGATTCTGAAGAAGGCCGCCGATCTCTACGAGAGCGCGACGCTTCCAATCGGTGATGGCACGCAGACGCCGGCCGAGTTCGCTCATCAACAGTCGGCCAGCACCGGTCTGCCGGAGCACATGTGTCGACACAACATGTCGAAGAACTCGTTTGTGCTTCGCAATATGCAGCAGATTCTCGACTGCCTCACGCGCGGCTTGGACTTGAACATCCTGACGCGCGGCTACGGCATTGAAGATCGCGGGGTCGTCCTGAGCTACCAAGCCCAAGCGTCAGCGCTGAGCGCCGTGCTTCCATCAAACTCACCTGGCGTCCACACGCTTTGGCTCCCCGCGATTCCGCTACAGATGGGCCTGGTGCTGAAACCTGGTCCGCAGGAACCGTGGACGCCATACCGAATGATGTCCGCGTTTGTTGAAGCCGGTATCCCGAAGGAAGTGTTCGCCATGTATCCAGGCGGGCCGGAAGCCGGTGCCGCCGTTCTGAACGCCTCGGAGCGAGCCATGATTTTCGGTGGTACTCCAACCGTCGAACGATACAAAGGGAACCCGAATGTTCAAGCGCATGGTCCAGGCTTCTCGAAGATATTGCTGGCCGACGATTGCGTCGACGATTGGGAGAAGTATCTCGACTTGATGGTCGAGAGCATCTACATCAACAGCGGTCGTGGATGTATTAACTGTTCGGGGATTTGGGCATCGCGTCATACGAAGGAAATCGCTCAGGCGATCGCCGAGAAGATCGGACCGATCGAAGCCAAACCTCCGACAGACCCCGAAGCGGGACTCGCTGCTTTCACGATTCCAGGTATGGGGAAAGCAGTTTGGGGAATGATCGAGGCCGATCTCAAAGAAGCTGGTGTCACGGACATGACCGAGCAATACGGCGAACGGCTCGTCGAGCAAGAACATTGTTCGTACTTGCGACCGATGGTCGTCCACTGCGATTCGTCGGAACGCGAGATCGCAAAGAAGGAATATATGTTCCCATTTTCAACTGTTGTGGAGTGTCCCGAAAGTCAGATGCTGGCAAAGATCGGACCGACTTTGGTCTGCAGCGCCATTACGAACAACGAGCAATTGATTGACCAGCTGACTAACGCCACTCACATTGATCGACTGAATATCGGACCCATTCCGACAAGCCGACTAAACTGGTTGCAGCCTCACGAAGGCAGCATCATCGACTTCCTCTTCCGCTCGCGTGCGTACCAAGTAACGGAAGAGGCACAAGCGGCTTTGTAATGAAATCGCGATTGGCGTTATTACAATAGATGATTGACCGTCGTCAGTCGTTTGCCTCCTTAGGTGTTGCGTGTCATGACTCCATTCGATTTCCAGCTGCGTACGCGAATCGTCTTCGGTCCTGACACGATCGAGAAGCTTGGAGAGTTGGCATCGGAGTTGGGAGCCAGACGCGCGCTCGTCGTTAGTGATTCGGGAGTCATTGCGGCCGGACACACGGAGCGTGGGCTCGATGCCTTGAAACGAGCTGGCATCGAAGCTCACCTGTTCGAGGGCGTTCACGAGAATCCATCCACTGATGACGTCGACAAAGGCGTTGCGCTCGCCAAACGACACGATCCGGAAGTCTTAGTAGGGCTTGGCGGCGGCAGTTCGATGGACTGCGCTAAGGGGATCAATTTCTTATACAGCAACGGCGGCCAGATGCAGGATTATTGGGGAGTCGGCAAAGCGCTGAAGCCGATGCTTCCCATGATCGCCGTGCCGACAACGTCGGGCACCGGCAGCGAGACACAATCTTTTGCGTTGATCTCGGACGCGAAGACCCACGCCAAGATGGCCTGCGGCGACAAGAAAGCCTCGTGCCGAATTGCGATCCTTGATCCAAAGCTCACCCTGACGCAGCCTCCTCGCGTCACGGCATTGACCGGAATCGATGCGATCGCCCACGCGCTGGAGACTTACGTCACGAAGCCGCGCAATCCTGTCTCGTTGCTTTACAGTCGCGAAGCTTGGCGTTTGCTGGCTGCGAACTTCGGTCGCGTGATAGACGATCCATCTGACTTGGACGCGCGAGCGGCCATGCAACTCGGTTCGACCTATGCGGGCGTTGCGATCGAGAACTCAATGCTTGGAGCGACTCATGCGCTCGCCAATCCGCTGACCGCGACCTATGGCATTGTGCATGGCGAAGCGATCGGCATGATGTTGCCGCACGTCATTCGATTCAACGGCGAGAAACACGATGGTTGGTATCGTGAACTGCTCGAAGCTAGTTGCGACGACAACGGAATGCCACGACCGAATAGCGGTCCCGAGGGTCTTGCGGAGTTCGTTGCATCGCTGGTCGAGAAGGCCGGGCTTGCGACGTGTTTGCCTGATCGAAACGTCGAGGAAGCCAAACTGTCCGACCTGGCCGCAGCTGCGGCGACTCAATGGACCGGCACTTTCAACCCCCGCGAAGTGGGCGAGCCCGAGCTTTTGGGCCTGTATCGACAAGCGTTCTGATACAATAAGTCGTCATGTTTGCAGTTCCGCATTTATGCGGCCTTGCTTCCCACGAAGTCGAATTCCGGAGTTATGACAAATGCGAGTAATTCCACGAATCAGCCTTAGCCTGACATTGGTTGTCTGTCTGTGTGCCCCAGTCGCTGCGGAGACAGTCGAAAAGGGATGGCCGCTGTTCCGCGGAAACTCTCATGCAACTGGAGTCGCCAACGCCACGCTTCCAACCAAGCTTTCGTTACTCTGGAAGTTCGAAGTCAAAGACGGAGCGTTTGAAGGAACGGCGGCGATTGAAGGTGACGTTGCGTACATCGGTGATCTCGACGGTTCTGTTTATGCGCTCAATCTGAATACCGGCGAGAAGAAGTGGGAGTACGAGACGGAGGCTGGGTTCATCGCGTCGCCGGCAGTTCGCGACGGATTGGTCTACATCGGTGACTATGATGGTCGGTTCTATTGCCTGGGCGCGGCCAGCGGCAAGTTGCGGTGGGGTTTTGATACGCAAGCCGAAATCGATTCGTGCGCCAACTTCTACAAAGGCAACGTCCTCGTCGGTTCGCAGGACGCGACGCTGTATTGCCTGGGAGCAAAGACCGGCGATCTGGTTTGGAAACACATGATTGACGATCAGATTCGTTGCAGTCCAACGATCGTTGAAGATCGTGTCTTTCTCGCCGGTTGCGATGGCAAGCTGCACATTCTCGACCTAAATGACGGGAAGGACCTTGCTCAGGTTGAGATCGGGGGGCCGACGGGAGTTACCCCGGCGGTCGTCGGTGATTTCGTTTACTTTGGGACTGAAGGCGGCGAGTTCCTGTGCGTTAACTGGAGGAAAGCATCCGTCGCCTGGACGTTCTCAGGGAAGAGCAACACGTCGTATCGCAGCTCTGCCGCTGCATCGACTGAGCAGATCGTTGTGGGCAGCCGTGCCAAACGCGTTCACTCGCTGAACCCAAAGAGCGGCGAGGAGCTATGGACTTTCGCGGCCAAGCAGCGGATTGATTCGTCGCCGATCATCGTTGGTGATCGAGTCTATATTGGTTCAACGGATGGACGGATCTACGGTTTGAATCGAAAAAGTGGCGAGAAGGAATGGGAGTATGAAGCGGGCGGCGGCTTCACTGGTTCGCCAGCCGTCGTAGACGGTAAGCTTGTAATTGCGAGCGACGATGGTGTCGTGTACTGCTTTGGGGAAAAGGCGTCCTAATGCGGTACCGACGGAAATCCTTAATTCGAGTGAGAGCGAGTCGTTTGGCTTCGTGCCTTCTTACTGATTTAGCGTATTCAATGAAAGCGCGGTGACTCGTGGCAACTGATTCAGTCAAGACTGAAGTTGGCAGTTACTTCATCTCGAATTATCCGCCGTTTTCGCAATGGTCGAAAGACAATTTGCCGGATGTTCAAGCCGCGATGGCCGCGCCGCCAGCGGATGTGCCGCTAGGTCTTTATCTCCACATCCCGTTCTGTCGCAAACGGTGTAAATTCTGTTACTTCAAAGTCTTCACAGAAAACAAGGCAAGCGAGATTGAAGAGTACGTCTCGGCTCTATCGACTGAGATCGAACTCGTCAGCAAACAGCCGGTCATGGGCGATCGTCCGTTTCGTTTCGTCTATTTTGGTGGCGGTACTCCATCGTTTTTGAGCGCGAAACAGCTCACCTCACTTGTGGATCGGCTTCGTGCGAACATCAACTGGGACAAAGCGGAAGAAGTGACTTTCGAGTGCGAGCCAGGCACGTTAACCGAGCCCAAAGTTCACGCGATCCGCCAGTTAGGAGTGACTCGCTTGAGTCTCGGTATCGAGAATTTCAACGATGAGATTCTGAAAGAGAACGGTCGTGCTCATCTCTCCGGCGAAGTCTATAAATGCTGGGAGTGGATCACGGCGGCACAGTTTCCTAACGTGAACATCGATCTCATTTCCGGGATGGTTGGCGAGACGTGGGATAACTGGAAAGAGAACATTCGCAAGACGATCGAACTGTCGCCCGAGAGCGTCACGATTTACCAGATGGAGTTGCCATACAACACGGTTTACTCAAAGGACATTCTCGGTAACGCCATTGAGACGCCGGTTGCGGATTGGCCGACGAAGCGAGCTTGGGTAGATTATGCCTTCGACGAACTGTCGAGTGCTGGCTATCACGGGTCGAGTGCGTACACGATGGTGAAAGATCCCGAGAAGGTGAACTTCAGCTATCGAGACAACTTGTTTGGTGGTTCTGATCTGCTTGCCACAGGCATTGCCAGTTTTGGACACATCTCGGGCGTGCATTACCAGAACTTGCCGGAGTGGAAGGACTACATTGGATCGTTGGCCGACGGTAAGCTTCCTCTCGGTCGTGGCCTCCGACCGTCGAAGCATCAGTTGCTCGTCCGTGAAGTGATCCTGCTTCTGAAACGTGGCTATCTGGATGCCGACTACTTCCGAAATAAATTCGGAACGGAAGTGTTGGTTGAGTGGAATGACGTTTGGGAGATGCACGCGGAAGACGGCATGTTGACGGTCGATGGTGACCGGATCGAGTTGACTCGAAAGGGCTTGCTACATGCAGATGCGCTGTTGCCGCCGTTCTTCGAGGAGGAGCATCAAGGGGTGCGCTATACATGAGCGACGACTTGGTGTTTATGATGGGAGAGTTCGAGGCGATCATTCCGACGGACCGACAGTACGCGAAGAACCACATGTGGGCGATGACGTCGCCCGAAGGCGGCTATCGTTTTGGGTTCACTGCGTATGCTGTGAGGCTGTTGCAGGACGTCTACTTTTTGGAGTGGTCAGTCGATGCGGGAGTCACGTTGGCTGAAAAACAAGAGATGGGAGCCATTGAGAGTAAAAAGGCCGAAAGCGCTTTGTACTCGCCGATTTCCGGATACTTACCAAGATTCAACGATGATTTGCTTTCTGATCCTTCAACGATCAACGTAGACAAATATGGAGATGGTTGGTTATTCGAGATCGAAGGAAGTAGCAACGGGTTACTGTCGGCCGCCGATTACATCAAGCACTTAGAGGCGGTGTGGGAAGTGACTCAACGAACTATCAAGGGACAATTGAACTAACGTCATGGCCAAACGAATCGCAGTCGTCGTATCTCAAGGACAAAGCCAAAACCCGGCGAAACGCGGGCTCGAAGAAGATATCGTTGCGGCTCTCATCATGGAGCCGGGCGTCGATGTTACGGTCATCCCGCACTTGTATGATCTAAAGCCCGATGGGACAGGGATGCTGGCGTTGGACGGGATCAAAGGCAACATGATCGTCTTGTCTTGGCTTTATGAACGGGGCGCGCGGTGGATTCTCGATCGCAATAATATTTGCGGCCAAGAAGGTCAAACGCTCATCAAAGCAGACGACGAAGATAAAGACGACGAGGAGAATGCTGCGGCAGATGATGCCAAAGCTCGGGTGATCGATCAGCGAGATATTCCGAATCGCCGGATTTACTGCGTTGACCTTCGTGTTCACCATACCGCGCAACCATATATCGACGAGATCAAGCGTATTGCGGATGAGAGTACGCAGAAGCTCGTGCAACTCGGCGATTGGCTTCAAGGTGTGGCAAAGCCCGAGCAGTTAGAGCGATTTGTTAACCCAACGAACACTACAGCGCTCGGCGGTAACGGAAACGGAAAGAGCCGTCCCGAAGAAGCTGACGACGTACCGCTTCAACCGACGGACATCATCCGCATCGAAGAGACGGGTGACCGCAGATGGTATCCAGTGATCGATTACAGTCGTTGCACGAACTGCATGGAATGCATCGACTTCTGCCTGTTTGGTGTCTACGGAGTCGATCGAGTAGAAACGATTCTGGTCGAACAGCCCGACAACTGTCGCAAGGGATGTCCTGCGTGCAGTCGCGTCTGTCCAGAAAACGCGATCATGTTCCCGCAGCACAAGACACCTGCGATCGCGGGGGCTCCTGTCGGTCTCGTTGGATTGAAGATTGACCTATCCAAGCTGTTCGGCGCACCGGACGAGGGAAAATCCGCCGAAGAGATGGCAGCACTTGAACGCGATGAGCAGTTGGTAATGGTGGGCCGCGATGCAGTCGGAATGGCCGTAGGCATTCGCAAGCGACAAGAAGGTGTTTCTGAAGAACCGCGAGATGAACTCGATGATTTGATCGATGGTCTCGACGAATTAGATATTTAGGCAGCCGCCTTACTCAACCAACTTCGCCGTGTGGCGAGTGTTTTCACTCGCCAGCAGGCAAGGCGTCGGCGTTGTCGGAAGAGTCGGACGGCTGCTGTTTTGTTTCGGGTTGCTCCAGCGTAGGAATCGGATAGCGCAGTCCCTGGTGCAACAGATTCGTGTCCGTTAGCGTGTTTCCTGATTGATCTCGAAAGTCGCCTGCCATTGGCGAATCCGACAGGACACGAGAGCTGGCGGGGGCGTATCGCAGGCCTTTCCCGGGACTCCAGAGAAATGGCTCGGAACGTACGAGCTTTGGCTTCGGTGGTTTCCATTCGGCGTCGTCTGTGCCCGCCGCGGATTCCATGCCTTCGCCGAAGCCACCCATCATCATCCCACCTATTCCAATATAGCCATCGTCCCATACTTCTTCATCAACGCCGTTTGGAAAATAGACGAAGGGCTGATTCGTATATGGGTCGAGCGGCAGATTGTCGAATGGACTTCCCTTCAACTCTCGCAGGGTGTCTGGAAGCCGTTCATGCTGCTTCCGCCATGCGATTAGCGCGAGCTGCTGTTGAACGGCGTTTCGACGAACTTGATATTCCTGCTCCCAAGCAACGTAGTTCGCCGCAAACTGTGGCGAAGTTGACGAAAGCCACAACGACGTAAGCATCCACATTTCGGATTCCGTACTTCGAATGAGTTTTCGCTCGCCGTTTTTCAACGTCAGTTGGACGTCCCACGGCAAAGTGGCTTGCGAGTGCGGCGGGATTCGCGGCCCGCGCTCGCGTATCATCCGAATACCTTGCAGTTCAGTTTCGGTATAAATGTCCAAAAGCCTCACCATTCTTGCTCGCTCCCAAGGAAGCAAGACACCAAGCGTCTTCATCGCAGCTCGATTCGTAGCATCAAATTCGTAGTGGACTTTCATGACGCGTTCATCGAGCGCGAGGACTTGTTGCGAGTTGTAGCGATGTTCGAGAACGCTCTGCTCCCAATCGATCGCGTTGTTGTTGGACCAAGTTTGCAGCTCGATCACCGCATCCCGGAGCCGTTCGGGCGTTAGCGATTCATGGTCGGCCCAGGCGGGCAGAGCGGCGTAGAGTTTCTCTTCCGTATTCATGCCGGCAATTCGGTACGCGGCTTCCGATTGTTGCTGATAGAAATGCGCCGCGAGTTGCAGGACGCCCACGTAGAGTTCCCAAGCACCGTCGACATCACCTTCATCAATTCGAGCTTTTGCTTCCGCGATCACGTTTTGCGTGAGCTGTTGTCCGTCGAATAGTTTTCCCGTTGCGTCGTCGTCCCAATGGTAGAAACGGCACGTTTGGCGTTTGGTTGCGGCGAGGAAGGTGTCGAGTCCCTGTTGCCACTGGTCGTCGCGAGGTGCGACGTTCGTCGCGCCATTTTCGCTGACACCGAGTCGATTTCGCAGCAAGCCTTTGGCCTTCTCGTACATCGCAGCTGTCTCGCGCGCCGCAGGTGAACGATCGTATTCCGGAAGCGTCGGATTGAAGGACGGCTCAATCGCGGGTATTTCGTACACGCGATACGCTGCTGTTCCTGCAACGATGCCGATCAGCGGCACGATGATCGTGGCGGCTGTCGTGATTCGTACGCGCCACGTGTAACGCTGTTGAATCCACTTCGGCGCGTACAGCCAACTGGCCCAAAACATAACGAGCATCAATGGTAACGCCGAAAAGATCCAGATTATTCCAAGGCGTTGTGTGAAGGCCACCCAAAGACCAAGAAGTATCGTACTGAAGACCGCTGTAAAGATCGCGACGATGGCGCTACGAATGAGGATCGAGCAAATCTGCCCCGCGGAAAATGCCAAGACGGAGTAGAGTACGAATTCGAACAGAGTTTGGTGTCTGGAACTCGCACGCCATTCTTCAGAAACTAGCAGCGTGAATGCAAAAATTGCGATCACCGCCAGTGCAACGCCCCAAACGGCCTGTCGCGACCACCACATGAGTCGAGGGCGAACTCCGTGCTCCGTGAAGAACTGATATCGCTCCTGACGCTGGTCTGCCGCGAAGACGCTGGCTCCGAAGATCGTGGCAAGCGCAGGCAACAAGCCGAGGAACGCGTCGCCGCCGTCTTGGGTGAGTGTGAACCACGTGCAAAGTACGACGTATCCCGCGATACACCACAGCATTGTCGCTCGACACTGTCGCCATTGGTGCCACACGAGTCGCGCGAAGATGGTGAATGTTGTCGTAGGCGTTGTGCGTTGAGCGGATGCGGCTCCTAGTCGGAGCCGTCGCCTCGCACTTGATCGCCATCGCATCGGGTGTTCACTGAACCATTGACGACCAAGCTTTATGGAGATCACAAACGCGAGAAGCGCGAAGCACATACGGAGGGGTAGCGTCGCGATATATTCATTGGCACGCTGTCCGATCGTACGTTCAAGCACGATCGTTACCACTAGTGATCCATAGCCAAGTAATCCGGCCGCAACACCGCCAGCGATAGCCGCTGGCAAGACTCGGCGTATTAATAGTGAGCCCAAGACAGCCCAGATCAAGACTTCGATCGTTGCGACAATTCCTCCTCCCCAAAGTTGTAGATGCCAGTTCGCCTCGGGAAGCGTCCAGCTCGTCATCGCAAATGCCAATAGCCAAAGTATTGGAAATAACAGCAGCCCGCTTATTACAGCGAAGGCAAACTTGGCACGAAAGACGTGCCCCGAGCTGACTGGCAGCGATTGCTGAAAGGAGAATGTTTCAGATTCGTGCTCTCCGGCGAACAACGTTGCTCCGCAACCAAGCGAATAGAGGACGGGCACACTCAAGGCGATCGTGAACAGTTTTTCTGGCAACCCAGTAATGCCGTACAGCGAGCAGTAGACCAGCATTGCAACTTGAAAGATCAAACCTGCCAGAGCAATGGCGATCCAAAGCGACTGTTGTTGGCGGTATTCTTTCCAGACCAAACGCCAAAAAATTGCTGAATTCATGTTGCCGTATCCGGTTGGGATAGTGACTTGTATCAGTAGCGAACGTGACCGAGCGTGATGGCTACTTTTAAACCAATTGTTCAACTGCTTCTGTATTGGAACTCCCACCATCGTTTCGCATGTATGCGACGAAAATCTCTTCCAGGCTGGGCGTTCGCACCTCGACGTGCACGACCGAATCGTGTTCGCTCAGTTGCTGGAGGGATTCGCGTTCGCCGTTGCGTACAAGCAACTGCCACTGACGAGAGCGGCGACGTTGACGAAGTAACTCGCCAGCGACCAATGGAGGCACGGCCGACGAATCAGATAACGTGATCGTCAGCTCTTGCACTTCAGCCTTCAGCTTCTCCAAGCGTTCGACGACGATAAGCTTTCCTTGACGCATAATGCCGACGACGTCGGCAACTCGCTCGACCTCGTGAATCTGGTGGCTGGAGAGAAAGACAGTCTTACCCGATGCGGCGCGATCGACCATGCTTTCCAGGAACTCGCGACGAATCATCGTGTCCAATCCGGAAGTCGGTTCATCCAGAATCAGCAAGTCTGGATCGTGCCCCATCGACAGCGCCAACGCGACTTTGGCTCGCATACCCTTGGAGAGAGTCTTAAGCTTTTTGTGCGCGGGCAGCGTGAATCGCTCAATTAACTCGTTGTATGTCGCTCTAAAGTTGCCGCCATAAAAGCCCGCCGTGAACCAGCCGATTTCGTCGACCGTCATCCAGTCGTATAGCGTTGGTCGCTCAGCAACGTAACCGACACAGCGGCGGATCTCGAGCGAGTGCGCGACGCTTTCCAATCCGAACACCGACGCGTGTCCCGAGTCAGGTTCTGTGAGCCCGAGTAAAAGTCGTATGGTCGTCGACTTGCCAGCGCCATTCTCACCGAGCAGCGCGAACACATTGCCTGGGGCAACCTCGAGTGACACATTGTCTAACGCGAGTTGCGAACCGAAGCGTTTAGTGACTTGATCGAGTCGAATCGCCGTTGACATGATTAGCTCCCATTCCGAAATACGGAAGTTAGTTGTTTCTCCACGATTTGCCGCAATTCATCGCCTTCCAAACCACTTTGCTTCGCTTCGACCAAGGCCTGGCGAATGCGGTCCTGAATCAGTTTCTGACGTTCGCCCTTGCATTGTTTGACGGCATCGGGAGCGACCTCGAGCCCCATGCCTCGAACTTGTTCGAGGACACCATCTGCCTGAAGCTGCTGGTACGCACGAGCGACGGTGTTCGGGTTAATCGCCAGCTCACGAGCCATCTCGCGCACTGATGGCACGAGGTTTCCAGGCTTGACGGCACCCTGGGCGACCGCAAATTTGACTTGCCGTACGACCTGATCGTAGATCGCGATGCCGTTCGAAGGATTGATATTCAGGAACATAATTGCTGTCCTCTGTGCTAGTTTGATAGTACAGTAGGCGGTCGCGACGCAATTGTCAAGCACTATTTTTGAGAACGTGGTGTTCTACAAAGTTGTTGTCATTTTCAACAAACTTGTTGGCCAGAATCCACAAACTTGTTGTCACAGATTTTGGCATCACCCGTCGATGGAAGACATGAATACAAGGGTTTTCACGGAGTTTGGCGTTGTGCTCCGATGGGCGGCAAACAGGATGAACGACGTGAGCTTGTCGAGAAGTGCGCGCTGGAAGTTTGGGATTTCGTTGCTTGGTATCCACGGGGCAAGAACGTGCCCCTACCGAAAACCCGTCTGGCCTTTCCACAAACGACCTACGTCATTTGAGATTCCCCGAGCCCGCGACTAATCTCGTTAAGTTTTGGCGACTGGAGAGGACTCTGAAATAGGTGTGCTAAGCGTCCCGTGATTACTACTTCGGGCTTGGCTCGTAGCCTTCTAGTCAATTACGTGCACCAGACATGCCATTGAACGTCGCTCGGGCAACTCTCCCATCGACGTCGGTTTCGTAGACGAATGGCACTTAGATTTGCGCAAACGTCAGAGTTGCGATGACTTAGGCATGCTGTCGCTGCAGTGCTATTACTTAGCTTAGACGCGATGCAGACGTCGGCGTGGTGAATTGCATAACTGTTGTGGCAACGTACGCCGGGTTGTTCGTCATTCGGCCCACTGACAGCGGTGAATTGATGGCGTTGCTTAATCGTGTGGTGCGAACAACTTCCGGATAACTAAGTGCTATTGAAAGCGCCGGGCTAAACCGGTTTGGAGTCAGGAATGAAAGAGTCCTACGGAGAAGACCTAGCCCGTCACTCCGACCTCGAACCATACGCCGTTGACGGTGACGTCTTGGGTGTAGCATTGGTAAGAGGAACAGACAGGCCAGCTATAGAACTCCGAAATCTTCGTTTCGCGTGCCGACCACATAATGGCGATGGGAAGGCAATATGCAACTGGGCGCTAGTGGCGAGCCTGGAAGTGACGCGGCGGAGTCGAAGAACCTGTGCATGTCTGGAAACTCCAAACGCGAGAACCGGGAGATCCCATTGGTTTCCTGTCTGTATCGCAGGCAGGAACGGTCAGCAAACATCTCAGGTGGTAATGCTGACATGAACGCCGATGGGAAGTCAGATGGATCCATAGTACCTGCGAAGTCGACGAACAACGTTGCTCCCGAAGCATCGGCGGAGTCGGTGGAGGAAAGGGATCCAACCAAGAGGAACGCTGAGCAGGCCAACCTGTGCCGAACACAGAGTCGGGTTCAATGCAGGTCACGCGGTCTCAACGGCGTGCGTCAAGCTGCCCGCAAGGACAGCACGCTCCGTTTCACAGCCTTGTTGCACCATGTCAGCGAGCGACTGCTAATCGAGAGCTTCTATGAGCTCAAGCGAAATGCAGCCATCGGTGTCGATGGAGTGACTTGGCACGATTACGAGCGAAACTTGGAGGAGAACATTCGGGACCTCCATGATCGTGTTCACCGTGGAGCCTATCGGGCTCAGCCGTCACGTCGAGTTTGGATTCCCAAACCCGATGGACGGCAGAGACCACTGGGTGTTGCCTCCTTGGAGGACAAGGTTGTCCAGCAAGCGGTGGTGTGGGTACTGCAATCCATCTACGAGCAAGACTTCCTCGGATTTAGCTATGGCTTTCGGCCTGGTCGAGGATGTCATCAAGCGTTGGACGCATTATCTGTCGCCCTGACTAGCAAACGCGTGAGCTGGGTGTTGGACGCTGACATCGAAGGTTTCTTTGATGCGATTGACCATGAATGGTTAATCAAGTTTCTGGAACACCGCATCGGCGATCAACGTCTCCTTCGACTGATCCTGAAATGGCTTCGTGCCGGGGTCAGCGACGAAGGAGTGTGGTCAGAGACAACCATAGGTACACCTCAAGGAGCGGTGGCTTCACCGTTACTTGCAAATGTGTTCCTGCATTATGTCTTGGACCTTTGGGTGCATTGGTGGCGGACTCACCGCTGCCGGGGCGACGTCGTGATCGTCCGCTACGCGGACGATTTCGTGATTGGTTTCCAGTCTCATTCTGAGGCACAGGCTTGTTTGGAGGCACTCCGAACTCGTCTCGCCAAGTTCGGTTTGAAGCTACACGAAGGTAAAACGCGTCTGATCGAGTTCGGTCGTTACGCGATCGATAATCGAAAGCGGCGTGGCGATGGACGCCCTGACTCGTTTGATTTTCTTGGCTTCACACATTTCTGCTCGAAGACGAGAGCGCATGGTAGATTCACGATTCGACGTTATTCTATCGCCAAACGTGTGCGTGCGACGCTCGCAGCCATCAAGGCACAGCTTCGCAAACGCATGCATCGCCCGCTGGGCGAGACGGCGCGGTGGTTGAGGTCGGTCGTGCAGGGCTGGCTACAATATTATGCCGTTCCTGGAAACACCCAGCGTATCAACCGTTTCGTCAATGAGGTTATTCGACTCTGGCTTCACGTAATTCGTGAACGGAGTCAAAAAGGAAAGCAGCGTTGGACCTGGGCGCGAATGAAACGCTTGGCCCAGACGTATCTTCCCAAACCTCACATCATGCACCCCTATCCCAACCAACGATTCGGTGCCCGACTCAAGGTAGGAGCCGTATGAGGTAATTCTTCACGTACGGATCTGTGCGGGGGGCCGCCAGCAATGGCGGTCCCTACCGCGATCGTTTCGTAGACCGACGCACTTTGCTGGAGCCGAAGATTTGGTGCTGCGATGGTCGATTTTACGTCGTCATGTTGACGACACTGGCGATGCTCGTCGATCTGTAGAACAGACTTCGGTCGATGTGTCCTGAGCAGATTCGCAATTTGCGTTCGTGACTTCGGTGTAGACAACCTCCGCGCTAAACCGAGAAGGACCAAAGACTCGTGACACGCTGTTTTCGACGTGGCCGACGGCGACTGCGCTGAAGACGCCAAGCACCACGGCTGGGTCTCGATGGGGCAGTCCGCCGAGCTTCAAGGATTGCGCGATTGAGCCGTACTTACCAGGTTAACTTTCCGGTACTGGTGGCGAACGACTCTGTTTCGATACGCATGTTGTTCAGCAGGTTGACGAACAGATTGCAAAGGGGAGTATTGCTCGATCGGTCGTTAGCGATGTATTGTCCGTGTTTGTAGCCGCCGCCTGCGAGAATGATAGGTAGATTGCTTGGGTCGTGGGAATTCGCGTTGCCAAGGTTGCTTCCGAATAGAACGGACGTTTGGTCAAGTAGTCGACCACCTACCTCGCGCGGTTGCGCCATGCGAGTTAGAAATCCATCGAAGCACTTCAAGATTTCCGTTTCGATGGTCTTGAGCTGCTCGATCTTCTGCGGGTCTCGCCCGTGATGTGAGAGGTTGTGATGCTCCGCGGTCACGCCCTGAATCTTGGGAACGGAGTGATCGCTCGGAATCACGACCGTGACAATCCGCGTGGAGTCGGTCTGCAAAATCAAGGGAATCAGGTTCATCAGCGCACGGATCCGTCCGATCAAATCCGCGGAGTCCGCGATATCTTGCGGAGGCTTCTCATCGACACGAGGCTTGGGCCGGTCCAGCCACGCCTCGGTCTCGGCAACTTCCTTCTCTGCCGCTCGTATGGCGGCCAAGTACTCATCGAGTTGACGTCGATCGTGAGAACTTGTTTGTCGGTTGAGTGATCGCGTTTGCTCGGCGACCGCATCGAGGATGCTGCGTCCGTCTGCCAAACGCTGGCGCTGGCGACGAAGCTCTTGCGGGCTACCGTCAAGGAATAACTTCGCGAATACGGTCGAAGGCCTGTCATAAGCCGGCAACATAACGCCATTGCTCGTGTAAGACTGACTCTCTTGCGATTTGCTGCTTAACGCAATGGACGGAAAACGAGTGATATGCCCCAACTTGCTGGCGGCAAACTGGTCTAGCGAAATGGAATTCTTGAAGCCTCCAAGTCCCGGATTGCGCGCAGCGGACAGCCAAGTCATCTCGGTATCGTGAGGCTCCTTGCCATTTTGGTCGGGATGCGACAACCCAGAGAACAGCGTGAAGTCGTCGCGGTGCTCTTTGAGCAGATCGAGGTACTCGGTGCGGTCGCTTTCGTCGCTGGTGGTTTTGGGAAACAACGATGGCGAATAGAGTCCCAACGTGTTGCAAATCAGGACCATGCGTTTAGGCGGTGTTGCCACTTCGCGGCCAATCGCAGGATTCATCGATTCTAGTAGCGGAAGCGTGATCGCGATTCCTGACGCCTTCAGTGCGGTACGACGCGAAATGGGAGTGTGCATCAGCGGTTCCTGAATAGCGGGCTTGCAACGATGTGATGAATGAGGCTCCGCAGAGGATAGCCATCGTCTTGCGTCGCCCGCAGGATTCTCTCGACTTCTTCGCGGTCAGCAAATTGAATCTCAGCGCCGGTCGCATACGCAACGAGTTTTGATAGGACGTTGCGAGCGATTTGTTCTTGCGACAATCGCAAATGCGTCTTGAATTCTCGAATGTCCGCGAACTTGAGCCCGTCCTCCGTCACACCAGATGTGTCAACGGGCAGCCCCAGTGTGTAATCCTTGTGCAGGAATCTCAGACCCACGGACGCAGTTCGCTTGACGCCCTTGCTGTTGCGGTAGCGAACGCGGTAGTTGCCGACTGGGTCAAAACACTCCAATGCAAATCCGGGCGGATCAATCCGCCGGTGACACGCCGCACAAGCCTCGATGCTTTGGTGCTTCTCCAACGTCTCGCGAATCGTTTTCGCACCTCGCGTATCCGGCTCGATTGCGCCTGCGCCCGGCGTTGGCGGATTTGGCGGCAAACCGAGCAGATTCGTTAGGACGAAATTGCCACGCTTGACTGGCGTCGTTACTGTTCCATTTGCGGTCACTTTCGCGATCGACGCGTGAGTGAG